>OGRP01001970.1_pt1 | contig 11649 bp, 8 predicted proteins | sample 1553531 | NCBI WGS metagenome assembly OGRP01 (sample SAMEA2580045, study PRJEB22360) | human gut metagenome | biome: human gut; feature: human-associated habitat; material: faeces | place: Denmark | collected 2008/2010 | reverse complement strand
GCGTGCTGCTGTATGGTCTGCCGATCGTACAGGACCGTGCCGTGCAGTGGGGACGCATCAATCCACTTGAGGCGCGCGACTTCCTGATTCGCCAGGGTCTGGTCGAGGGCGATATTCAGCAGCGTTTCAGTTACGACGACTTCGTGGGCAAAAACCGCGACATTCTCGAGGATGCCGCCGATGATGCGAGCCGCACCCGCCAGCTGGCGGATACCGTGTCCGACGAGGATCTGTTCGACTTCTACAACGCGGTCATTCCCAACGATGTGACCAGCGTGGCCGATCTGGCGAAATGGTGGAAGTCCGAGCATGACCGTCAGCCGAATCTGCTTGATTTCGACCCGGCCAAGGTGGAGCGTCTGGCATCCAGCGATTCGGTGAGTCTGGACGATTACCCCGACCATTGGCATACGACCGGATCGGACGGCCAACCCATCGACCTGCGTCTGAGCTACGTGTACGATCCGGCCGACCCGGCCGACGGCGTCACCGTGCATGTGCCGTTGAAGGCGCTCTCGCGTATCACGCCCGACCAGTTCACATGGAATGTGCCGGGTCTGTTGGATGAGCTGATCCTGTCGATGATCAAGGCGCTGCCCAAGCAGCTGCGCGTCCAGTTCGTGCCGGCCCCGGATGCCGCGCGTGCGATTCGTGACTGGATCGACGAGCATTACCCGGATCTGCCGGGCTCGGGCTCGCAGCAGAAGCCGAATCTGCCGCCGGTGGATGAGGATGGCACGACCGTTGGCTGGCCCGATCTGGCACATGTGTTCACCAAGGCGGCCATCGCCACCAAGGGTGCGCAGATTCATCCCGAAGTGTTGGGGCCGGAACTGGTCGAGCGTCTTTCCCCGTATCTCAGAGTCACGTTCTCGGTGGAGCAGCAACTGCCGGCCGGCAAGCACCCTCGTGGACGCCGGCATGCGCGCGGCCCCATCAAGGTGCTGGGTGTGTCCAAGGATCTGAAGGCGCTGCAACGCAAGTTCGCCGCGCAGGCGGAGGCGTCGGCCCGTCAAATGGTCAAGAAGCAGGCCGATCAGGCTGGAGAACAGGGCAAGCTGGTCAGTCAGGCGAACCTGTTGCATAAGGCGGGTGCCACCACCGAGTCCCGGGCCACGATGCTCTGGCGTGGCGCATTGGATGCGTTGCGATTGCCGGCCGAACGCATTTCGTCGCGCTGGCTGGGTACCGAGGCGTTGATGCTGGCTTCTGCTCCGTACAAGTCCACCAAGGATCTGGTCGAAGACCTGCAGCTGGCCACGGTCAAACGGCTGATGCCGAATGTCGACAGGCTCTCGGACGATGAGGCGTTAGCCAATGCGGTGCTCGATGTGCGCGAAGTGTACGAGGACACCGTCTATCAGGTGGCGCATGACGTGATCGCCGTGCTCAAGGCTTATGCCGAGGTCGACAAGGCCACTGGCGGCAAGGCTGATCTGCCGATGCTTTCGGTGTTGCAGTCGATTCGCGACCATATCGCCACGCTCGTCTACCCCGGATTCATCGGGCGCACTCCCCCGGATGCGCTGAAGTCGTTGAGCCGATATTTGAGAGCCGATCTGAGCCGACTCAATAAGGCGAAAACCGATAAGAACCGTGATGTCAAGTGGGCTTGGCAGGCCGACGAGGCCCGTCAGGTGGTTGATAAGGCGTTGGCCCGTGCCAAGGCGGAGCCGGCCGGCCCGAAGCATGAGGCATTGATGAAGCAGGCCGAACAGGCCCGTTGGATGCTTGAAGAGTTCTACGTGTCCCTATGGGCGCAGGAGCTTGGCACCAAGGGGCCGGCTTCGCTCAACCGTATCAAGAAAGCGCTGGCGTGACCGGACGGCAAACAAGTCGCCAGGCCACGCGCCAGCGCACGCGCAAGCCGTCATCACAGCGTGGGCAAGTGCGCGGACGCCTCGGCAATCGGAACAGGAAACGCAATCGTAGGCACGGTCCGATCAATGCTCTGAAGCGTTCCTGGCGTAAGGCGAACTGGCCGACCCGTATCAAGATGGTGCTGATTCCCACGGTGGCGGTGGTCGTTGTCGTAGCGCTGGTGGCCGGGCTGGTTCGTTTCACAAACTGGCGGGCACAGGTTCGCGCAGCCGAGGCGGCACAGCTGGAACTGACGCGAACATACGATTTCAATCCGGGCAATATTATTTCGGATGGTCAGTTCTTCAACGGTTCGGCGATGAGTCAGGCCGAAGTCCAATCGTTTTTGGACACACAAGGCGGCTCGCTGGCCGCGATGACCTTCGACACATCGAACGAGTCAGGCGAAGGCCTGTGCGCGGACTATACAGGCACCAAAGGCGAGTCGGCGGCGGCAATCATCGACCAGTCGGCCCGCGCCTGCAAGGTGAGCCAGAAAGTGCTGCTCACCGTGATGCAGAAGGAGCAGCATCTGGTCACTGCCGTCGATCCCAGCGACTATCAGCTTATGGCGGCGATGGGGTTGAACTGTCCGGATACCGCCGACTGCGATCCCGCCTATGCCGGATTCTTTCGGCAGGTGTATGGCGCGGCCAAGCGGTACCGTTACTATCTCGAGCACGAGGAACAGTACGGGTATACGGCGCACAATCTCAACTACATCCAATATCATCCGAACGCGGCATGCGGCGGCGCACAAGTGTATATCGAGAACAAGGCGACCGCCCTGCTCTACATCTATACGCCCTACCAGCCGAACATCGCCGCACTGGCCGCTGGCAACGGTACCGGCGATTCCTGCTCCAGTTATGGCAACCGCAACTTCGCGCTTATCTACACCAGCTGGTTCGGTTCGCCGCGAAGCTGATAACGGCAGCTGACCGGTCTTGTCCGATTGGACTCGGCCAACACTGTCAGCGTTCGACGTATGGACGCAGCAGGGTCGTGGCGCCAACCGCCAGCAGCGAGGCGAAAGCCAGCAGACACAGGCAGACGGCCTGCACGCAGTAGATCGGTCGAATGTGGGTCAATGGTTCCACGCCATGACCTTTGTCGGCCAGCTTGCCGCCGTACAGGTTGCTCCACAGGCAGGCGCAGCCGTAAATCACCAAGCCGATGCTGATATAGCGTTCGGGCACGCCGATTCCGTCGCGCATGATCGGCGAAAGATACGTGTAGAAGACATAGGAGGCGGCTGCGCCGAAGACCACATCCGCCACGCCGAGCTGGATGCGGCGGTCGAAGAACAGGCGGAATTGCCTCAGGAAACCGATCTTCGCCGGATGCGAGTTGCGTGGCAGAGACACTGCCATCGATGCCATCAGCACGGCGGTGAGCACCGAGACCAAGGCAAAGGTGACACGCCAACCAAAGGTATCGGCCACCCAAGTGCCGGCCGGTACGCGCGGTGTTCGCAGGTGCGTTCGTCATGGGTGCTCTCTTGAGTGCTCTCTTGAGTGCTCTCTTGAGTGCTCTCTTGAGTGCTCTCGCTCGTACTACAAGCTGATTCGTCGGTTACGTCAATCGTTTTTTCGTATCAACTCAGCGATAACACTTTTCCCGCCTCTGCCCGCTACCCACCACCACGACACGCCATAGAAAACCCCGCCGATGACCAATCATCGACGGGGTTTGGCACATGTGCAACGCTTGCGATTACAGCTTCGGCAGATACTTCTTCAGCTCGTAAGGCGTGACCTGCTGGTTGTACTCCTCCCATTCCTGGTGCTTGTTGTCCAGGAAGTAGCCGAAGGCGTGTTCGCCGAGCACGTCGGCCACGAAGTCGGATTTCTCCATGATCTTCAGCGCCTCGTCCAGCGAGCGCGGCAGCGGCTGAATGCCCATAGCCTGACGTTCGCCGTCGGTGAGCTCCCACACGTCATCACTGGTAGGCTCGCCCAACTGCATCTGCTTATCGATACCGTCGAGACCGGCGGCCAGCAGCACCGAGTAGGCAAGGTATGGGTTGGCCACCGGGTCGAGCGCACGGAACTCCATGCGCGCGGAGTTGCCCTTGCCCGGCTTGTACTGCGGGATACGCAGCAGCGCGGAACGGTTGTTGTGGCCCCAGCAGATGTAGCTTGGTGCCTCGTTACCGCCCCACAGGCGCTTGTACGAGTTGACGTACTGGTCGGTGACCGCGCAGATTTCGGCCGCATGGTACAGGATGCCGGCGGCGAACTGGCGGGCGGTCAGGGACATGTTGAACTCCTGACCGGCCTCGTAGAAGGCGTTGGAATCGCCTTCGAACAGGCTCAGGTGCGTGTGCATGCCGGAACCGGGCGCGTCGGCCAGGGGCTTGGGCATGAAGCTGGCGTGAATGCCACGCTCCAAGGAAATCTCCTTGACCACCGTACGGAATGTCATGATGTTGTCGGCCATGGTGAGCGCGTCCGCGTATCGCAGATCGATCTCGTTCTGGCCTGGCCCCGCCTCATGGTGCGAGTATTCCACCGAGATGCCCATTTGCTCGAGCATGTTCACGGTGGCACGGCGGAAGTCCATGCCTGGGCTGCGCGGCACGTGGTCGAAGTAGCCGCCCTCGTCGATCGGGGTCGGGGCCTTGGACCAGTCGTCCTGGCTTTCGAACAGGTAGAACTCGATTTCCGGATGCACGTAGAACGTGAAGCCCTTGTCCTTGGCTTTGGCGAGCGTGCGCTTCAACACGTGACGTGGATCGCCGAGCGAAGGCTCGCCGTCCGGGGTCAGAATGTCGCAGAACATGCGGGCGGTACCTTGCGGGCCACCGCGCCACGGCAGGATCTGGAACGTCGAGGGATCGGGTTGAACGATCATATCGTCTTCGGACACGCGGGTCATGCCCTCGATGGCGGAACCGTCGAAGCCGAGACCCTCCTCAAACGCGGCTTCCAGTTCGGCCGGAGCAATCGCCACGGACTTCAGTGTTCCCAACACGTCCGTGAACCACAGACGAATAAAGCGCACGTCGCGTTCTTCGACCGTGCGCAGCGCAAACTCCTGCTGTTTATCCATAGTCGCCTATCGTTCCATAACCGTGTTACGAAGGGCGTTAACATCTCACTGTTCGTCACCTGCGAGTCGCGAGATTTCATCAACATGCCCCGGTCCGCATGTCAGGCATGGTTCAGGCCCATGCCGGCACGGCACTATGGTAGTGACTATGAGCGAAGATCATCTCACCCCATCCGCCAATCCGCCCGTCGACGTGACCAGCTGGACGCAGGCCACCGACCCGCGCGACCGTTCGCGCGCCGGCATCGCCACTCGTACCAAGGCGCCGCTGGACGCACATGCCATCTGGAGGGTCAAGGAGGGCCGGCGTGAGGCGATCAGCCTTTTGGAGGAGCAGTCCGCGATTCGCGTACCGGATCTGATTCCGCTGCGTTACAAGCGTATGAGCGCCAGCCCCTTCACCTTCTACCGGGGCACCGTGCTCATCATGACCAATGACCTGGCTTCCACGCCAGTCACTGGCATTCCGGTGCAGTGCGTGGGCGACGCGCATATCGGCAATTTCGGCATTTTCCGCTCCCCTTCCGCCCGTCTGGTGTTCGATATCAATGATTTCGACGAAACCGCTATCGGCCCGTGGGAATGGGATCTGAAACGTCTCGCCGCCTCGGTGGAGATCTGCGGACGCGCCAACAAAATCAAGGAGAAGGACCGTCGCGCCGCCGTGGTCCAGTGCGTACACACGTACCGCACACGCATGAAGTGGTTCTCCGAAATGGATTACCTTGACGCGTGGTATGAGCACCTGGACGTGGAGGAGACGCTCGACCGCTTCGAGACCACCGGTTCCAAACGCAGCCGTGTGCTGCGTGAGGCGGCCATGAAGGCGCTGCTGAAGGATAACGACGCGGCGGCGGCCAAACTGTGCCGTTATGAGAGCGGCAAGCTCAGGTTCAAATCCAATCCGCCCGAGCTGGTGCCGATCAATCAGCTGGATGATTACGCCGACTTGGATGCGTTGCAGGCACGTATAGACACGCTGTTCGAGAGCTACCGGCATTCCCTGTACGACGATCGCCGTTGGGTGTTCGATCATTTGCGCTATCAGGATGCGGCCCGCAAGGTGGTGGGCGTGGGCTCGGTGGGCCAGCGCGCGTGGACGTCGGTGTGGATCGCGCGTGATATCGACGATCCGATGATGATTCAGATGAAGGAGGCCACGTATTCCGTGCTCGAGCATTACTGCGGCGCGTCGCCGTACGCCACGCACGGTGAGCGCGTGGTTCAGGGGCAGAAGCTGATTCAGAATACGGCCGATGTGCTGTTGGGCTGGTCGAGCTTTATGGCCGAGGATGGCCGACCGCGCGACTATTACGTGCGCCAGTTGTGGAATGGCAAGGGGTCGATTGATATCGACAATCTCAACGCTTCGGGATTGAGCGATCTGTCACGCATGTGCGCATGGTCGTTGGCGCACGCCCACGCCCGCACCGGCGATTCGATTGCGATCGCCAATTACATGGGTGGCACCGACGAATTCGATCAGGCCATCGCCTCATTCGCCGTCAGCTACGCCGAACAGAATGATGAAGACTACGCCGTCTTCAAAAAGCTCCTCAAATCCGGCGACCTCCCTTGCTGAGCCGTTAAGCGGACAGCCCAATGGGCTGTCCGTAGGAGGGGTCTGAGTGAAGCGATAGCTGAGCGAAGGTAGATTAACAGTCTCGCTAAGGCGAGTCCTTTGCCTACTTCGCTACTTCAAGCGCTTCCTGGAGCGTGAACGCACGTGCATAGAGGGACTTGCCGAGGATGGCAGAATCAACACCAATTTCAGCCAGTTCCTTGATGGCGCGCAAATCGTCCAGCTTGGAGATACCACCGGAAGCCGTGACCTTGGCGTCGGTGCGTTCAGCGACTTCACTCAGCAATTGAATGTTCGGGCCGGACATCATGCCGTCCTTAGCCACGTCGGTTACCACGTAACGCGAGCAGCCCACGGAGTCAAGGAACTTCATGGTCTCAAACAGGTCGCCGCCTTCGCGCGTCCAGCCGCGCGCCGCCAGTGTGTGACCGCGCACATCCAGACCAACAGCCACGCGGTCGCCGTACTTCTTGATGACCGAGGCGGTCCAATCCGGATTCTCCAAAGCGGCGGTGCCGATGTTCACTCGGGCGGCACCGGCCTCAAGGGCCGCGTCCAACGAAGCGTCATCGCGCACGCCGCCGGACAGTTCGATGTTCACGCGGTCGCCGAGCTCATGAACGATTTCTCGCAGCTGATCGCGATTGTTGCCCGTACCGAAAGCGGCATCAAGGTCGACCAGGTGAATCCATTCGGCACCGGCCTCAACCCAAGTACGGGCGGCCTCGAACGGCGAACCGTAATCGGTTTCGGAACCGGATTCGCCTTGGCGCAGGCGCACGGCCTTGCCATCGCGTACATCGACGGCGGGCATCAGAGTCAACGACATAAGAAGAGCCTTTCTTCAGTTACTTATACACAATTTGAGCTCCCTCGTCAGAGGGAGCTTCATGCTTTTTTACAGCGTGGCGATCCAGTTCTTGAGGAGCTGGGAGCCAGCGTCCCCGGACTTTTCCGGGTGGAATTGCGTGACGGACAGCGGGCCGTGTTCGTAGGCGGCCACAAAGCGCGATCGGCCGTACGAGCACCAGCTCACGCGTTCGGGCGAATCGCTCAGATCGATGTCGAAGCGGGACGTATCCGCCGGCTTCACTTCCATCGCGGCGTAGGAGTGCACGAAGTAGAACCGTTCGTTCTCCACGCCGTTGAGCAGCACCGAATCGGGGGCGGCCTCGATCGTGTCCCATCCCATGTGAGGCACCACGTCGGCGTCCAGCAGGTTCACCGAACCGCCGATCAGTCCGATGCCTGCGGCATGGGCACCGTGCTCCAGACCGTGTTCGAACATGATCTGCTCGCCCACGCACACGCCGAGCACCGGGCGGCCAGCGCGGATGCGATCATAGATCACACGGTCGCCGTCGACCTTCTTCAGTCCTTCCATACATGCGGCGAACGCACCCACGCCCGGCACGACTAGGCCGTCGGCCTCCAATGACTGCCGGTAGTCGGAGGTGAGGGTGGTGTCGACGCCAAGATTGGCGAGCGCACGCACCATGGAACGTACATTGCCGAAACCGTAATCGAAAACAACCGCTGTGGTCATCTGCTCTCCTATCCCCTACTGGTTTGGTTGGCGTCTATTCGATGCGGGAGCCGCGCCCGCCACGTCCGCGCCTAGTGTGGTTGGCGAGAATCTGCATCGCCTGATCATGGTCGAGTCCAGCGGAATCCACCACTTCGAACCCTTGGGTCTTGAGTTGGTTCAGGGTTACGATGCCGAGCATCAGGTCCTCGACGAAGCGCGGCGTGGAGGTGAACAGCACGGGCGGCGCGAAACTCTGGCCGGCCTCTCCCTGCACGTACATGGCCACTTCGAGCTTGTCGGCACGGTTGACTGCAAGAATCACGGCCATGCCGGATACCACGGTGGTCAGGTCCTTGGCTGCGGCTTCCGGGCCGTCGCCGTTCAGATTCTTCAGCACCGCGACGGCCCCCTGATTGGCACCGATGCATGCGGCGGAGATGTCCGACAGCTGGCAGAACGCGGCCAACAGTTCGGCGGAGGCAAGACGGGTAACGATCAGCGCCACCTTCGCCTTGTTACCCAACAGTCCAGCGAGTTCGTTGTCGAAGCCGAGCGAGGGGTCGACCACGTCGGCCATGGCCTCGTTCACCGCATCCGCAACGGACCCGGTGACGTCGTCGGTCATAGGCTGGCCGGAATCAGCGGAAGCCTTATCAGCCGTATCATCATTCGCGTCGGAATCGGACTTCGCTGAAGCAGCGTCCGCTGTTTTATCGGCATCACTGGTATCACTGGCATCGCCGGATACCGAATCGTCCGCGAATTCTTTCTCGAATCCGGCGAGCGCAGCCTCAAGCTCCTCGTCGGAGAAGTGCGATTCGTCCGGATCGAACTTGTCGTCGGTCATCACAGGGCTCCCTTGGTGCTGGGCACGCCGTCTACACGCGGGTCGATTTCCACGGCGAAGCGCAGCGCACGGGCCAGCGCCTTGAATTCGGCTTCAGCGATGTGGTGCGGGTCGCGGCCGGCGAGCACCTGCATGTGCAGGCAGATGCCGGCGTGGAAGGCGATGGATTCCATGACGTGGCGGACCAGCGAGCCGGTGAAATGGCCGCCGATCATGCAGAATTCGTAGCCTTCGGGCTCGCCGCTGCACACGCAGTACGGGCGGCCGGAAATGTCGACCACGGCCTTGGCCAGCGCCTCGTCGAGCGGCACGGGGGGGGCGGCGAAGCGGCGGATGCCTTTCTTGTCGCCGAGAGCCTGCTTCAGAGCTTCGCCGAACACGATGGCCGTATCTTCCACAGTGTGGTGCACGTCGATGTCGGTGTCACCGTGGGCGTGGATGGTCAGGTCGATCAGCGAATGCTTGCCGAGCGCGGTCATCATATGGTTGTAGAACGGCACGGATGTATCGATATCGGTTTTGCCGGTGCCGTCGAGGTTCAGTTCGAGGTCGATGTGTGATTCGCTGGTTTCGCGGACGATGTGCGCGGTTCTTGCCATCATGTCTCCTGTGTGATTCGTCATATTGGATTGCGGCGGGACTCGAATCGCTTCGGGTCTCGCCGCAATCGGAAAGAAACGTCCCTTATGCTGCTTCCACTATACGAAGCACTTCAACAAGGGCGTTACGGAAGGTTTCCATCTCCTCGTCGGTGCCCATGCACACGCGCAGCCAACCGTCCGGTCCGACCACACGGATGAGTACGCCGCGCTTCAGGAGCTCGTCGAAGATGGCTTCACGCTTGTCGAAGTGCCCGCCGAACAGCAGGAAGTTCGAGCCGGATTCGGCCACTTCAAGCGGCTGGTCCTTGTAGGTCTGTTCCTTGAGCCATGCGGCGGTGGCCTCGCGGGTTTCGCGCAGGTGCTCGACACGGCTCAGCTGCTCGTCGGTGTGTTCGAAGGCGGCCAGTGCGGCGGCCTGAGTCACGGCGGACAGGTGGTACGGCATACGTACGATACGCACGCAGTCGATGATGCCCTTGGACGCGGCCAGGTAGCCGACTCGCGCACCGGCGAAGGCGAAGGCCTTGCTCATGGTGCGGCTGACGGCCAAGTTCGGGTGGTCCTTGATCAGGCTCACGGCGCTCGGGGTGCCGGGCTTGCGGAATTCCACGTACGCTTCGTCGATGACGAGAATCGGGTGCACGCCCTCGCCCGCGCCGACCACTTCAGCGGTTTCGCAGGCGGCGAGAATACGTTCGATATCCTCCATCGGCAACGGGGTGCCGGTCGGGTTGTTTGGGCTAGTGAGCAGCACCATCGAGGGCTTGACCTCGGCGATGGCCTCAAGCACCTTGTCGACGTTCAGCGTGAAGTCGGCGTTGCGGTGGGCGAGCTTCCAACCGGTGAAGGTGTCGCGGGCGTACTCCGGGTACATGGAGTACGTCGGGTCGGCACCGAGTGCGGTGCGGCCCGGGCCACCGAAAGCCTGGAACAGCTGGAGCATGATCTCGTTGGAGCCGTTGGCACCCCACAGCTCGTCCACGTCCAGACGGGTACCGGATTCGCGGGCCAGGTAATCGGAGAATGCCTGACGCAATTCGATGTGCTCACGGTCCGGGTATCGGTTGAGTGTGGGGGCGATTTCACGCACACGCTTGGCGATGGTGTCGCATACGGCCGGGTCCGGCGCATACGGGTTCTCGTTGACGTTCAGGCACACCGGCACGTCCAGCTGGGGAGCGCCGTACGGCTCCTCACCGATCAGGTCGTTGCGCAGCGGCAGGTTTGCAGGAATCGAGCTCATCGCAGACCGGCTTCCTTCTCCTGCTCGCGCAGGGTGGCCTTGTCATACGGATCCTTGACGAAGCGGGAGAGCACGCACTCGCCGTGGGCGGGCAGGTCCTCGGATACCGCGAAGGCGTTGATGCGGGCGGCGAGGGCCTTGAGGCCTTCCTCGTCGTATTCGATGACTTCGACCGGCTTCATGAAGGTGTGCACGCCGAGGCCTGCGGCGAAGCGGGCGGTGCCGCCGGTGGGCAGCACGTGGTTGGAGCCGGACATGTAGTCGCCCAGCGGCACCGGGGAGTACGGACCGCGGAAGATGGCACCGGCGTTCTTGATGCGCTTGACGACCGCATCGGCATCCTTGGTCTGAATCTCAAGGTGTTCGGCGGCGTAGGCGTTGGCCGCGTCGATGGACTGGTCGAGACCGTCGGTCAGCACGATGGCAGACTGGGTGCCGGACAGCGACGTGTGGACACGCTCGGCGTGCTCGGTACGCGGCACGCGGTACTTGAGGCTCTCCTGCACCTTGTCGACAATCTCGGTGGAGTCGGTGAACAGCACGGAACCGGCGAGCTCATCGTGCTCGGCCTGGCCGATGAGGTCGGCGGCCAGCAGGCTCGGGTTGGCGGTTTCGTCGGCGATGATGCCGATTTCGGTGGGGCCGGCAACCGCGTCAATGCCCACGAATGCGGAGACCAGCGACTTGGCGGTGGCCACGAAGATGTTGCCCGGGCCGGTGATCTTGTCAACCGGATCGCACAGGATGTCGCCGTCCTGCGGCTCGCTGCCCTTGGCGCCGTATGCGAACATGGCAATGGCCTGAGCGCCGCCGACCGCGTATACCTCGTCAACACCGAGGATGGCGCAGGTGGCGAGGATGGTCTTGTTCGGCAGGCCTTCCTCATTGTCGCGGGCGGGCGGGGTGGCGATGGCCAGCGATTCGACGCCGGCG
>OGRP01001967.1_pt1 | contig 11672 bp, 12 predicted proteins | sample 1553531 | NCBI WGS metagenome assembly OGRP01 (sample SAMEA2580045, study PRJEB22360) | human gut metagenome | biome: human gut; feature: human-associated habitat; material: faeces | place: Denmark | collected 2008/2010 | reverse complement strand
CTGCGGAGACGATGAAACCGATGGCCGCCGGTATGGTCGCGGAACCGGCCTGCGCGCCGACGAACGGCGGAAAAATCAGATTGCCCGCTCCGAAGAACATCGAAAAGAAGGTGAAGGTCATCACCAACCGCTGGCGTGCGACAAGTTTGTTCATTACGGTTCGGCCTTTCTCTCATATGCTCGTACCACTGTAGCAACAAACGAAAGAAGCCCCGACCGGTTGGGGTCGGAGCTTCTGTGAGCTAATCAACTAGTGCGCTAAACACGCATCAGTCGTCAAATCTCAGGCGTTCACGCGGTCGATGCCGGACTGGACGTCAGCCAGCACGGAATCCCAGGACTTGATGAAGGCAGCGACACCGTCGGCCTCCAGCTTGTCGGTGACGTCCTTGAGGTTGATGCCGAGCTCAGCCAGCTTGTTGATGATGGCGTGGGACTCTTCGTAGGTGCCCTCGATGGACGGAGCGCCGTTGCCGTGGTCGGCCAGAGCGTTCAGGGTCTTCTCCGGCATGGTGTTGACGATGTGCTTGGCAACGAGCTCGTCAACGTACTTGCAGTCGGAGTAGGCGGCGTTCTTGGTGCCGGTGGAAGCCCACAGCGGACGCTGAACCTTGGCGCCCTTGGCAGCCAGGTCGGCCCAACGCGGATCCTCGGCGAACTTCTTCTCGAAGAGTTCGTAAGCCAGGCGAGCGTTGGCCACAGCGGCCTTGCCCTCCAGAGCCTTGGCCTCGTCGGAGCCGTTGGCTTCCAGCAGCTTGTCGACAGCGGTGTCCACGCGGGACACGAAGAAGGAAGCGACGGAGCCGATGTGCTTCAGGTCGTGGCCGTTGGCGGCAGCCTGAGCGATGCCCTCGATGTAAGCGTCGATGACCTGCTCGTAGCGCTCGAGCGAGAAGATCAGGGTGACGTTCACGGAGATACCCTTGGCCAGGGTGGCGGTGATGGCCGGCAGGCCTTCGAGGGTTGCCGGAATCTTGATCATGGCGTTCGGACGGTTGACCTTGGCCCACAGCTCCTCAGCCTGCTTCTCAGTGGCTTCGGTCTCGTGAGCAAGACGCGGGTCGACCTCGATGGAGACGCGGCCGTCGACGAAGTCGGTAGCCTCAGCGATCTCGCGGAAGATGTCGGTGGCGTTGCGCACGTCGGTGGTGGTGAGCTCGCGGACAGCGGTCTCAACGTCAACCTTGCCGAGCTCCTTGAGCTGAGCGTCGTACGGGCCGACCTGGCTCAGGGCCTTCTGGAAGATGGACGGGTTGGTGGTCACACCGACGACGTTCTTGTTGGCGATGAGGTCCTGCAGGGAGCCGGACTCGATGCGGGAGCGGGACAGGTCGTCCAGCCAGATGGAAACGCCGTTGTCAGACGTACGCTGAGTTGCTTCAGTCATTTATTTTTTCTCCTTATATTCCGTATTGGAACAAATCTTTAAGTAGACCCCCTCTAACGAGAGGGCCGATCAGGTGGAGTCTTGAGTACAAGCCTCCCTCGTCAGAGGGAGGCTAGGAGACTCACTTGGCGGCTTCGACTTCGGCGATGGAGGCCTTGGCGGCTTCCACCACGTGCTCGGCGGTGATGCCGAGGTCGATCATGTTCTGAGCGCCGTCGCCCTGCAGGCCGAACTGCTCGATGGAGACGGGCTTGCCGTAGGAGCCGAGGTACTTGTACCACGGCATGGCAACGCCGGCCTCGACGGAGACACGAGCCTTGACAGCGGCCGGAAGCACGGCCTCCTTGTACTCGGCGTCCTGCTCCTCGAACCATTCCATGGACGGCACGGACACGACGCGAGCCTTGACGCCCTCGCCGGCCAGGGTCTTGGCGGCAGCCACAGCCCACTGGACCTCGGAACCGGAAGCCATGAGGATGACGTCCGGAGTGCCCTCGGTGTCGACCAGAACGTAAGCGCCCTTCTTGACACCGTCCTTGGCCTTGGCGGCGGTCTCGGCAAGAACCGGGACACCCTGACGGGTCAGAACCATGGCACCAGGCAGGGTGTTCTTCTTCTCGAAGAAGTAACGGTAAGCCTCGGCGGTCTCGAAGGCGTCGGCCGGGCGAATGACCTCAAGCTGAGGAATCGCGCGGAAGGAAGCAAGGTGCTCAACCGGCTGGTGGGTCGGGCCATCCTCGCCGACGGCGACGGAGTCGTGGGACCAGATGTACAGGTTCGGAATCTCCATGAGGGCGGCCAGACGAACGGCGGAACGCTCGTAGTCGGAGAACATGAAGAAGGTGCCGCCGAACGGACGGGTGTGGGAGCCCAGCAGGATGCCGTTGGTGATGCAGCCCATGGTGAACTCGCGCACGCCGAAGTGCAGCTGGCGACCGAACTCGTTGCAGTTCGGCCACTGCTTGGTGGCGCACTCGGCCGGGGCGAAGGTGGCAGCGCCTTTGAGATCGGTCTTGTTGGAGCCACCGAGGTCGGCGGAGCCGCCCCAGAGTTCCGGCATGACAGCGGCGATGGCGTTGAGCACGGAGCCGGAGGCGCCACGAGTGGCGACACCCTTGCCGACTTCGAAGGTGGCCTCAAGGTCGTCAAGAGCCTTGTCGAAGCCTTCCGGCAGTTCACCGGCCTTCAGACGGTCGTACAGGGCAGCCTTGTCCGGGTTGGCCTTGCGCCAAGCGTCGAACTTCTCGTCCCATTCCTTGTGGGCTTCGAGACCGCGCTCGGCAACCTTGCGAGCGTGAGCCAGAGCCTCTTCGTCAACGTGGAAGTTCTCTTCCGGATCGTAGCCGAGGGCTTCCTTGAGGCCGGCAACAGCCTCGGTACCCAGCTTGGAACCGTGGGAGGACGGGTCGTTGGTCTTGCCCGGGGTCGGCCAAGCGATCAGGGAGTGAACCTTGATGAGCTTCGGCTGGTCCGGAGCGGCCTTCTCGGCCTTGGCGATGACGTCAGCCAGGCCCTCGATGTCCTCCTTGTAGGAGCCGTCGGGCTGGATGAAGCTGAACTCGTCGGTGTACCAGCCGTAGGCCTGGAAGCGCTTGAGCACGTCCTCGGCCAGCACCAGGTTGGTGTCGCCTTCGATCTGGATGCGGTTGGCGTCGAAGATCACGGTCAGGTTGCCGAGCTTCTGGTTGGCGGCCAGGGAAGCGGCCTCGCCGGAGATGCCCTCCTCGATGTCGCCTTCACCGCAGATGGCCCAGATCTTGTGGTAGAACGGGGAATCTTCCTTCGGGGTCTCCGGGTCAAGCAGACCGCGCTGGAAACGCTCGCCGTAGGCAAAGCCGATGGCGGAGGCGAAGCCTTGGCCCAGAGGGCCGGTGGTCATTTCGATGCCCGGGGTCAGGCCGTACTCCGGGTGGCCCGGGGTGCGGGTGGCAGCGCCGCCACGGAAGTTCTTAAGGTCGTCCAAGGTCACGCCGTAGCCAGAGAAGTACAGCTGGACGTACTGGGTGAGGGAGGCGTGGCCACCGGAAAGGATGAAGCGATCGCGGCCTTCCCAGTTGGGATCATTCGGATCGTGCTTGATGAAGTGCTGGTACAGCGTGTAGGCGACGGGCGCCAGGGAGATGGGGGAGCCGGGGTGGCCGGAGCCTGCCTTCTCAACCGCGTCAGCCGAAAGGACCTTCGCCATCTTGATGGCGCGCTCGTCGAGCTCGGTCTCCTTGAATTCGGTCATGGATTACTTTCCTTCCAATTGGTCGGGCCGCGTATCCGGCTTGTGCCGGGCGCTTGACGCCCTCACATTGCGATTACCATGCTAGCGTCGGTTTGCGACGTTGTGGTGCAGTTTTGGCGTGTTTTGGTAGTTTGTGTTCTGTTAGCGTTCACAGTGAACATTGCTACGCTGCAAACGAACGCATTAGCACTCAAGCCTAAGGAGTGCTAATACAATGTTCTAGGGTGAAGTGCGCCACCTGCACGTGGCGGAGCCAAGAAAGAGGCAATATTTCTGGGTTCCCGCGTGTCGCGGCGTGGCGAACCGACCGTCGGGGTACGCCCTGAGTGAACCGTGACTGATATGAATATGTATGTATGTATAAGGAGGCGCGCATGACGCAATCAAGGCGCATGTTGGTGCTGCGCGCCGTGGTGGAGGATTACATCCGTTCTCAGGAGCCCGTGGGCTCCACTTCGCTGACGCGTGACCATGATCTCGGCGTCAGTTCGGCCACCATCCGTAACGACATGGCCGCCCTGGAGGACGAAGGCTATCTGATTCAGCCGCACACTTCGGCCGGTCGTGTGCCCACCGAAAAGGGCTATCGATACTTTGTGGACCGACTTGCTACCGTGGTGCCGCTCAGCGAGGCGCAACGCCGCGGTATCAACAGCTTCCTATCCGGATCGGTGAGTCTCAAGGATGCGTTGCAACGTTCGGCACGACTGTTGTCCGAAATCACCGGTCAAGTGGCTGTAGTCGCCTCGCCATCGCTGGCCAAGGCCACATTGCGGCACGTGGAGATGGTGCCCGTTGCCATGACCACGTTGCTCGCCGTGGTGATTACCGACACCGGCCGCGTGGCTCAGCACGGCCTGACCATCGCATCCATGCCCGCCGTGGACGAGATCAACCGGCTCTCCAACACCGTCAACGAACAATGCGACGGGCTGTCCCTATCGAAATCCGCGGAGACCGTGCGATCCATCGCCGCCAGCGCCGGCTACGAGTCGGTGCGTGGCGTGGCCGACACGCTGGCCGACGCCTTCGAATCGATGGCATTGGACGAACATGCGAACGAACTGTACATGTCCGGCACCTCGCACCTGGCCCACTCCCGGTCCCTGGCCAATCTGGCCCCGCTCTTCGACGCGCTGGAAGAACAGGTCGTGCTGATGAAGCTCATGAGCAACCTGAGCGAGGAGACGAATGCATCCGGCGTGGGCGTGGCCATCGGCTCCGAAATGCACACCCCCGGACTACTGCATGCTTCCGTGGTCAGCAGTGGCTATGGGCGCAGCGGAGCGGCGGGCGAACCGGCGGGGAACGATCCCGTAGGCGAACTCGAAACCGAATCCGAGACGGAGAGCCAGACGAACGATACGGAACCCATCGCCTTCGTTGGCTCCATAGGGCCGACCCACATGGACTACGCGGCCACTATGGCCGCCGTCAGGGCCGTAGCCAGATATTTGACCGCCTTCCTCTCCGAGGGCCGGACCCAAGACTGACCGCCGTCTGTGGCACAATGACCCGCAGACCAAACGAACACAAAGGATCAATCAAGTGGCAGATTATTACGAGACGCTGGGTGTGGAACGCGGCGCCAGTGACGACGAGATCAAGAAGGCATACCGCAAGCTCAGCCGTAAGTACCACCCCGACATCGCGGGCCCCGAATTCGAGGACAAGTTCAAGGAAGTGAACAACGCCTACGATGTGCTGTCCAATCCGGACAAGCGTCGTATGTATGATTCGGGCGTCGACCCGAACGATCCGAACGCCGGTGCCGGCGGCTTCTCCGGGGCGGGCTTCGGCGATATGAGCGACGTGTTCTCCACGTTCTTCGGTTCCGCGTTCGGCGGTGGCTCACAGGGCCCGGTGCCGCGTACCCAGCCCGGCCGCGACGCCTTGGCCTCGGCGTCCATCGATTTGAAGACGGCGGTGTTCGGCGGCACCGCGCATGTCAAGATCAATACGTTCTCCCTGTGTCAGGAGTGCGGTGGCTCCGGCGCACAAGGCGGCGCCCAGCCGGTCACTTGCCCGGACTGCCATGGACAGGGCTTCATGCAAAAGGTCGTGCGCACTATGCTCGGCCAGATGATGACCTCCGCCCCCTGTGAACGTTGCGAGGGGCACGGTACCATCATCCAGAACCCGTGCCCCAGCTGCATGGGCCACGGCCGTGTGCGCACCACGCGTACCGTGGGCGTTACCGTGCCCGCCGGCATCAACGACAACGCGCGTCTGCGGTTGGCCAACCAGGGCGAAGTGGGTGAGGGCGGCGGCGCTGCCGGCGACCTGTACATCGACATCCGCATCAAGGCGGATAAGCAGTTCACCCGTGATGGCGACGACCTGCACTGCTGGATTCAGGTGCCGATGAGCTGGGCCGTGCTCGGCCACGATCTGTCCATTGACACGTTCGATGGTGAGAAGACCGTGTCCATCCCGGCCGGCTGCCAGCCTGAGGATACGGTGACGCTGAAGGGACTGGGCGTCACGAACATCCGCAACAAGGACGAGCGTGGCAATCTCATCGCCCACGTCAATGTGCTTATCCCCACCAAGCTCAACGAAACCGAGCGTGGCCTCATCGAACAGTTCGCCGCCTCGCACGATTCAGGCGCCACGCACGTCTCCCAGGCATCCCGTCCACAGGCCGGTCAAAAGAAAGGTTTCTTCAGCAAGTTGAAGGACGCACTGAGCTGAGAGTGGGTTGGAAAATGGCCGCTTTGCCTTGCGGGAGTAGGGCTGAGCGGCTTTTTCGTTTTAACCAGTTTTAACGGTTTTTAACCTGTTTTTATGGAAAATGTGGGCAAAATGTGGGCAGAAATCGAGCCCGCGAAGCCCTCTGCCACAACGCGAAATCGGCCCCGTCCGGCAGCAGTCAAGCTCTGTGCGAGCTGTCTGCGATGCCGGGCGGGGCCGAACCGTGCGTGATGGTCATGCGGCGCGGTCGATGCGTTGTTTGATGGCGCTGACGCCGATGAGCGCGCCGGCGAGGATGCCGAGCGCGTTGAGCGTGGTCACTATCGCGTCCACGTGGGGCCAACCCCATGCGGGGCCGACCGTGCCCACGAACAGGGCGAGTGCGGGCAGGACGATGAGGCCGAGCCATTTGAGGATGTCGTAGACGCGGCTGGGGATGAGCCAGTCGGGCACGATGTCGGTGGATGCCGGTGTATCGGTTGGATTGTCGGTCATGTTTGCTCCGATCGTAAAAATAATGGTGATGCCGTCACCCGCATAATCGGGTGACGGCATCGGTTGGTTTTAGCGGCAGGTCACCACGTCACCGGGATAGTAGACGTTGATGTTGCCGGAGGGTACCGTGCAGCGGCTGACGCTGTAGCCGTGGGACGTGGCGAAATCCCACACGGTGTCGCCCCACTGGAGGACCTTGGAAACCCCGGTGGACGGTGCGGGGGTGGCAGTAGAGCCGCCGCCGTAGGTGACGACATCGCCCACGTAGTAGCGGTTGATGTCGCCGGAGGGCGTGTGCCATGCGGACAGGGGCCATGCGTTGTAGGCGACGGCGAGTCCCCAGATGGTCTCGCCCCACTGCATGACGTGGCTGATGCCTCCAGTGTTGGTGTCGGCCGGGGGAGTGTTCGGCTGTGCGGGCGCGGATGGGGCTGGCGTGGCCGAGGCTGTGGAGCCGGTGGGGTTGGCGTACAGATCCCACTGCCATGCCTCGCCACGGAACACGTTGAGGTCGATGGGACTCCACGTGTTGACCACGCCGGTGCCGGAGTACTGGCGCATGGCCTCGCCGTATGCGCCGATCATCCACGGGGATGCCTGATAGCCGGTCGGGCTCATGTTCGCGTACTGGGCGATCCACAGGCCGTACCGGTTGCGGATGTCCTGCGGGATGGTGCCGGCCACCGGGCCGGTGTACAGCAATGGGCGCACACCGCCGCTCAACCGTTCGCACTCCGCCATGAATCGGCGTACCCAATCCCAATCGCCCCATGCGGGGTTGTCGTCCATCTCCCAATCCAACGCCACGATGCCGTGACGCCAATAGTTCGACGTGTTGCGATAGAAGAATTGGGCTTCGGCCTCCGGGTTGCCGCCCATCGCGTAGTGATACAAACCGAATTTCTTGCCGGATGCTTGTGCTTGGGCGATCATGCGGTTGGCGTCCGTGTTGACGCCGGACACCAAGCAGTTGTTGTTGACTTGCCCGGTGCCCCATGTGGTGCCGACAACAACAAAGTCGGCCTGCATGTTGTACACGTCCGCGCCGCACTGCCAGTTGCTCATGTCCACGCCTTGCATGTCCGCGTGCGCGGTCGCCGGGAGCAGCATCATGCACACGGCGGCTGCCAGCGCGGTACCCTTGGCGAGCAGACGCTTCCACAACGGCTTGCCCTTGTTATTGACCAATGTTTTCCCCTTTCTCGGGATGGATTGTTGTTTGTGGCCCACGGTCGTGGGTCAGGATTGTCACGGCCCACTCGGGGCCGTCAATGGAAAAGCCCCACACGGTATGGTGTGGGGCTAGAATCAGTCGATTTTGTAAAGGCGGGGAGTGAACGTCTTATCGACCTCGCCCGTGGTGTTGATGAAAATGTTGAGGGTCAGCGTTCCGGCCTTCAAGGGGCGCGGCCCATAGCCCTTAGGTTCGAACGCGATTGTCTGTCCGCTGCCGTCATCGGGGGTGAGAGTGGACTGGATGCCAATCAACCATGAGCTGCTGTCATACGGCCAGTCGGAGGCGTCCAGCGTGTACGTGCCCGCGTCCACATGGACGGAACATGTCAGGCTATCCCACGAGTCAACCTTTTGTGTGGTGGAGCCTTTGAACCGGTACGTGCCCGGCGATGGTTCCGTGACCATAACACCCGGGTCGGTGCCTAATGTTTTAGGCAGTCCGGTGACACGCGGATACAGGTTCGCTAGCTCATAGCCCCCCCCCTTAAGGCTCGTGTTGTCGGGTCGCATCCAATCGTGCGCGGTAGTGCCGGATTCCAACTGGACTCGGAGATCGCCGTTCTTCTCGGTGGGTGTGACCTCGTTGGCGAGGATTTCGAAGCGCAGGCTGACGGTGCCGGCTGGGACTGTCCTGGCATTACCCGTGTTAATCTGGGCACCCAGTTGCCCACCTTTGGCGTCAAGGCATTTGACGGAGACGGTCAGACCGTCGATACTGGTGGGCCTGCTCAATGTCACGGCACCATGTACCAGGCAGGGGAACGTCCATCGAATGCCCGCCCACTGTCTTGAGGCGGTGCCCTTGACGTGCAGCGAGCCGTCACTGTTGACGGTGGCGGTCAACCCGTTGCCCGACGCGGGACCATAGGACAGCAGGTTGCTGGATTTGACGGTGACCGGGATGGTCTTGGTGACGGAGCCGGCCTTGATGTCGAGACTGGTCGAACCCATCAGAAGTCCGGTGACTCGTATTCCACCCATGTTGGGTTTCCTTTCTATGAGGTAAGCCCCACACGATGGTGGGGCTTGTTTGTGAGAGTTTTCGTAGGACCGGGGTGATGTCCGCGCCGATGGTGGTGTCGTGGACACGGGGATAAGGCACCCATCATCGTCGGCGCGTTCGTGTTCCGCTCGTTTCAAGCCGTGGTCGCGATGGTCCGATCCTTGACCGTGGGGGTGAATTCCTGCGATGCCGCATCGGGCAGGATCGTCACCTTGAGGTTCTTGCTCTCGCCGACGCGCAGGGTGATGTTGTCGATGGGTTTGCCGGAATCGTCCGTGACCTTGATGGACTCGGGCGCGTAGGCCGCGCTGATGGACGTGGCGGCGGAAGTGAAACCGTTGACCGTGGCCGTCACCAATATGGTTCCGCCATGCCGCCACGTGAGCGTGTTGCCCGAAACCGTGGCGGTGGAAGTGTCCCTGCTCGCGAACGTCACGTCATTGGTGGTGAGCAGATCGCCAACATGACCGTCCGCGTAGGTGGCCTTCGCTCCCAGTTTCAGGGTGCCGTTGACGGCTAGAGACTTGGGCAACGTCCTGCCCTTATCATCCGTGATCCTGATGGAGACGACCGTGTCCTTGTCGAGGGGCCACACGAGCTTGCCATTGAACATGGCGTTGTACGTGTGGCCTCCCATCAACGGTTTGCCGACACGTTTGCCGGCGTAAAAGGATGGCATGGTCAGGCTCCCTTCACGGTGGCCTTCTTGGCCTTGGCTGGCGTGGAGTCCTTGCCGGGTTCCTCCGTGGTTTCCTCGGTGGTGCCGGTGTCGGTGGTGCCTTCGGTGGTGCCGGTGGAAGGCAGTACGGTGGTCGCAGCCTCCGCCTTGTCCTTGACCGCCTGCACCGTCGAATCGATGGTGGCGATAGCCGATTCGCCCTTCGCCGCAACCGCGTTGGCGGTGTCGGCCACGGTCTGCGAATCATTGGCGACGCTAGCCGCCAACGTGTTGGCGTTCGACGCGAGGATATTAAGGTCGGACTGGGTGGCGGTCGCGGAATCCGCGGAGGACTGTGCGCTCAGCATGGCGCTCCTAGCCAACGCGGCGTTCGTCTGCGCTTCGGCCGTGATGGACTCCAACGTGCTCATGGCCATAGCGGCCTTCGCGGTCGTGGCGGTTTCGTCGAAGAACACCAGCTCGTCCGGGGTATTGTGCGGAAAGTGTCTCCGCCTCCGACTGGGTGGAAGCGTGGCGAACCTTCAACAGTTGGGAGCCGGCCATATCCTTCGGGACGAACGTGCCGGCGTCCACTTCCACGAGGTCCGCGTATTCGACCTTGGTCTTGGAGTCCGGCACTTCGACGTAGCGCGTGTACGCTTGCGGCGTGTCCGCCAACTCGATGACCTGCCAAACAAACGCGCTAGTCGTGGGCAGCAGGTCAACCGTCAGCTCGCCGCTTTCGGACAAGTCCGCGTCGAACGAGGCCGCGATGATGAGGTTCTTGTCCGCGTCGAAGTGACGACGCACCGGGCGGAATCGCATCAGGCCGGTGACCGGGTCCAGGCCGCCGGTCCTCGGCTTCCTGATGCTGATATGGATTTGGGTCATGATTATTACTCCTCCTTAATGGATTCGGTTATGGTTTCCGGGGCTACGTCCGGGCGAAGCTCGTCCGGCAGCGAGGGCTTGGGATGACGTTTCAAATTGTTGACCATGTTTCCCTTTTCTCTGGGATGGATATTGTTTGTGGCCCACGGTCGTGGGTCAGGACTGTCGTGGCGCTATCGGCGCGGATTGGATGTCCTCGTTGAGAGCGGTTCCGTGCCCGTTGCCACCCAGGCTGTGATAGCTGTCGTAGAGGCGTTGGGAGCGTGATTTGAGGTCCTCGTCCGCCACTCCGTCGTGCTCGATGACCATTTCGCGGCGCAGGTCCTCCAACTGGCACAGCAGGAGCTCGCGCAGCCCGTTGACCATGGCTTTGCCCCATCGCCACATCAGGCCCAAAACCGTGGCCACGCCGCCACAGATAAAAGGCACGAGCCAATCGACGACGTGAGCGAGCAAAGACATTGGAAAGCTCCTTTACGGTGGGTAAAACCCACACGTTCGTCCCCGTTGGATAGGCCAACGGGCGTGTGGGTTTTCGGAGGTTGAAAATGCTGTTACGAGAGTTTTGGAACGGCCGGTTTTGGCCGTATTGCACGGCGAATCTGCGTGAGTCCACGTGTGTCGGCTATGAGTCGGCGTGGCGGTTGCACGTGGCCCCGAGGTTCGGCGCAATGCAGATGGAATCGATAAGCGTTGAATTGGTGGACAAGTGGCTCGTCGGGTTCGCCAGTTCGGGCGCGGCGCGCAAGGCGTGGAGCGTACTACGCGCGATACTCAGGCGGGCTATCCGCTGGAATCTCTTGGACGTGGATATCACCAGACGCGACATCCGGCCAAGCCCCTCCCACCCCCCCCCAAACCCGCTTTCGGAGCCGGTGATATTGGGCATCCGTCAGCAGCGATCGCTGTTGCAGGGCTTTTACGACCATCCGCTTGAGGCGTGGCTTATCTGCGCCGTCTCATGCGGACTCCGCACCGAAGAAGGATACGGGCTCGAATGGGGCGACCTCGACCTGCGGCGCGGCGTCCTGCACGTGGAGCGCGGCCTGCAATGGGTCGCCGGGCATGAGGCCGTCGT
>OGRP01001952.1_pt1 | contig 11735 bp, 10 predicted proteins | sample 1553531 | NCBI WGS metagenome assembly OGRP01 (sample SAMEA2580045, study PRJEB22360) | human gut metagenome | biome: human gut; feature: human-associated habitat; material: faeces | place: Denmark | collected 2008/2010 | reverse complement strand
TTTAGGCCTTGCGGCCGGCAAATCCTGCAGGGCGAACTGCCCATGATCCCATTCTAGACCGCGATGTTTTCACGCGATCCTTCTCTTGCGAAGACTTGCAGCCTGACAGATGCAGTCACATTCATGGGATCCTCCTGGGCTTGAATCTCCCTGAGGATCTACTCCTCGTCAATCGGATCGATGAGCGCTTCGCCCGCCGTGGCCTCCGACAGGCGCTCGACGAAGGCGTCCGCCTCGTCCGACGGGACGAGCACCTCGAAGGTTGCGTCAAAGCGGAAGTCCGACGACTGCACGCGTCCCCTCGACTCGGCGAGAAAGTGCTGGAAGTCCGAAACCTGATGGGGTTCGATCGAAACCACGAAGCGGCGCATGTCCTCGCGAAGCGTGACGGGAAGGCCCTCAAGTCCGAGCTTGACCGAACCCTGATACGCCCTGACGAGGAGTCGCCCACCCCCGGATCCCCCCTCACAAGCCCGCCAGTGCCGAGCAGGATGCCGCCGAAGTAGCGCGTCACGACGGCCGCCACCTCACCCACGTCACTGTGCAGGAGTGCGGTGAGCATGGGACGTCCCGCCGTGCCCTTTGGCTCTCCGTCGTCGCTCGCGCCCACCTGAGCCGTGTCGCCGGGAGCGCCTGCGTTGTAGGCCCAGCAGTTGTGAGTGGCGCCCGCGTGCTCCTCTCGGATGCGGTCGATGAAGGCCTTCGCCTCCTCGGGACTCGAAACCCTCGCCATCGTCACAATGAAGCGGGAGCGGCGCACGGTCTCTTCAGCCCGGTGAAAGGCGCCGGGCGCAAGGTCGGGGACTTTGTAGGCGTCGGTCATGAATCTGGGTCCAAAATAAGCACGGGCGCGGGCCGAGTTGTCGGTACCGCGCCCTCTGCATGATCCTCAGTTCAGGCTTAGTGAACGATCAGTTGGATCCACAGCATGATGAAGGCCGTGGCAGGCAGAACGGGGAGCGAGGCGTCCATGCGGTCGAAGAAGCCGCCGTGGCCGGGCAGCAGGTTAGAAGAGTCCTTGATTCCGACAAGGCGCTTGAGCATCGACTCCCAGAGGTCGCCGGCAATCGAGAGCGCAACGAGCATCGCGAGCACGCCGACGCCCCACAGGAAGCCCGCATTGTCGAAAAGGTAGTTCGTGAAGACGTTCTGCTGCACGCAGAAGACGTACGTGAGCGCGAAGAAGACGATCACGATCACGTAGGCGCCGATCGCGCCCTCGAAGGTCTTCTTGGGCGAAATGGCGGGCGCCATGCGGTGCTTGCCCCAGGCGCGACCGCAGAAGTAGGCGGAGATGTCGGCGCCCCAGACGATAAGGAGCACGGAGAGGACGAGCACCCAGTCCCCCTGTTCAAAGAGCCAGAGAAGCGACAGGTAGGCGGCGGGCACGAAGGTCACGGCGGACCAGAGGCACTGGCGCTGCGAGACCTTGAAGCCGTTTTCACGATGGAAGAGTTCCGCAAAGAAGATCACGAACCAGGCCAGCATCACGCAGCCGTTCATGAGCATCAGGAACCAGTTCATGCGGTCAAGCGCACCCGCCCAGTAGAGCGAAAGCTGGACTACCATTTCGACGGCGGCGACGAGAAGAGCGGGACGGGGACCGAGGCCGCCGATGCGCAGCCACTCATAGAGCGTGGCGCCGAAGGCAATGGCCATGACGCTTGCAAAGGCAAACGGACCAATGTAGATCGAGAGCGTCAGAACGGCCAGCAGCACGGCTGCGGTGATCACGCGCGTAAGCAACATGATGAAGGAACCTCCGGCCGGTTCTCGTGACCGGCGCGTTGTATGTCTATGGGGGTGTCGCCTTTCATATAAAGGCCAGCATCCTGCCATTTTAGCCAATGCAGGACCTCGCGTGGCCGAATTCCTCAAAGGGGCGCGTTGAAAACACCGTCTTGTTCAGGCCTGCGCCCGCTCCTCACTGCAGGCCTCATGTCCTGCATCCGAAACCCAGAAAGCCGAAAACGCGGCTGCATTCAGGCGAAGACGAGCACTCCCGTTCTTACGCCTCTTCGGTTGGAGCGCACAAGAAAGTCCCGCTGAAAGGCAGGCCGTCTCTACATCCATGTTGTCGGAAAGTCGGAAAGCTCCCCTGACTTCAGCCGCCGTTCCTGAGCTGTTCGCTCGTGCGACCGAAGCGGCGCTCGCGCCCCTCATACCAGCGAAGAGCCTCCTTCAAGTCGTCCTCGCCGAAGTCGGGCCAGAGCGCATCGGTGAAGTAGATTTCCGCGTAAGCACTCTGCCACAAAAGAAAGTTGGAAATCCTGCATTCGCCGCCCGTACGAATCAAAAGATCGACATCAGGCACGCTCATGAACCTTCCGATATTCTCGGGAGTCATCTCAAGCCCTGCCGCGGCGCATTCGGACGCCGCCTGACAGCAGTCCCAGCGTCCGCCGTAGTTCGCCGCAATGACGAGCTCCATCTTCGTGCCACCCGCAGTGGCAGCTTCATTTTCAGCGATGGCCTCGCGAACCGTATCGGAAAAGGCCGTCCTGTCCCCGATGACTCGAAGCCTGACGCCCGCCTCGGCGAGCGGCTCGCACCAGCGGCGAAGCGCCTGTGCGAAAAGCTTCATGAGCATCGAGACCTCTGCGGCGGGCCTGCGCCAGTTTTCGCTCGAAAAGGCGAATACCGTCAGGCGTTCGATGCCTGCCCTGGCGGCCGCCTCCACCACGCGGTTGAGCGCCTCGACGCCCTGCCTGTGCCCCTCTGTCCTCGGACGCAGACGCGACTTGGCCCAGCGGCCGTTGCCGTCCATGATGATCGCGACGTGATGGGGAATGTGGGAGGCGGACATGAGAAAGGAGCAGGAAAAGCGGTGTTTGTACAAGGCAGGCATTTTACACGCCGAGGCGCTGAGAACAGCCCCGGAACGCATCCCGTAACGTATTTGTCCGCTAGCCAAAACAAACATCCGGCAGACCCGCAAGCCTGCCGGATGCCGCTGTTCTTCCGGAGAGAGGAATTACCGAGCCGCAGGAGTGCCACCCGCCTCAGCATTCTTCTTGAGCGCCGCTGCAAACTCGACCGCATACTGCGCGACCTGCTGCAGGTTCACCTGGTTGTTTTCAACGGGAGCGTTGGCGGCAAGCTCAGGCTGACCGTTCTTGAAGCTCTGGAAGACGAAGGCCTTCACGCCGTCGCGCTTCTCGTTGAGCATGAGGCCGTAGAGCACACAATGATCACAGGCGTCGGTCTTGGCGTCTTCGGGCAGGACCTTGACTTCATAGCCCGCAGTCTTCAACCCCGCGGACACGGCCTCAAGCAGCTGCGGGGTCGGCGTGCGCGGAATTACGCAGAGCTGGTTGTCTGCGGACGCGGCAGCCTCCTCGGACTGGGTGCCTCCGCCCAGAGTTGCACCGCAGCCCGTCAGGCCCAGGGCCAAAAGCGCCGCAGCGCCGGTCATGGCGATAGTCTTCTTGAACATTCTTTTGTCTCTCCGCAAATGGTTCAGTCAACCCTCCGACTGGAGGCCGTTCTTCAATCATACGCGAACACTTAGGCCAATGACAATGATTCTGATTTGGAAATCCTGCAAATCGCCGTCCGCGAAGCTGGGAGCATCAGGCAACAAGGGGACTCCTCTTTTGCAAAGGAGTCCCCTTTATGAGAGCGGCATGCTTGCGCTCATCTCAAGAGCAACAGCCGCTGTGGCAGCTCAGTTCATCTGAAGCCGTTCATTTGCCGGCGGGAGTCTTGGCCGCCTTGACAAAATCGGCGACCACGATGCCGTACACCGCCGCACTCGTAAGCTGGGCGCCGCCAATGTAGTTATCGTAGAAGAGACCGCCCGCAGCGTTGCCAATGGCGAACAAACCATCGATAACGTGGTTTTCCGTATCGAGCACCTGCCCCTTGACGTTGATGAGCGGACCGCCGAAAGTAGCCGTCATGCCCCCCTGGAAGGGAACGATATAGAACGGTGCCTTTTCAACCGTGCGTGCCTTCGGCAGGGTGTTGACCGGCGTCAGGGTCTTGCCCTTGCCCGCAGCGATCGCCTCGTTGTAAGCCTTGACAGTGGCCTTGACGGCGTCAACGGGAAGACCTGCCTTTTCGGCCGCTTCGTCAAGCGTCTGACCGACGTACACGGGAGCCTTGGTGCGTTTGTAGGACTCCCAGTCGTTGGCAAGAATCGGCACGTCATGTCCCGCCTGGTCGACGATCATGTACGCCCAGTTGGCCTTGGTCATGGCCGCAACGTCTCGAGACATCTGCACGTAGGTCTGGCCTTCGTCCGTGAAGCGTTCGCCCTTGTCATTGACGCAGATGCCGTTATTGACAATGTTGAGCGGGTTCGCGCCGGTCGGTCCGTAGATCGGACCGCAGTGGTATTGGTCAACGTTGACGATCTTCGGCATGAACGGGAGCGCAAGATTGATGTTCTCACCTGCGATGATGCGCGAACCGCGGATCGGCATCTTGGCCCCACCCGAACCGATGTACTGCGTGACCATGGCCTGATTGGCGGAGAAGCCGCCCGTGGCCAGCACGACGCCGAACTTCGAATGAATTTCGGAGAGACCTTCCTTCGTCTTGACGCGCACACCGTTCACGGCGCCCGTCTTTTCATCGGAAAGCAGTGCCACGGCCTTCGTATTGAAGCGGATCTCGACACCAAGCTCCTTGGCCTTCTTCATGAGCGTCAGGGCCAGCTCGCCGCCACCCGGCTTGTGTTCGCCAACAACGAGATGTGCGCGGGAAAGCATCGGCCAGACAAGCTTGGAACCAGCCGCAAAGTTGATGCCGCAATAACCGTGAAGCCATTCAAGGGTGGCATCGGCGTTTTCGCAAACAACACGAGCGAGCTTTTCATCAGCCTTGCCCTGCGTGACCTTCATCCAGTCCTTGAGGAACTGTTCGGCGGAATCGCCCTGAACATTCTTGGCCTTCTGGAAGGAGGTATTGACGCCAAGGAGGAAGCCCGCAGCATAAATCGTGTTGCCCGCAGGCATGGCCATCTTTTCAAGAAGAAGCGGCTTGAGGCCGTTTTCAGCCGCGCGCACGGCACAGGTGAGGCCGCCACAACCAGCGCCCAAAATGATGATGTCGTACTTGGAGGGGGCCGCAGCCTTGGCTTCAGCGGCAACCGTGCCGAATGCAGCACCTGCACCAACCGCTCCCATGGCGGCGGTCTTGAAGAATTCACGACGAGAGGTAGTCATTTGCCTGTTCTCCATTAGTCTTTATGGTCCCGATGCGGTTGTGCTCCCGCATCGCTTGAAATCGACTATAGGCTCCTCCCGATGGAATCTAAAGCACATCGGGATCTTGACAAGACTGACAAAAAGTGATCTCAACGCTTGAGAACCGCCGTCCTTCCCGCAATCCGACCGAAAGTCAGCGCATCGGCGATGCCATTGCCGCCCATGCGGTTTTCACCGTGCACGCTCCCCGTGATCTCCCCGGCTGCAAAGAGTCCGGTCACCGGCTTGCCGTCGAGTCCAACAACCTGTGCGTCAGGCGTAATGACGAGTCCTCCCATCGTCGTGTGAATATTGAGGACGACTCTTGACGCCCAATAGGGCGGCTCCGACAGCTGCAAGCAGCGTACACGCGCGCACTTGCCGCCGCCCATGCCTGCTTCGACGTTGAAAACACGGACACTGTCCTTGAGCGCATCTGCATCGACACCCATCAGCAGAGCCAATGCGTCCCAGGAATCGGCACGGAGCGCGTCGCCCGTCTGCAACCCTCTGTAGACATCCTTTCTGCTGATAAGATCCATGGCTTTGACCGCGCCATCGTCTGTCACCATCCAGACGGACCCTCTGGGTCTGGCGAGTATCGCCTTCGCGAGTCCGTCACGCGAGCCGTCCTCGTCAATAAAGCGGCGTCCTCCGCCATCCACCATCAGAACACGGCCCACGTCCAGATCAAGTCTCACCTGGAAGCCCCGTCCTTCAGGGGCGCCCGGCACGCACTGAATGCATTCGAGCGCGTTCGAAGCGGCACCAGCCCTTATTGCCTCAAGCATGACCTCACCCGTACTCCCAGGATTGTTGTCCGTAGGAATGCCAGCAAGGTCAGCCCTGTAGCTTTCCACCAGTTCAGGATTCGCCGCAAAGCCTCCCGCCGTCAGAATGACGGCCTTTCTGGCATGAAAGACCATCTTGTCCTTCCCTCTTCCGGAGGAAAGATCCTCGACTTCGATGCTTGCTGCTCGGCCGTTCTTCATTAGAAGCCTCGTCATGGCACATCTTGTGCGGATCTTTACGCCACGCCTTATGCACTCCGAGGAAAGCGTCCGGATGTAGGCCTGCCCCCTCGGTTGCGTGGGCTTGTGGCCGCGCGGCCATTCTGCGCCCCAGGTGGCGACAGTTTCGGGCATGAATCGAACGCCAAGAGACTCAAGCCACTTCAAGGTTGGCAACGCTTCGCACACGAAGCGCCTCACAACAGCCGGGTCGTTTCGGCCGTGTCCTGACGCCATCGTCTGTTCATAGTGCCAGGAAGGGGAGTCCGTGATACCCATCGGCTCCTGACGGGCAGGATCAGACGCATTGAACAGACCGCTTGCACGCAACGTGTTGCCGCCGATCGCCGCCATCTTCTCGACAAGCAGCACCGACGCTCCTTGCTCGGCGGCTGAAAGTGCGGCCGCAAGCCCCGCACCGCCAGCCCCCGCCACCACGACGTCAAATTCGTCTTCCGCGAACGAAAACGCGCTCACAGGGATAGGAGTCATCATGGCAAGCGCGCTCGCCGCGCACAAAGTCCGCCTCCTCATTCTGCCGTCCTCCACCAGTGTGCCTCAGTTTTGAGCTCCGCCATGTCATGCAAAAACTCAGAGAGTTCTGCTGCATTGTGAAGCTCAAGCTTTCCGAACACTGACGCCCTTCGGCTTCTGACGGTGTCCTCCGAAAGGCCCAGAATTTCAGCCGCCTGCCGGTTGGGGAGCCCCTTGGCGACAAGCTCTGCCGTCCGCCGTTCCGCATCAGTGAGTTCGTTCCAGAGAACCTCAGCCCGCTTCAGATCCCTTGCGACAGCCCTTCTCCGCCTATGAAGTTCACACCCTCGTGCGAGAAGCGGCAGAAGCGCTTCGGCATCGACAGGCTTTTCGAGAAAGTCGAGGGCCCCTGCCTGCACGGCCTCCACCGCCATGCGGACTTCGCCGTGAGCCGTCAGAAAGATGATCGGCAGATCACACTTCATCTCCGCGAGTCTTGTCTGAAGTTCGGGACCGGACAGCCCAGGCATGCGCACGTCGAGAAGCATGCAGCCTTCGCGGGTAGGATCATCACCGTCAAGAAACTCAGCTGCGGATTCATAGGTCCTCACCTGATAGCCCACGGCCTCAAGCACAAATCTGAAGGATGCTCCCACGCTAGGATCGTCGTCAACGATGCGAATCAAAGGCACCTGCTTCATGTTTCCATTCCTGATTGTTGATGTTGAGCTCCCGCAGTCGCGGGAGCACGAGCGAGGCCTTCAGCCCCTGGGGAGTTCTGCGCGCAAAGGCGAGATGGCCCCGATGCATCTCGGCAATAGAGGATGCAATGAAAAGTCCGAACCCAAGTCCTTCCTTGCTAACGCTTTTCGTAAGTCTGCCCAGCGCTCCGAACACCTCATCGGAGACGGCAGGTCCTTCGTCGAGAACGCTCACCTCAACGATCTCGTTCTGACAGAGGACCTCAACGACAATCGAGCTCCGAGAGGGAAGATCAGCAACCGCCCTGACCGCATTCTTGAGGAAGTTCACAACCACGAGCTCCAGTTCAAGCGCATCCCCCTTCACCAGTACCTCTTCGTCAGGAAACACGGTCTTTACGTCGACCACCTCGGACAAGTGCCCCGCATGCTTCAGCGCCTCACCGACAAGACCCCGTACGTCGACGGGCTCGAATCCAGGCGTTTCCTTTCGAAGAACCGTGCGAACGCGCTCGATGATGTCCGCCGCCCTGTGCGTCTCGTGCTCGGCTGCCGACAGAGCCTCGGTCCACTTGGGAACATCAAAGTTTCCCATTTTCATCATCAACCTGATACCCGTCAGATAATTGGCGATGCTCGTCAGAGGCTGCTTGATCTCGTGTGCAAACATGGCGGCGAGTTGAGAGGCCATGCCTGCACGCTCAACAAGCGCGAGGTTCTCCTGACTGGCCCTGAGGGCTTCGGCGGCCGCTCCTCTCGCACTCTCCTCAGCCCTGAGTTCTGCCGTCCTGCGCCTGAGAAGACGGTTGACGCGCCAGTGATGCACAAGCAGAAGAAGCAGAACCAACCCCATGACCGCAAGCTCATTGCGCCAACGGAACGCAAGTGCCGTGATCGAATTGTCCCTCAGATAGGCGTATGGACCGATTTTCAGCCGAACAAGAAGCGCCTCCACCCCCTGCATGCGAGTGTTTGACAGCCAGTCAAGACCGTTGGCATCGGCAGGCATCGAAAGAAGGGCCACAGTTACTGCCTTCACCACATCGGGATCCGCCGATGGGGAAGAGGCGAACATTAGGTCGGGATAGAGTTCGGTCGAAGTTGCACAGCCGCCTGCCGCCCTTTCGGGACGTTCGCCGACGATCCTCACATCCTCGGCCTGTATAACGCCTGTTCTGACCGCCTGCTCAAGCTCACACGCAGGAAGCACGCCCGCATCGCTCATGCCCGTCACCACAAGCGTGAGCACATCGGGAAAGTTCCATTCTGTGAAAGTCACTTCACGAAAGAAGTCCTCGGGATCGAACCCACGTCTGGCGATCTCTCCTTGAGGAATGAGCCACCCCTCAAAAGACCAAGGTGCCGTCGCGGCCACCCTGCGGCCCCGCAGGTCTTCGATCGTCTGCACGGGACTTCCCGCCGATACGAGAAAGACTGCGCCTACACTGCGGCTAACATCTGCACATCGACTCTTGCGAAGCGTTGCAATCTGCTGGAGCCCCGCACGCGAAAGCATGCGCGCTCCTCCACTAGACACGATGACGAAGTCGATGTTCTCCACAGACTCGGGCTTCATTGCATCGGCATGAGAAATCTCCTTCGTCTCGAACCTGTACTGCGGCAGTCTGGCCTTGAGCGACTCGATAAGCGGCGTATAGACGTCAATATAAAAGCTCGGTGTAAAGGTGTCGACAAGTCCAACACGCACAACACCTGAAGCGTCCCCGGAGGGTGCGACCATCCCCGTCTCAGCGGCAATTGCGGCGGAGGCGCCAAAAAGAAATGCCAGACATGTCGCTTTAAGGCGGACGGGAAATGCAGTCACGACGTACAGTGTCCTCAAGTTCGCTTCGGATAATTCTAAAAGCTTCAGCTCTTACTGAGGCTCCTCATCGTTCACGTCTGATCTTCAGTCAGGGTAGACACGCACATTTACGCCGAGGCGCGCCACCCGTTGCATCAGGTCTTCCCGCAACAAGCCACGCCACCACGCACCACATGAGCACGAGGATCATGAGAAGCACGGGCATGCGGCCGAATCCGAAGGTCGAAGCCCAGGCGCCCGCCATCATGGGTGCAAGGCCGGCCAGCAGGTAACCGCCGCACTGAACGAGCCCCGTCACGCGAAGAATGTCAGCTTCCGGAGTCTTCTTCGTCACGGCGGTAAGCGAAATCGTCACGAATGCTCCCTGCAGCACGCCCATTACAAGCGCCGCTCCCATGAGGCCTGCGAATCCTCCCAACCCCTCCATCCAGATCCAGAGCCCCGTCAGATAAACGGTGCCGACCACAGGATAGATTTTTCTAGCCACAGGCAGAAAGCCGCATCCGAGAGATCCGGCAAACATGGCGCCAAGGTAGAGCGCCACGGCATTGACCGCGTCAGGTCTGGAAAAGCCCGCAGCCTCAAGCCCTGAGGGCATCATCGACGCAACGGTGAAGGTGAGCCCCGCCTGAATAGCAACGAACCACACGAGAAGTGCAACGAGAGCTCCGCTCTTCTCGAGACGCTTTTCCTTCCGTTCTGGAACGGGCAGAGGAACGCCTCCCAAACCCACTGCCCAGACAAGCGGCGCAAGAGCCGCCAATCCCCAAACTGCAAAAGGAGCCCACCAGACGCCGCCCGCCTCCAGAGCCGGCATGACCGAGGCCGTGCCCAGCAGGCCGCTGATGCTGAGCACTGCCGTATAGACGCCCATCACCTGAGACTGGCGGTCATGAAAGACCACCTTGATGACAGAGGGAGCCCAGACGTTCAGGCCCGCGATTGAAACGCTCAGAATCAGCGTTCCGAGAAAGAGAGCGGGCATCCACTCGATGCATCGGACGAAGGATCCGAGTGCGGCTCCGGTAAGTGCGGCGACGGCGAAGGTTCTACTTCCGAATCCGGCCACAAGCGGCAGGACAGCGAGGCTACAGAGTCCAAAGGCCATGGTCGGAATGCCTGCGAGTACGCCGAAAGCCTCCCACGGCAGATCGAAGACATCGCGAACGACGGGCGCCATCGGACCCACTGCATTGATGGGCCCGCGCATGACAAGTGCGGCAAGGACGATCATGAGGAGAATTTGCTTTTGGCTGTGCATCAGAAGCCTTCGGAAAAGTGATTACTGAAAAGGCTATCCCTTCGTGTGTGCCTTGACCAGATTGGTTTTCCCGAACAGAGGGTTTTCGCCACCGCTCGCGGCCACCTCCCACGAGCCGTATCGGCGTTCGGATTAGTTCTTTAGGATGAAGGACATGCTTAGGGCGCGGGGCCGGACACGGTCCCAGGAGGGCGCCTCAACCATATCAACCAAGGAGAAAAACATCATGCTTTCAAATCGCCGCCGCTTCCTTCAGGGTGCCGCCTCCGCGAAGGTCGCCCCCGTCACGCTCCAGGACCGCAGCTACGAGCCACTGAAGCTTCCGCGTCCGATCAGTCTGGCCGCCCTCACCATTCTCGACGTCTCTCCCGCCAATCAGGTGCTCTGCGCCGCCAAGGCGGGCTACAGCCACGTCGGCATCCGCCTCGTGCCCGCCACCCCGACCGAAACGCAGTACGACATGATCGGCAACACGCCCATGATCCGTGAAGTCGAAGCCAATCTGAAGGCACCGGCATCAAGGTCCTCGACATCGAAATTCTCCGCATCAAGCCCGACACTCGTGCCGTACTTCTTCGAAACCGGCCCCCGCCTCAGCGCCACTCAGGTGCTCTGCGCAGGCAACGACCCCGACATCAACCGCCTGACGGACAACTACGCCGAACTCTGCGAGCTCGCCCATCCGTACGGCCTCAACCTCAGCATCGAGCCGATGCCCTGATGCAACGTCTCGACCGTCAAGCAGCAGGGTGAGATCCTCCGCAAGATCAACCGTCCGAACGCAGGCTGCCTCGTCAACCCGATCCATTTCTACCGCGCCAAGAACGACTACAAGGACATCGACAACCTGCCCGCCGGCTCGCTCAAGTACTGCCAGATGTGCGACATCACGGCCGAAATGCCCGACACGATGGACGGCATCCTCTATCAGGCCCGCAACTTCCGCCTGTCTTCGGGCACCGGCGCTGCCTACCTCGTGCAGCTTCTCAAGCACCTGCCGATCTCCATCGAGGTCTGCAACGCGAACCTTGCCCTGACGATGTCTCCGCTTGACCGCGCCCGCATGTACCTCGAGGACATGGTCGCCGTGCTCAACGCCGCAGGCGAACACTGATCCTCACAAGGTCTCTCAGCAAGTTCTCCCATTTCGTGCATTCCGCACAGGCGGATTCCTTCCGGAATCCGTCGCTTTTTTGAGGGACTGGTCCCTGAAAAAAAGGTTCATCTCGGAAGTCCGTGGAACGCGGCCTTGACTTTTAAGAAAAAGTCTGG
>OGRP01001944.1_pt1 | contig 11801 bp, 7 predicted proteins | sample 1553531 | NCBI WGS metagenome assembly OGRP01 (sample SAMEA2580045, study PRJEB22360) | human gut metagenome | biome: human gut; feature: human-associated habitat; material: faeces | place: Denmark | collected 2008/2010 | reverse complement strand
ACAGTCCTTAATCAAGCTTATCATTGTGGGAAAAATGTAATCATTGATGATGTGACCTATCCTAGCGAGGTGAAAAAACTGGAGGAGTTTAAGTATATCATGATACACAAAAAATTGCCTTTATTGTCCGAGTTGATTAAAAAGTAGTTTTTAATTCTTCCTCATTGTCTATCTGCGGAAGTTTTTTTCGAATAGATGGCAATTTTATTTATGGGATTGTCTCTCAATAAATTTTATAATCTTCTAATTTTATGAATATTGCGATTGTAGGCACTGGCTATGTGGGCTTGGTGTCTGGCTTTTGTCGTATTCTCTAATCCATATAAAGTTTCATAGAATAATGAAAAGAAAGATTTGCGTAATCGGACTCGGTTATGTTGGCTTGCCGTTGGCACGCTTGTTTTCCACTAAGTTTGAGACTGTTGGTTTTGACATGAACCAAGCCCGTGTAGATGCGCTCATGGCAGGACATGATGCCACATTTGAGGTGAGTGACGAACTGCTTCAAGACGCTATCCGGAATCATGATTTTATTTGTACTACCGATCTGAAGAAAGTTGAAGACTGCAATTTTTATGTGGTGGCTGTGCCTACACCGGTGGATGAGAATAATCGTCCGGACTTGAAACCGCTTTGGGGCGCTAGCGAGACGGTTGGTAAAGTGATTTCGAAAGGTGACATTGTGGTCTATGAGTCTACGGTTTATCCGGGTGTGACCGAGGAGGAGTGCTTGCCTGTTGTGGAGAAAGTGAGTGGTTTAAAGTTTAATAAGGATTTTTTCGCGGGATACTCGCCGGAGCGAATTAACCCGGGCGATAAGCTTCATACGGTTGAGAAAATTAAAAAGGTTACATCAGGATCTACTCCTGAAATAGCTGATATTGTAGATGGAGTTTATAATGCAGTGCTGGTGAATGGTACTCATAAAGCTTCCTCTATCAAAGTGGCAGAAGCCTCTAAGATCATTGAGAATTCACAACGAGACGTGAATATAGCTTTCATGAATGAATTGGCGAAGATTTTTAATGCTATGGGTATTGATACTAACGAGGTGATTGAGGCTGCTGCGTCTAAGTGGAACTTTATTAAATTGAAACCTGGTTTAGTGGGTGGTCATTGCATCAGTGTGGATCCTTATTATTTGATACAGAAAGCACAAGTTTACGGAGTATTACCACGTGTGATGTCATCCGCTCGCCGTTTAAACGATGGTATGGGAGAATATGTGGCGCATCAAGTTATCAAGCATATGAACTTGAAGGGGGTGATGGTGAAGGATGCGAAGATTTTGATCCTAGGTATTACTTTTAAGGAAAACTGCCCTGATATCCGTAACACAAAGGTAGTGGATATTTACACGACATTGCATGAGTACACGGACAATATCACTGTGTTTGATCCGCACGCCAACGTGGAAGCTGTGAAACACGAATATGGTGTGACAGTGGTAAATATGTTACCTTCAGATAGTTATGACGCTGTTATCCTCGCTGTTGCTCACAATGAGTTTTTGGAGATGGATATGACTTCTTTGGGTAAAGCGAACAGCGTGCTTTATGATGTGAAAGGTATTTTGCCGAAAGAGTTTATTGACGGGAGATTGTAAGATATGTTATCAGTAATTTGTCCTATATACAACGAAGAGAAGTATATCGGCCAGTGTGTTGAGTCGATTCTTGCACAGGATTATCCAAAGGATGATTTGGAGATATTGTTTGTGGATGGAATGAGTACAGATGATACTCGTTGTATTGTAGTTAACTATTCCAATGAATATCCATTCATCAAATTGTTTGACAACCCGAAGCGGATAGTACCTTGCGCCATGAATATAGGCATAAAGGCATCGAAGGGGGATATTATTATCCGTTTGGATGCCCACGCTAGTTATCCGACAAATTATTTCTCGGCGTTGATTGGGCGAATTGTAGAATTAGACGCTGATAATGTAGGGGTGGTTTGCAAAACAGACGTGTTGAATAAAACCCCAAAGACATTGGCTATACGTGAAGTCTTAAGCAACAAGTTTGGTGTGGGAAATTCTGTGTTCCGTACAGGTGTTGATAAAGTGATGAAGGTGGATACTGTTCCATTTGGTTGCTATCGACGAGATACATTTGAGCGATTTGGAATGTATGATGAACGATTAATTCGTAATCAAGACTTTGAGCTAAATTATCGTATAAGAAAAGGTAGTGGACGTATATTTATCGTTCCTGATAGTAATTGTACGTATTATGCTCGCGAATCATTCAAAAAATTGTGGATTCAAAATTATAAGAATGGCTTATGGGGTATTCGTACGGTTCTGTTTACAGGGAATAGCAACTCTTTAGCGTTACGGCATTATATTCCTATGATTTTTGTGTTGTCATTGATAGTTCCTCTGTTTGCTTCTTTACTTTGGGGGCCTTTTATGGGTATTGGAGGTTTGTCTTTATTGGCCTATTTGCTAATGATAGGTGGGGTAAGTTTCTGTATAGCAATACGGAAACATCTTAATATATTATATTTATTGTTGGGGTTTGCTACGTTGCATCTATCGAATGGCTGTGGAATGCTTGTTTCTTTATTTACTGCTAAGTCGTATGTGAGGCGCATTAATGCGCAACGACAATGATTGGGTCTTATTGAGATTGTATTTATTAATCATTCATTTTATGAAAAAGATACTTTTCTCGCCTCCAGATATGTCGGAGGCTGAAATTAATGGAGTGTGCGATGCCTTGAATTCCGGTTGGATCACGACAGGACCTCGTACTAAAGAGTTTGAGCGTAAGATAGCCACTTATTGCCATACGAATAGAGCTGTATGCTTGAATTCGGCTACGGCTTGCATGGAATCAATATTGCGGGTATTAGGAGTTGGGGCGGGCGATGAGGTGATCACTAGTGCTTATACCTATACGGCCACTGCTAGCGTGACTTGCCATGTCGGGGCGAAGGTGGTGATGGTGGATACAGCTCCGGATTCTTTTGAGATGGATTATGATAAATTGGCGAAGGCTATAACCCCTAATACAAAAGTAGTGATCCCTGTGGATCTTGGCGGGGTTATGTGTGATTATGACCGGATTTATGAGGCAGTAGAGAGTAAACGGCATTTATTCAAATCTGCGAATGAGATCCAGAAAGCGTTTGGTAGGGTCATTGTATTAGCGGATTCGGCACATGCCTTTGGTGCTCAATGGCATGGAAAGATGTGTGGTGGGGTGGCAGATTTTACCTCTTTTTCCTTTCATGCAGTAAAGAATTTAACAACGGCGGAAGGGGGGGCTTTGACTTGGCGTACGGTTTTAGGTGTGGATGATGAGACTTTGTATAAGCAATTTCAGCTATTGTCATTGCATGGTCAAAATAAGGACGCTTTAGCGAAGACTCGGCTGGGTGCTTGGGAATATGATATCGTGGCTCCTTATTATAAATGTAATATGACGGATATCATGGCCGCTATCGGTATGGCTCAATTCGAGCGTTATGCGGGAATGCTTTCCAGACGACAGGAGATCATCCGCCGTTATAATGAGGCGTTAGCTACTTATCGTACGCAAACACTGAATCATTTGAATGGGGACCATATTTCCAGCGGACATTTGTATTTGGTGCGGTTATTGGATAAGAGTATCGAACAAAGGAATGAGATTATCATCAAAATGGCAGAACGGGGAATCGCTTGTAATGTACATTATAAACCGTTACCCATGATGACTGCTTATAAGGCGTTAGGCTTTGATATCGCAGATTATCCGAATGCTTACAACCAATACCATAATGAGATTACTTTACCCTTACACACCAGTCTTACGGATGAGGATGTGGAGTATGTGATTTCTAATTTTGTTGATATTATTTCCCAATAAAATAATCCAAACGATTTGAAACGTATATTTGATATTGTAGCGAGCGGGATAGGGCTTATCTTGCTTAGTCCTCTATTTGTCATTTTGGCAATTTGGATTAAGTGTGATTCTATCGGTCCTGTCTTTTATAAGCAAGTTCGTGTAGGGCGTAATAATATGGATTTTCAGCTATTTAAATTCCGTAGCATGCGTGTGGGTTCAGATAAGAAAGGGCTTATTACAGTGGGTGGACATGATCCTCGGATTACTCGGTCCGGCTATTATATCCGTAAATACAAATTGGATGAATTTCCTCAATTGATTAATGTGTTTAAAGGGGATATGAGTTTGGTTGGTCCTCGTCCGGAAGTTCGTAAGTATGTTGATATGTATACGGAAGAACAAATGCATGTGTTGGATGTTAGGCCGGGCATTACAGATTTGGCTTCTATTCGGTATCGAAATGAGAATGAACTTCTTGAGCGGGTTAATGATCCTGATAAGTATTATGTTGAAGTAATAATGCCAGATAAATTGCGTATTAATCTGGAATATGTTGCCAGACATTCCTTTACTTTCGATATAAGATTGATATTTCAAACATTTAGAGCTATTGTATCGGAATAGCCCAAAAGAGCTTTTATTCTATAGATTATTCGTGTAACTACATAAACAAGAATTGATATGAGGGATCCTTTTTCTCGACTATCTACCTGGTACTTTTCCAAGAAATCCTTACCCTATTGGGGTATTATCTTGCTGGATTGCTGCTTGATCCTATTTTCCGGCTTATTGGTGTATACCTTGAATAACGGGGTATTATCAACCTTGGATATCTTAGGGCATCTATTGGTCACGCTGTTGGTATGCCTGATTCCTTATCTGGTAGGCTTTCGCCTGTTCCATACCTATTCGGGGATTATACGTTATTCCTCTTTCGTGGACTTGCAAAAGGTGGGGTTCGCCGTCTTGTTTGGCTTGATTTGTGTGGTCGTGTTTCAGGCACTGACCGATTTCTCTCCTTATTTGATGTATATCCGTAAACGGGATCTGATCCTCTCCGCGTTGTTGGCTATGAGCTTGATGTGGATGATGCGTGTGTTCGTTAAATTCTTTTATGTGAGTACTTTCCGGGTGGCTAAGGCGGAGCGTGCGTTTATCTATGGCGTGAAGCAAGGTGGGGTGAGTTTGGCGAAGAGTATCCAGAATCAGGATCCGGCCCGGTTTGTGCTGGCGGGTTTTATCTCGGACATAGCGGAGATAGAGTATCGATATTTAATGGGAGTCAAGGTTTATCCGAATGATGAGGAATTGGTTTCTGTGATGAGGAAAAAACGGTCTAATGTCTTGCTGGTGTCTCCATTGAAAGTTGAGGCGATCCGGAATAATCAGGAGATGGTGGACAGGCTGATCAAGGCGAATATAAAGATCTATATGACTCCTGCCGCCCAAGAGTGGGACGGGAAGAGCGACTTGAACCATACCCAGCTGCGGGAGGTGAATATAGAGGACTTGCTGCCCCGTGATAAGATCGAGATAGACTTGGAGGCTGTGAGGAAGCAGCTTACCGGTAAGCGGATTCTGATAACAGGAGCCGCCGGGAGTATCGGCAGCGAGATCGTGCGGCAGGTAGCCCAGTTCGCCCCGGAACGTATGGTCTTGATAGATCAGGCGGAGACTCCCTTACACGATGTCCGCTTGATGATGGCTCGTGGGTGGCCGGATATAGAATCCTATACGGTTGTGAGCGATATTTGTGTGCGTGAACGCATGGAGGAGCTGTTCGAGGAGCATCGTCCGGATTACGTGTTTCATGCCGCGGCTTACAAGCATGTGCCTATGATGGAGGATAATCCGGAGGAGAGTGTCCGCAACAACGTGGACGGTACCCGGGTGATCGCAGACTTGGCGGTGAAATACGGCACGAGGAAGTTCGTGATGGTATCGACCGACAAGGCGGTGAATCCCACGAACGTGATGGGCTGCTCGAAACGTATTTGCGAGATCTACGTGCAGAGCTTGGATCAAGCCATCAAGGATGGGAAGGTGAGCGGTCGCACGCAATTCGTGACGACTCGTTTCGGCAATGTGCTGGGATCGAACGGTTCCGTGATCCCGTTATTCAAGGAGCAGATCAAGCGGGGCGGTCCGGTGACGGTGACGCACAAGGATATCATTCGTTTCTTCATGCTGATACCGGAGGCTTGTAAGCTGGTCCTAGAGGCCGGTACGATGGGTAATGGGGGAGAGATCTTCGTGTTCGATATGGGTAAACCTGTACGGATCGTGGATCTGGCTGAGCGGATGATCCGTCTGAGCGGGGTGAAGGGAATCGAGATCCGGTTCACGGGATTGCGAGACGGGGAGAAGTTGTATGAGGAGGTGCTCAATGAGGATGAGACCTCCAAGCCTACTTTTCATCCGAAGATCAAGATCGCCCAAGTCCGTGCGTATGATTATGCGGACGCCAATCTGCGGATTGATGCCTTGGTACGTGCTTGTGCCGTGGAGGGGGATATGCAGATCGTGAAGCGGATGAAGGAGATCGTTCCCGAGTTCAAGAGCCAGCATTCTAAATATGAGGTTCTGGATAAATGAATTGTAGAAAAATAAATAAGATGTAGAAAGAAGGTCTCTCATTGCGGGGGGCCTTTTTTTATGAGATAAGCGTTGTCTTTGGGATAGTATTTCGTATTTTTGCTCATACAATTTAATTAGTGTTGTTTGTGATAAGATGAAGGAATGAGTATGGTACGAATAAGAAAGATATTGCTGGTTGTTGTGTCTGTGTTGGTCGGGATCTTTTTCATACTTCCCTTGATCGGGGTTGGTATACTGAAATGGGCGGTCTTACCTCCGGAGAAGCTGACACCGCTGGTCGTAGAAAAAACAAACGAATTCATAGAGGCGCACTTGGAATGTGAGCGGGTGGAGTTGACTTATTTTGAGACGTATCCTTATCTGGGAGTGAAGTTGACGAATGGGCGTTTGATCTCAAATCTGGCTGAGGATTCTATAGGCTATCAGGAGGATTTGATGATTCCTTCGGATTCCTTGTTGTCTTTCAAAAAAGCGATCGTCGTATTTAACCCTACGGATTATCTGTTTAGCGGGAAGGTGACGATTCCTCGGGTTATCATGGATAGTATCCGTTTTTATGGTTATGTGAATGAGGAGGGAAAGGCGAATTGGGAGATTTATCAAAGTGAGATGGATTCGGTAGATGAATCATCGTCATCTCCATTGCCTAAAATAGATTTGCAGCAAGTGCATATTACGAATGGACACTTTGTCTATGATGACCGCCAGCAGGATTTATATACGGCGATCGATGGTTTCTTTTTACATATAGACGGCCTTTTGACCCAACGAGGAAATAAGTTGGATGTGGAGACCGGTTCTTCCTCGATCGTATTCCGTAGCCCGTCTTATTCTTTGGCGAATAAGTTAGCGTTACGCTTCAAGGGACGTTTGTTGTTGGCTGACGGACTTCGCCGGATTGGGTTGAGGGACGCGGAGTTGCTGGTGAATAACCTGCCTTTTACGGCGGATGGCTTTATAGTACCGGCTACCGAGGATAATCCGTCACGGATCGATATGACTTTCGGGTTGAAGGTTTCCGATATGAATGATCTCTTACATTTTATTCCGGATGAATATTTTAAGGATCGGGATAAAACACTTGCTGAGGGACGTATTATTTTGGAAGGGGATATCCGTGGAGAATTAGGGGATAGTATTGTTCCGACCGTGAACTTATGCTGCAAGATAGAGGATGGTTCTTATCATGTAAAAGGTCTTGAACAGGGGATCGATACATTGCGCATGGACGTGGATTTACATTTGAATGGCGCTTACCCGGATTCTTCTTATGTCTCTTTGGAGGAGTTGACATTGATCGGGTTGAATACCTCGTTGACCATGAGTGGCGAGGTTAGGGATATCTGGAGGAATCCCGCGATTCGGGCGGAGATGAAAGGGCAGGTCGATTTTACCCGTTTGGCTAAAGAGTTCTTGAATCCCGACACACTGCTGCTGGAGGGTACCATGATGGCTGATTTATCTACGGTGTTTAAGGTGGATGATATCGTGAATAGCCGCTTCGCCAAGGTCAAATCATCCGGCAATTTGACGGTTGATCGCTTCAAGGCGTTTAGTAAGCCGTTAGGCGTGGATATGTATATCGCTGGGGCGAATCTGTTTGTAGGATCTACGGAAAATGAAAGTAAATATCTGAATGCGAAAGGATTGTTGAGCGCTAATCTATCGGTGGATACCTTGAATATAAAGTATAAGGATGAGATCAGTACGAATATCGGTGGATTGAAGATGGTAGCCAATACGACGCCGGTTATTGATACAACGGCTGTTATCCCTATGACCGCAGGGTTGGAATTTGATCATTTACGCACCAAGTTGCCGGATTCTACCTGGATGGTGGCCGGTAAGACCGTGTTGAAAGGGGGCATCAAGGCTTCTTCTACAGATAAGCGGATCCCTATGGCGGGAGCTACGATCTCGGTGGACACCTTAAAATATATTCTTATCCCTTTACGGACGGGTATGGTTCTGACGGAAAGCCAGTTCTCTTTGGAAGCATTACCTTATCGGCAAGCGATCCGTCAACAACGTGAACGCCGTATTGCCGCCGGTGATACCTTGCGCAGGCGCACGCAGACCACCCGAAGGGCGAATAGACAGCGGTCGCAAGTGGATTCGGTCGCTTCCTCAAACAGTGTCTTACGCCAATGGGAGGCTCGGGGACAAGTGAGGTTTAAGCAATTGAGGGGCTTTAGCCGCTTATTCCCCATTCCGATGTATATTGATGAGACAAGCGTGAAATTCAATACTAACAATATGACGTTGAGTGGTGCCCGCCTGCATTTAGGAAAGAGCGATCTTACTTTGAGCGGAGAGCTTAGCGACATCCGGCGGGCCATGCTACGGGGAGGAAAGCTGAAAGCGAATTTCGAGTTGGAATCCGATCTGATCGATTGTAACCAGTTGATGCTAGCTATAGGTAAAGGTTTGCAGTTTTCTGATCAATTGGCATCCAATTCGGTTGGGGCCTTCTCGGAAGATAGTATCTCCGTACTGGAGACAGATCATCTATTAGCGAATACCGTGGATAGTGTCGCTACGGATTCGATCTCTCAACTATTTGTCGTTCCGAAATTCTTGGATCTGACGCTTCATACAAATGCTAAAAAAATAGATTTTAAGGATCTGAAGTTGGAGGATGTGAAAGGTGAGGTTGTAATCCGGGATCAAAGTATCAATCTGAGCGATTTATGTATGAGTTCGAATATCGGCTCCGGAGATTTGACGATGGTTTATACGACTAAGACGGATCAAGAGGCTACGATGGGATTTGAGTTGTCTTTAGATGATATTTTAGTGGAACGGTTAATCAGTCTATTCCCGGATATCGACACATTGGTCCCTATGCTTCGTTCCTTCGAAGGCATGGTAGATTGCCAGATGACGGCGACTTGCAAGGCGGATTCTACGATGTCCGTGTTGCTGCCGTCTGTAAATGCCTCTTGCTACCTGAGCGGAAAGAATATGGTGCTGCTGGATGGTGAGACATTTACCGAGATATCGAAGACGCTGATGTTTAAGAATAAGAAGCGGAATATGATCGATAGCATAGCGGTAGATTTAGCGATCCATGATAACAAGATCGAGGTATTCCCATTCTTGGTGGAGATGGACCGATATAAAGTAGCCGTAGGAGGAACGCATAATTTGGATATGACGTTCGATTACCACCTCTCGGTTTTAAAATCGCCGGTACCGTTTAAGCTGGGTATCGATATAAAAGGGAATTTGGATGATTTCAAGTTCAAGATAGTGAAATGTAAATATAAAGATTTCTTGAAACCTGCCAAGCAAGCGGAACTGGATAGTACCCGCAGGAATGTGCGTGAGGAGATACGCGAGACGATCCGGAAACAAATAAGAGAGGCCGCTCCCGAATTAGGAAACAGCCTCTCTGAGATTCATCCACATACACACGGTCACGTTGAGGAATCAACGTGATCCATACATTTGCTCGTAATATTTCATGTAATCTCCACCGGTGATATCCTCTACCCATTTTTGGTTCTCAAGATACCAACGGATGGTTTTTACGATACCGACCTCGAAGCAGGTCTCTGGTGTCCAGCCTAATTCGTTGGTAATCTTCGTCGGGTCGATGGCGTATCGTTGATCATGGCCCAGACGGTCTTTTACGAATGTAATCAAGCTGTCGTTGATCCAGTCGATAGAGATTTGTCCATCGGCACCGATCTCTTTTTTCTTTAATACTTGGCGATATTCCGGTTGTTCGGTCATTAGTTGATGGATCGTCCGGATCGTGAGTTTCACGATCTCGATGTTCTGCTTCTCGTTATGACCGCCTACGTTGTAAACCTCTCCCACACGCCCGTGGTGGATTACGGCGTCGATCGCCTTGCAATGATCCTCTACATATAACCAGTCGCGTACGTTTGTGCCGTCACCATATACAGGTAGGGATTTACCTTCCAATATGTTCTTTATGATTAAGGGAATCAATTTTTCCGGGAAATGGTAAGGTCCGTAGTTGTTGGAACAACGGGTAATAGATACCGGCATCTTATACGTCTCGTGATAAGCCTTTACGAATAAGTCTGCGCTTGTCTTGGAGGCGCTGTACGGGCTACGGGGATCTAAAGGCGTGGTCTCGTGGAAATACCCTTCGGCACCAAGGCTTCCATAGACCTCATCGGTAGAGACTTGATGGAAACGTACACCTTCACGCCATACCGGATAACCTGTCTCGGCCTTACCGGTAACCCATGCTTTTCGTGCGGCGTCCAATAGGTTTTGTGTACCAAGGATGTTGGTTTGCAGGAATAGCTGGGGATTTTCGATGCTTCGGTCTACATGACTTTCAGCGGCGAAGTTCACGACATAATCGAAGTTGTATTTCTCGAATAGCTGGTCGGCCAAGGCACGGTCGCAAATATCGCCTTTCACGAACTCGCAACGTACTCCATCGATATTCTCGGCGATGGTGCCTAAATTACCTGCGTAAGTCAGCAAGTCTAGGACAACGATCTTGATATCGTCATATTTCGCCAGCATGTGTTTGATGAAATTGGCACCGATAAAACCGGCGGCGCCGGTAACTAGGTAAGTTTTCATATCTGTACAGTGTTTAGTATTTGAAATTAAGCTCAGCGTCTTTCAGCAATGGAGCCTTGGTGTCTTTCTCGGATAGGTTGATCGATTCCGGATCTGTGATGCTCCAATCTACATGGACCGTGGGATCGTCATAGCGGATTCCCCGTTCATGCGTTGGAGTATATGGATTATCTACTTTATAGGTGAAGATAGCCTCGTCACTTAATACATGGAATCCGTGGGCGAATCCCTGTGGAATAAATAACTGGCGTTTATTCTCGTCCGATAACTCTACAGCTACATATTTGCCGAATGTGGGCGAGCCTTCACGTACGTCTACGGCTACATCCAATACCCGTCCTTTGATCACCCTGACTAATTTAGATTGAGAATAGGGCGCTAGCTGATAGTGTAATCCTCGTAGTACGCCTTTAGAGGAGCAAGATTCGTTGTCTTGCACGAACTGGATTTTTCCGATATGCTCCTCGAATTCCGCTTGCTTAAAAGCTTCCATAAAGTATCCGCGCGCATCTTTCAATACCTTTGGCTCAATGATCCATACGCCCGGTATTACAGTTTCTGTATAAGTCATTTTTTCGTTATTTATCTATTTGATAGGCAAAGGTAAGCTCATTTTCTCTACTTCTATAATATTCGGAGGGAAAAATAAAAAAGAAAGGAAAAGTTTGGTAATTCCAATATTATTCTCTTTCTTTGCACTCGCAAAACAAAAGTAGTTGTTTTGTGTTGAAGTTATGGTTCCTTGGATGAGTGGCTTAGTCAGCGGTCTGCAAAACCGTGTACGGCGGT
>OGRP01001937.1_pt1 | contig 11841 bp, 10 predicted proteins | sample 1553531 | NCBI WGS metagenome assembly OGRP01 (sample SAMEA2580045, study PRJEB22360) | human gut metagenome | biome: human gut; feature: human-associated habitat; material: faeces | place: Denmark | collected 2008/2010 | reverse complement strand
CACGCACCTTCGCAGCTCCCATGCCGACGAACATCTCGACAAAGTCAGAACCGGAAATGGAGAAGAACGGAACATTTGCCTCTCCGGCTACTGCCTTTGCAAGCAGCGTTTTACCGGTTCCTGGAGGGCCGACAAGCAGTGCTCCTTTCGGCATTTTTGCACCAATTTCTTCATATTTTTTGGGATTATGCAGGAAGTCAACAATCTCCTGTAAAATTTCTTTTGCCTCATCCTCTCCGGCAACATCTGCAAATTTAATGCCGGTTTCGGACTGTACATAAACCTTGGCGTTGCTCTTTCCAAAGCTCATCGCATTTCCCATGCCGCCCATCATCTTGCTCGTCATGCGTTTCATCAGCCACTGTCCGAGCGCAACCATCACAACGATCGGTATTACCCATGTTAAAAGAAATTCCATGAGCGGCGACATCTGCTCTATGATCGGCGTTCCGAATTCGGTAATACCTGCCTCATATAAACGGTCTACCAGCTTGTAATCATTCATCACACCCGTCTTATAATAATTCGCCGGGCTTGATTTGTCGCTGAAAATAATCTCATTTGACTGGATCTGGACTTCGCTGATTTCGTTGTTATCTACCATCTGCAAAAATTTTCCGTAATCAACTTCTGTTACTTTGGGCTCGAGAAGTCTCGGGAAAAGCAGAAGATTTAACAGCAGAATGACGATCAGCGCAATCACATAATAAAAAATTATGGGTTTTTTCGGTTTTTGCACCTGCTTCATCTGTATCCCCTCCTGTTTCTTGATTTTCTTTCTTTTTTAGTAGCATAAACTTTTCTTTCGCTAAAATCAATCAAATTCTGACATTTCATGAAACTTTTATACTTTTTTATATTTTCGCTATAAAAAGGTAAGTTTCTTGCTTTTCCATCTGTTTTCGGCTATACTTGCGAAAGACTGGGAAAGTCTCTTTTTGAAATTTTGCCCCGAAATGACGGGGTTCATTCGATAAAAAAGCTATAGAAACGGAGGTTTTGTGTATGGGACACAGGTTTACATATGTGGTTTCGCCGGAGGAGGAACGGGAAAATCTGACTGTGGAATGGTTTCTCCGCCGGCATGGATATTCGCGCCATATTATTACGGGCTTAAAACGCACAGAGGACGGCATTTTCCGAAACGGCGTCCGCGCCTGGACGAGCCAGGCCGTGCACGCCGGGGATGTGATCGAAACGCACCTTGTCGAAACAGAACCCTCCGACGGAATTCTGCCGCGGCCGGTTCCGTTTTCGGTTGTGTATGAGGATGACGACATCCTCGTTGTGGATAAACCCGCTGATACGCCGATTCATCCGTCGATTGGAAATTATGAAAATACGCTGGCAAACGGCATTGCATGGTATTTTGAACAGAAAGGTGAACCCTTCGTCTACCGCTGTATTAACCGCCTCGACCGCGACACCACCGGCCTTATCGTGCTTGCCAAGCACGCCTTAAGCGCCGCCGTCCTCTCCCAGGCCATGCGCTCCCGCGAAATCCACCGCACGTATCAGGCCTTCGCTCTCGGCGAAACCGCTGCATCCGGCACCATCGACGCCCCGATCGCCCGCCTCGACGGCTCCCTCATCCAGCGCACCGTCGACTTTGCCTCCGGCGAGCGCTCCGTAACCCATTACCGCACCCTCGCGCACTACTCCGTTTTCTCTCACCTCGAACTCAACCTCGAAACCGGCCGCACCCACCAGATCCGCGTCCACATGGCTTACATCGGCCATCCGCTGCTCGGCGATACCCTCTACAACAAAACTCCCGGCACTTTCCCCCGCCAGGCACTTCACTCTGCATCGCTCTCCTTTGTCCATCCGATCACCGGAGAACCCTTAAACTTCCACGCTCCACTGCCGGAAGATATGCAAAACCTGCTGACATAAACCAACCCCCGTGAGTTGCCGCTCACGGGGTTTTGTTGTCCCTGATGGAACTGTCATGTCTTTTTGCCGGTGACATTGTATCATACACAAAATTTAGTTTCAATCATCATTTTCATACAGTTCTGATTCTCGGTACTTCATCGATATGCAAATATTTGCTGATGCATTTCACAATCACATCATGATCCGAAACCTGTCCCATGCCGGACACTGCTACGGTTGCCACAACGCCGACTTCTTCCACGCAGATCGGAAAACCTCCGCCCAGCATTGCGTATTCCTTCGGGTCCAGTACCATCTGTTTTACGCTCTCCGGCGCATTCGTCGCCGCCATGTAGAGCTGCAGCGAACTCCGCTCCGTCAGAAGCACCGAATTGCTCTTCCGTCTCATCAGCTCCACATTGTGCGGCGTAATGCCGTTATCACAATACTGGAATACAACTTCCCCGTTGCTTCTGCGGATCATGATGCCAACCTGTGCTCCGCGCCGCCTTGCCTCCATCAGGATCATCGTTCCCAGTTCCCATGCGTCTGCATTTGTAAAATGCGTAAACTGCAGAATATCCTCCTGCATATCGAGCACTTTCATCAGTTCATCCATTGTCATTGTCATACTTTTGCCCCGTCCTTTCTGCCATTTTATATTTTTTTAGCTTTTCGCCCCTCGTTTTCTGACTTTCAGTTTATCATTTTCCCAAATTCAAGTCAAGCCAGCCACCCCCGGCATTGGCTAACACGATATCACCGAAAAGCAAAAATTCCACGCCGCAGAAGTTCCCTCCCACAGCATGGAATTTCTCATTTTTATTTTTCTATCATAATACACTTCCGCGGGCAGTTCTCCGCGCAGAGGCCGCAGCCTGTACATTTTGCCGGGTCGATCTCCGCGCGCTGGTCCACAACGTGAATTGCATCCGACGGGCAGTTCTTCTCGCACTTCTTACATCCGATACAGCCGATCTCACACGCTGCCATCACCGCCTTGCCCTTCTCGGTTGAGCGGCATTTCACCGTGATCTTCTGCTCATACGGAATCAGGTCGATCAGATTTCTCGGACAGGCCTTCACGCAGGCACCGCATGCCTTGCACGCTTCGCCGTCCACAACGGCAATGCCGTTTTCAATATGGATCGCATCAAACTTACATGCCTTCACGCAGTTTCCAAAACCAAGACATCCGTTTCCGCAGCTCTTCGGACCGCCGCCCGGTACAAAACCGGCGTAGGAGCAGTCCCTTGCACCCGTGTATTCATACTTGTTCTTTGCCACGTCACACGTACCGGCGCACCGTACCACTGCTTTTTTGCGCTCCTGTACATCGGCTTTTTGTCCCATGATAGCTCCGACGGCCGCTGCAACCGGCGCTCCGCCGACCGGACAGACAGAAACCGGGGCTTCACCCTTTACCACTGCAGCCGCCGCTCCGTCACAGCCCGGGTAACCGCAGCCGCCGCAGTTGTTGCCCGGCAGCGCTTCACGGACCTTCGTCTCGCGCTCGTCCACTTCCACATAAAACTTCTTTCCGGCAATTCCAAGGAGAATACCAATCAAAAGGCCGGTTCCACCCACCATCAGGGTGGCTGCTAAAATACCATTCATCTCTTCATCCCTCCTAGATCATTCCGGAAAATCCCATAAATGCCATTGACATCAGCATAGCCGTAAGAAGAACGATCGGCATTCCTTTGAATGACTCCGGGATATCGTTGTACTCCATCTTTTCCCGCAGGCCAGCCATCAGCACCATGGCAATCGTAAAGCCAATTGCGGTTGCCAGACCGTAAACCGTACCCTGCAGAATCGTGTAATCCTTCTGTACGTTGATGAGTGCCACACCGAGTACCGCGCAGTTTGTTGTAATCAGCGGAAGGTAAACGCCGAGCGCTCGGTACAGAGATGGAATCGTCTTTTTCAGGAACATCTCAACGAGCTGTACCAGCGCCGCGATGACAAGAATAAAAACGATCGTTTTCAGATAATCAAGTTCTGCCGGTGCCAGGATAAATTTGTAAATCAGACTTGTCACAAATGAAGAAATCGTGAGGACAAAAATAACCGCTCCGCCCATGCCGGCCGCCGTATCCATCTTTTTGGAAACACCGAGGAAAGCACAGATGCCGAGGAACTGGCTTAAGACAACGTTGTTCACCAGCGCCGCACCGATCGCAATTAAAATCAGTTCTTTCATTTCGCTTCCTCCTTTCCTTTCACAGCCTGGCAGTATGCCTTATTGGCGCACGCCATACAGCCGGTCTCTTCTGCCGGGACTGCCGGTTTTCCGGTTTTCTCTGACTTCTGGCGTTTGATGCGGTTCTGCACCGCAACGAGCATTGCCAGCACAAGGAATGCACCCGGCGCCATGATGAAGATGTTGACCGGCTCGTAAGCACTCGGCATTACCTGGATACCGAACAGGGTTCCGGCTCCGATCAGCTCACGGAACATACCGATCAGGGTCAGGCCGACGGTAAATCCAAGGCCCATGCCGATACCATCAAATAAAGACGGGATCGGACCATGTTTTCCAGCATATGCCTCGGCGCGTCCCAGGATGATACAGTTTACAACGATCAGCGGGATGTAGATGCCAAGGGCGGAATAGAGTGCCGGAATAAAACCTTCCATCAAAAATTCCACGATGGTTACAAACGATGCCACAACAACGATGTATGCTGGCATACGCACGCCGTCCGGGATGATTTTCCGAAGCAGGGAAATCATCAGGTTGGAGGCGGTCAGGATGACCATCGTCGCAAGGCCCATGCCGATACCGTTCTTTGCAGAAGTGGTAACCGCAAGCGTCGGACACATACCCAGCATCATGACGAAGGTCGGGTTTTCTTTTATGATACCATTATAAAGCCGTTCCAGCGGCGTATCTTTTCTCATGAGTTCCCTCCCTCTCCGGAAAGCAGACCGGATTCGTTGCAGTAGTTAAAACAGCAGATTCCTGCATTGACACCGTTTGTTACAGCGTTCGTTGTCAGAGTTGCTCCGCTCAGCGCATCGATTTCATCATCTGCGGATGCGCCGGATTTTGTGTAGGAGAATGCTTCTACGTTTTTATCCTTGAACTGATTCTTGAAATCGTCTGTGTCGGCACGCATACCAAGGCCGGCCGTCTCGGAAAGTGACAGGAAAGAGATTCCTTTTGTCGTTCCGTCCGATGCAATTCCCATCGAGAACTGCATGCCGCCGCCATAGCCTTCGGTTGTGGAGATGATCTCAACCAGGCCGATCGTCGCGCCGGATGCGTCTTTTGCAAGCAGCAGTTCGTCAATCGTCTGTGCTTCAAAACCGTGGCCGATCAGTGCTGCCGTAAGCTCTGCCTGGCTCATTGTTACTTCTTCAAAGGAAGCTGCCTCCGGGAATACGTTCTGGCAGGATTCCTGTTTTTCTTTCTCCTGCTGTTTCTGGATCGGCTCTAAGGTTACCTGGTGGGCCGCACCGAGAAGCAGGCCGGCGATCAGCGTAATCGCCGCAAGAATCAGTGCATTTTTTACTATTTTATTCATGCTTTCTTCTTGCCTCCTCTTCCGAATCCAACCGGCACGGTCACGCGCTCAATGAGCGGAACCAGAAGGTTGGTAAAGATGATGGCATAGGAAACGCCCTCTGCCGAATTTCCAAAGATACGGAATACGCCGGTCAGAAGACCTAAAATGACCGCATAGATATACTGTCCCTTCTTTGTGATCGGGCGGGTAACGTAATCGGTTGCCATGAACCATGCGCCGAGCATCAGACCGCCGCCCAAAAGATGCGCGCCAAGGAAGTTGATATCAAAACCGTGGCCGCCGAAAAGCAGGGCGAACAAAAGCTCTGTTCCGATGTAGATGAGCGGAATATTGAGGTCAATCACATGAATGCAGACAAGGAAAATGCCGCCAATCAGAAGGGCCAGTGCGGAAGTCTCACCGATCGTTCCGGCCGTATTCCCAAGGAACATGGACAGCAGATTCACCTGCTCTCCTGCTTTTGCTGCGGCAAGCGGTGTCGCACCGGATACGGTATCCACAAGATGTGCGGCTGCCGGGGCAGCAAAGTTGGTCATATGACCCGGGAAGGAAATCAAAAGGAAGCATCTTCCTGCAAGCGCCGGGTTCATAATGTTCTGGCCAAGACCGCCGAAAAGCTGTTTTACGACGAGAATTGCAAACACACCGCCGATCACCGGCATCCAAAGAGGCGCCTGCACCGGCATGTTCATGGCCAGCAGAAGGCCGGTTACCAGTGCACTGCCGTCGGTAATCGTCACCGGTTTCTTCATTCCTTTTTCATACAGATATTCCGTCAGGGGACAGACTGCCATCGAAATCGCAATCAAAAGCAGTGCCCGAAGGCCGAAATTCCAGACTCCCACGCAGGCTGCCGGGGCAAGGGCAAGCAGGACGGCAAACATGATTTTGTCTGTCGTCACCTTGGACCGCGCGTGTGGGGAAGATGATACGTGTAATAATCCATTCATATGTAAGATCCCCCTATTTCTTCTTTCTCTTTGCCAGAAGCACTTTACGCATCGAGCTGATTTCCTGCGTCAGCGGACGTCTTGCCGGGCAGATAAAGGAACAACAGCCACATTCACAGCACTCCATTCCGCCGTATTTCAGGAACTTCTCTTCCTCTCCGTGCTCCGCAAAAACGGAAAGGCGGGCCGGAAGAATCTGACCCGGACAGACGGAAACGCAGCGTCCGCAGTTGATGCAGGCAGATGGTGCCAGCGCAGATACTTCATCCTCGGTGAGGCAGGTCAGTGCAGATGTTGTCTTGGTTACAGGAACCTCCATTGTAAACAGGGCTTTTCCCATCATCGGGCCTCCGCAGATAATCTTGGCTGCCTCATGTTTCAGACCGCCTGCCTGCTCTAAAAGTTCGGACAAGAGCATGCCGACCGGCACTTCAAAATTGCACGGATTCTGTACTGCATCTCCCGTCACGGTAACGATACGGCTCATCAGCGGTTCGCCGAAGCGGACTGCCTGGTAAATAGCGGTTACGGTGTCGATGTTGTCCACGATACAGCCCGCGTCCGCCGGCAGCATGGAGGAATTTACCTTTCGTCCCGTTGCTGCATAGATCAGCATACGCTCGGCACCCTGCGGGTATTTCGTTTTAAGCTCCAGAACCTCAATGTTATCCTCCGGAAGCACCAGCTCACGGAACTTCGCGATACAGTCCGGTTTGTTGTCCTCAATGCAGATGATTCCCTTTGCTTTCGGGAACATATGCAGCATGATTTTTAAGCCTCCGATCACCTTTTCCGGATCTTCGAGCATTCTGCGGTAGTCGCTCGTCAGATACGGCTCACACTCTGCTCCATTGACGAGAATGTGGTCAATCGCTGATGGATCTTTCGGGGATACTTTGACGTGTGTCGGGAAGCCTGCACCTCCCATTCCCACGATTCCGGCCTCTTTGATCTTGTTCCGGATCGTATCTGCGTCGAGTTTTTCCCAGTGCGGGCACTCCTCAAATGTTTCTTTTTCATACAACCCGTCGTTCTCCACAACGATACAGTCTACCGGGGAACCGGCTGCGGAAACTTTTTTCTCAATTCCTTTTACCGTGCCGGAAACCGATGCGTAAACAGGAGCCGAAACAAATCCTCCCGCTTCTGCGATTTTCTGTCCCGCTTTTACATGGTCACCTTTTTGTACGATCGGCACAGCAGGCGCTCCGATGTGCTGCGACACTGCGTAATACAATAAGTTGCCCGGCTGCGCTTTGACAACCGGTTTGTCCTTGGAGAGCTCTTTTCCCTCGTACGGGTGAACGCCGCCATGAAAAGTATTTCTTTTCTTCTGAAACATGCTTTTCACCTCATCCTTTCTCTTTTCTATGCTGCATTTATCAATTCACAGCCTTTTTTCGGTTTTTTATGCAAAAAAGGCTGGTGCATTGCCCTGATTATTTCGGTTATTCATATCGGACTTCTTTTAACAGGAGTCCGCATGCCGGTGCAAGAAAACCCGCACTTTCGCGATTTTTTGCTTTGAGAAGCTCTGTCATTGATGCGATATCCCGTTTTCCCATCCCGGCCTCCACAAGTGTTCCGGTCAGGATCCGCACCATGTGGTACAGAAAACCGGTTCCGGTATAGGAAATGATAAGAATCCCGTCTTTCTCGCAAAAATCAATTCCGGTAATCGTCCGTACCGTCGATTTTTTCATACGTTTGTTGGCACAGAAGCTCCTGAAATCATACGTTCCGATAAACGCTTTCGATGCTTCTTTCATTTTTTCCACATCGAGCGGTGCTTCCGGAAAATACACGTATTTCCGCTCGAAAACATGCTTTCTGCCATCGATCACGATACGGTATTCGTATGTTTTGTCCACCGCATTCAGACGGCTGTGGAAACGCTCCGGCATTCGTGCGAGGCTGGTGACTTCGATGTCTTCCGGCAGATAATGGTTGATTGTCTGCAGAAGTTCTTCATCGGATAGATCGGTATGGAACTTTGCATTTGCGACCTGTCCCGCCGCATGGACGCCGGCATCGGTTCTGCCCGCGCCGTGAATCTCCACCGGCTCTCCTGCAATCCTGGACAACAGCGTTTCGAGCTTGCCCTGAATCGTGTTGTCCGTATTTCCCTGCTTCTGCCAGCCGTTATAGCGCGTGCCGTCGTACTGCAGGATCATTTTATAATTCATCTTTTTCTCCTTTCCAAAGTGGCCGCTTATCATTCGGCATCCATGCTTTTCTCAATCAAAAAAGCCCGCAGCGCAGGACTTCGCGCCAGATTTGCTTCAAACAGCACCACTTCTGCTCCGCCCGGAAAGCTGTTCTGTAAAAATTCAGCGGCACGGCGGATCTGCAGTTTCATATCTTTTACTTCCTTCTCCGCTTTTTCCTGTTCCAGTTCACATACCGTTTCAAAAAGCTCTTTCATCTGATCCGGATCGTTTTTGCGACATTTTTTAGCGGTCTCCTCGAGTTTTTTTAACTTTTTCAAGACCCGCTCATTCGTTTCTTCCTCGCCCTTTTTCAGCAGTCCCTGCTGTTTGCACACTGCAAATCCCTGCTCTTTCTGTTGTAGCCAGGATGCGTATGTCTCATCTTTTTTCTGCCTGCAAAGCCCGGTAAACTGGCGAAAGCACTCGGAGAGCTCCTTTGCCGTGTGCTCCTGCTTCTGGCAGGCGGATGCCTCTTTCTGAAGTGCCGCATGAAACAGAGACAGCAGTACAGACCGCTCTTCTGCGGAACCATTTGCCGCCATCTGCTGTTTTTCTGCCATGATTTTTCCGGAAAGTGCACCGGCCAGAATCTCCTCCACGCCGTAATCCTGTCCATATTTTTCGTAAATCCGGTAGTACGAGCTGAATTCCTCCGCCGTCTTTTCTTCCTGCAAATATTGTCCAATCAGTGCTTCGTCGACCGGAAAATTCAGGATTTCATAACTTTTCAGCACTGCCGACAAATCCTCCCAGCCGCGTGCCGTTACAAAACGCTTTTCATCCGCTTCCTGCGAAACAGAATAAAAATGGTCACTGTGTGCCATAAGGTACGTTGTCACGGCGCTGTGGATCTGATTTTTCTCTGCGTAGGAGAGCCAGACGGAAAGCTCGGGAAGCACCTCGATCTTCCGCACACGGTCAAGCGTTGCCACATCAAATTCCCGCACAGATTTATTATATTCCGGCGGATTTCCGGCGGCCACGATCAGCCAGTCATCCGGGATGTGCTGATTGCCGAATTTTTTGTCCTGCAAAAGCTGCAGCATTACCGGAGCGAGGGTCTCGGAGACGCAGTTAATTTCATCGAGAAAGAGGATACCCCGCTTCTTTCCGGTCTGCTCCATGCAGTCATAGATCGAGGCGATGATCTCGCTCATCGTGTATTCCGTTGTATGTACCATTTTCCCTTCGATTCCACGTGTGCAGATCTCCGGAAGGCCCATGGCACTCTGACGCGTATGGTGTGTCATCGTGTAGGCGACAAGCCCCACACCGCACTCTTCTGCGATCTGCTCCATAATTGCCGTTTTTCCGATGCCCGGCGGGCCGATCAGGAGAATGGGACGCTGCTGCCGGAGGGGAACCAGTGGAAAACCAATTTCATCTCTTGCAAAGTATGCGCGCAGGGCTTTTTCAATTGTCTCTTTTGCTTCTTGTATATTCATATGTTCTCTCTTATCTTGTGCACTCTTTATGTACTCTCGAAATCTTTCTGTGTTTGATTTTGCGAGATGCTTTTTTGTCAGTTGTGTTCAAAGAGTACATTCTTCTGTCAGCAGTTTTTTTGCCCATTTTGGGACAAGATTCATTTTTTCGGTCTGTCTGACAAAGACAAATGCCGTCTCGTAATCTGGCTTTTGTTCGGGATAAATTCCGTCTCCGTCGGTAAAATAGATCAACGCTTTTAAGTTTCGGAATACATGCTGTTTCCGCAACTCTTCCACTTTCTGAAAGACAGGACGGAAATCGGTTCCGCCCCGGCCCTTGATGGTAATTGTTTCACGGTAAGCTTCCCATTCTTTCGGTGAATGGATCATCGTGACATCCTGTACGAAGCTGTCGCACTGGATCAGGCAGACGTTCCATCGGGAAAAGAAGTTTTCTTTTTCTTCAAGAATGCTGCGCGTCTCACCGAGAAATTTTGCTACGATTTCTTTTTTGCACGAACCGGATGTGTCGATCGCGATAACCAGCTCTTCGAGACGGTTTCCCTCTCGCGTCTCCGGCGGCTCGATGAAAGGGAGACTGCCGTAGTGCTCCAGGCCGTAATGGTAGGCGACTGGGTCAAAACTGTCGAGGTCCAGTTCCATCTCCTCACGGGTGACGGTGAATTGTTTTAAAAAGCTGCGGTAATTGTACGCTCTTTTTTCGATCTCGGACAGGGTTTCTTTTTTTCCACCACGGTTCTGGCCTCGCCGCAGGCCGCCGGTGCCGTAGTTTTCCGCCAACTTGCGGGCAGCACGTTTCCAGACTGGTTGAAAAGACTCGATAAGTTCCGTCCCTTTTCCCGGCACCAGCCATGAAACCGGAGACTGTTTTTCTTTTTCCGGCATCAGCCATGAAACCGGGGACTGTTCTTCTTTTTCCGGCTCCGGTGTTTCTTTTCCAAACCGGCGGATGCATTCCAGCAGCAGGTGCTGATAGCCTTCCTTGAGGAACGATGAATTTTCGGCACACATGCGGAGTACAAAATCGGAGTTAAAATATATCGTATGACCGTCGGATGTGATGGCTTTTGTCCTGCCGGATGGCTGATGCTGAAAGAAAAGAATCGCTTCACCAAGTTCCGGGTACAGCCAGCAGAGGTTTTTGCGGGCTTCTTCGAAAAGCCGGAGCGCCAGCGCTTCTTTTTCTTTTGTGGGCTTTTCTTTTTGAAACGCAGCTTCTGTTTTTCTGCTTTCCGTATTCTCCTGCATCGGATCCTGTGAGCTCCGGTTCAGGAGAATGCGGAAGGCCTGCCATTTCTGCTGGTCGGCGGCAAGGCTGAGAAAACGTTTTCGGTCTGCATCGGACAGCCATCCGGTCTGCAGAATATTTTCCAGCTTTGAAAAATCATCCTCACGAATCAGCATTTCGACAGCGGAACGGATGCGTTTCCGCAGGTATGCGGTATATGCGGCTCGCTGTTCTTCCGGAAGATCCTGCGATTCACAAAAGCCGGAAAGTGCAGCCCGGAGGCGCTGCTGTTCGGATGTCGTCGTTCTGAAACTACTCCAGTCATCCATTTTATTCACTCCCTTACTCGCCGCGTTTTCTCACTTGCACTCAATCTTACGCTGCCGCGTAAGCGACATTCGTCGTTCGCCAACTGAAAATAAATTTTCGTTTGACTCACTTGCACTCAATCTTACGCTATCGCGTAAGCGACATTCGTCGTTCGCCAACTGAAAATAAATTTTCGTTTGACTCACTTGCACTCAATCTTACGCTATCGCGTAAGCGACATTCGTCGTTCGCCAACTGAAAATAAATTTTCGTTTGACTCAC
>OGRP01001934.1_pt1 | contig 11858 bp, 9 predicted proteins | sample 1553531 | NCBI WGS metagenome assembly OGRP01 (sample SAMEA2580045, study PRJEB22360) | human gut metagenome | biome: human gut; feature: human-associated habitat; material: faeces | place: Denmark | collected 2008/2010 | reverse complement strand
CCCGTGTTGAACCCCCGGGGCGCCCGCCCCCGAACGGGCCCCCGCCGTACGCGCGCTGATGCCCGATGCCTTCATCGGCATCGACGTGATCGTCGGTTTCCCCGGTGAGACGGAGGAGGATTTCCGCACGACCTACGACTTCCTTGCCGGGCTGGAACCGGCCTTCCTGCATATTTTCCCCTTCTCGGAACGTCCCGGTACGCCGGCCGTGGAGATGCCCGGCAAGGTGCAGGCTTCGGTGGCGACGCGCCGCGCGGCCCAGCTGGAGGCGCTGTGCGCGAAGCTGCACGCGGCATTCTGCGCCCGTGCCGTGGGGAGCGAGGATTCCGTGTTGTTCGAAAGCACGCGGCGCGGGGGCATGATGTTCGGCTTTACGGGCAACTACCGCCGGGTGAAGGCTCCCTACGACAAGGCCCGCGTCAACACCATTTGCCGCGTCAGGCTGGGGGCTATGGACGATTCTCACGACCTGATGGGTGAAATTCGGGATTAAATCATTATATTTGCCACTACAAAATTCATAAGGAGTATGACGGGTTTGCGCAAAAGGGTGACGGTGGGCTTCCTGAGCATCGTATGCCTGCTGTTTTTTTCGGGCATGGTTTCGTTCGTGGAGCTGAGCCATCTGAGCCGCGACACGGGCGAGATTCTCAAGGCCAACATGCGCAATATCGAGCTGGCCAAGGAGATGCTCGACGCCGCGCACGAACAGAATGTGGCGCTGATCCGCCTTTCGGTATTCGGCGACCGCTCGTGCGACAGCCTTTGCCGCCGGAGCCTCGAACGGCTGGAGAATACGCTGCTCGTGGCGCAGGACGAGGCGCTCGAAAAGTCGTTCCTCGACTCGCTCGCCTTCGCGACGACCGAGCTGCGCCTGCTGACCGACAACTACCTGGCCTTCGGAACCGCTGCGCCGGAACTGCCGGGGCCTGTTTCTCCCGATTCCGTGGGGGTCAAGTGGTACAACGACGAGTACGTGGCGCTCTACGGGCGCCTTACGTCGGCCATCAAGAACTATATGACTTCGACGCAGAGTTCGCTGGCGCCGCGTGCCGAGCAGATGAAGAAGAACGCCTACCGGGCCGTGACGCCCGTGCTGATCTCGCTGGCGGTGATGATCGCCATCGTGCTGATGCTCTATTATTTCATGTCCGTCTACTGTGTCAACCCCATCCTGCGCATGAACAAGGGGCTGGGCGATTACCTTTCGTTCCGTGTGCCGTTCGTCGTCAAGGCCGACTGCAAGGACGAAATGCTGGAGCTCAAAGAGAAGATCGAGACGCTGATCACCATTTCCAAGCAACCGAAAGCCTGATGCGATGCGAGTAGACGTGGTATTGCGATATGTCGGGGTCGTGATGATATTCATCGCGCTGTTCATGCTCCTGTCGGCGGGTATCTCCTACGTCAGCGGCATGGACTCGGCGTTCTACCCGCTGCTCCTGTCGTCGTTGCTCACGGCCCTGCTGGGGGCTTTCCCGCTGATTTTTGTGGAACGTACGGAGCAGATCACCAACAAAGAGGGCTTCTGCGTGGTGGTCGGCTCGTGGCTGGTGGCCTGTGTGGTCGGGATGTTCCCCTACCTGATCTGGGGCGGGGAGTTCAGCCTGGTGAACGCCTGGTTCGAAAGCGTTTCGGGCTTTACGACCACCGGGTCGACGATCCTGAACGATGTCGAGACGCTGCCCCGCGGGTTGCAGTTCTGGCGCTTTTCGACGACCTGGGTCGGCGGTATGGGCGTGGTGATGTTCGCGCTGCTGATCCTGCCCTCGCTGGGCCGCAATAAGTTGACGCTCTCCAATGTGGAGCTGTCGACGCTCGCCAAGGACAATTACCGCTACCGCACGCAGATCATCGTCCAGATACTGCTGGTGGTCTATGTGGGGCTTACGGTGCTTTCGACCGTGCTGCTCAAGATGTCGGGCATGAACTGGTTCGATGCGCTCTGCCACGCCATGTCGGCCTGCGCCACGAGCGGATTTTCGACCAAGAACGCCAGCGTCGCCTATTTCAACAGCCCGATGATCGACACGATCCTGATTTTCACGATGGCCACGGCGGGTATCCATTTCGGACTGATCTATGCCACGGTGACGGGCAAGCGCAGCAATATTTTCCGTTCGGAAGTGACGCGCTGGTACCTCGGCATGCTGTTCGCGGGCGGGCTGCTGATCGCCGTCAGCCTCCGTGTCGCGGATATCTACCCCGCTTTCACGTCGGCTTTCCGCCACGGGCTTTTCCAGTTCGTGTCGGTGGTGACGACGACCGGGTTTGCGACGGCCGATTCCAACCAGTGGACTTCGTTCGCGGTCATCCTGCTGATTTTCGGTTCGATCGTGTGTGCCTGCGCCGGGTCTACCGCGGGCGGTATCAAGACCAACCGGCTGGTGCTGGCCATGAAGATGATGCGCGCCCGCCTGCGGCAGCAGCAGCATCCCAATGCGATCATCCGCCTCCGCCTCGACGGCGTTATCCAGGAAACGGAGGCGCTTCATTCGGTCATGATATTCATCGTGGCGTACCTGATGCTGATACTTGCCGGCACGGTCTTCGGGACGATGTTCGGCGTCGACCTGATGACGAGTTTCTCGGGGGCCGTGGCGTCGATCGGCAACGTCGGCCCGGGTTTCGGCGAGGTCGGCTCGATGGACAATTTTTCGGCGCTGCCCGGGGTGTTCAAGCTCTCCAATTCGCTGCTGATGCTGTTGGGGCGTCTGGAAATATTCGGATTCATACAACTCTTTTTCATTAAATGGTGGAGGTAACCGAGATGGTATTTCGTAAGGTTTATATAGTGTTATGTGCGGCGCTGCTGGCGGCGGGAGACCTCTGTGCGCAGCAGGTTCGCGTGGAACCCCGTATCGCGGGGCTCGAGGGCAACCGGGAGTATATGTCGCTTCTGGAACAGGATGCGCAGTTGCAGATCCGCGAGGACTCGATCGTCAATGCCGTGGAACGCGCCCGGCAACAGTTGCGCGAAGACCCCGCGAACAGGCAGCGCTATTCGCAGGAGATCCTGCAGCTCGAAAGCCGGATATTCGAAGTGCGCAATGCCAAGGGGCGCCTGATCGACAAGATCAACACCATCGAGCAGGAGTGGGTGCTCGCCAACCTGAACGGGGCGGCGCAGCAGCCGGCGGAGCCTGCCGCGGAAAGTCCCGCAGGGGCGATCCCCGACTCGCTCAAGGTGCGCAACCTGGTTTTCAACCCCTATTTCCGCGAGCAGCTGCCCGAGGCCGATTATGCGGCCCTGCGCAGGGCGCAGGGGCTGGAGCTGGACGCCGTGGACTATGTGAACCGCTATTTTGCCAACTACGGGACGATCTGCGAACTGGCCGAGGCCTATGCCGCGGCGCAGACCGAGGCGGATGCGGGCGAGATTTACGACCGCTACAATACGTTGCAGGGCTTCAACCGCGTGCTGGCCGATTCGCTCGCCGAGGCATGGAATTATATCGCCGACAACAAAGGGTATGCCTATGGCTATCTGATGGACAAACTGGGGCAGGATGCCATCCTGGCGCGTGAGGAGAAGCGGCTTTCCGGGGCTGCCCGCGAACTCTCGGCACTGCGCGGCGAGGTCGCTTCGGATGCCGTGGCCGATTATTTCCTGCGCAAGAAAGTCCTCGTGGGCTACGAGACGGCCGTGGCCGGCCTGTTGGGGCTCACTTCCGCCCGCGACTCGCTGCGCGGCGTGGCTGCGCAATTGGATGGCATCGACTTCCGCCTGCCCCGTATCGACGTGGCGCAGCGCTATTTCCTCGACTACGACAGTATCGCGTTCTCCGCGACGCCCAAATACAGCTACCAGCACCCGATCCCCGAGTGCAGGGTCTACGAGCACGGGACGATCTACCGTATCCTGCTGGGCACGTTCAATACCAAGCGTGCCGTCTCCACGTTCCGGGGGGCGTATCCGCTCTCCTATCTGGTCGGCGAGGATAAGAAATGGTGTTACTATGCCGGGGGCTTCGCAACCCGGGAGGAGGCCGAGGCCGCGCAAAAACTGTTGAAATCCAAAGGCTTCGTCCGCCCCGAAATCGTGGTGTGGACGGACGGCGCCTACCGCAACCTTTCGCGTGACCCCGAGGCGCAGCAGATTGCCTACCGGGTCGAAATCACCGGTACGGAGGCACTGCCCGACGTTGTCAAGACCGTTATCACCGAGGCGGCCGAGGGGTGCGAACTCTCGCGCGTGGGACAGCAGTTGTTCGTGGTGGGGATGTTCGACGACAAGGCCGTGGCCGACCGCGTGGCCGCCGCAATAATACAGGCAGACCCGTCTTTGGAAATAAAAGTCGCCGAAATTGCGGAATAATTGAATTTATTGCCTATCTTTAGTGCAATGTTCAACAACTCCTTATGACGATGTTCTATATCATACTCCTGATCGTATTGGGACTGCTTTTCCTGGTGGCGGAATTGGTGCTGCTGCCCGGCGTGTCGATCGGTGCCATCCTGGCGCTGGTTTGCTACGGCAGTTCCATCTACCTCGCTTTCCGCGATTACGGCACCGTAGCCGGGGTCGTAGTCATCCTGGCTATCCTCCTGCTTTCGCTCGTCGCCACGATTATTTCCCTGCGCGCCAAGACCTGGCAGCGCTTTTCGCTCAAACAGAGGGTCGACTCGTCGAGTATGCCCTCGACCCCCGACCAGGAATTGCAGGTGGGCGACCGCGGCATGACCCTTTCGCGCCTTTCTCCGATGGGTACGGTCGAGGTCGGCGGCAAGGTCTACGAGGCCAAGTCGCTGACGGCCTATGTCGACCCGCGCCGGGAGGTCGAAGTCGTGGGCTTCGAGAATTTCAGCGTCATCGTAAAGACCGTGAAGGATCGGCACGCTTAGCCGGATAATCGGACGGGGATGGGATATCTCAGATTCTTTGCATTGCTGGCCGTCGTGGGGATGGCTTGCGATTCCCGGGCGCAGGGAACGAAGGAGGTCTGGCTGGACGAGCTGGATCTCTCGTGCTGCATTCAGGACTGGGGCTTGCCGCAGGCCGACCGCTCGGTGCTGGATACTCCCCTCACGGTGGGCGGCGTCGTTTACGGCCGCGGCGTGGGAACCCATTCGATCAGCCGTATGCTGTTCGGGCTCGGCGGCGATGCCGTCTCCATCGCCGGGGCGGTGGGCGCGGATGATAAAAACCTGTTCGCCGGGAAACACCGGTTCAAAATCCTCGGCGACCGGAAGGTGCTGTGGGACAGCGGTGTGATGCGCAAGGGCGATGCTGCCCGTGCGTTCGACGTCGACTTGTCCGGCCTGGACAAAGTCCTGCTGCTGGTCGAGGAGGCCGGCGACGGGATCATGTACGACCATGCCGACTGGCTGGAGGTGAAGATCACCACGCGCGGAGAGGTGGAGCCCCTGTCCGTCTGGGCCAGGCCAATCTCCAAGGGTAAATATATCCTGACCCCCGCGAGCCCCGAAACGCCGCAGATCAACAATCCGCTCGTATACGGCGCCCGCCCGGGCAATCCCTTTCTGATGCCTGTCATGGCCAGCGGCAAACGCCCGATGGCGTACGGGGCGCAGGGGCTTCCCGAAGGGCTGGAGCTCGATCCCCGTACGGGCCTGATAACGGGCCGTGTGCCCGCCGAAGGGGATTTCAGGGTGCTGCTGACAGCGGAGAATGCCCTCGGGAAAGCCGAACGGGAGATATTGCTGAAAATAGGGCCGCAAATCGCCCTGACTCCGCCCATGGGCTGGAACAGCTGGAATTGCTGGGGGTTCTCGGTCGACGACGCGAAGGTGCGCGATGCCGCCCGCGCCATGCACGAAAAACTCCTGGCCTACGGATGGACGTATGTCAATATCGACGACGGATGGCCGGCGGATACGCGTTCGGCCGACGGCAGGCTCCTCCCGAACGAAAAATTCCCGGATTTCAAAGGCCTCAGCGACTACGTCCACTCCCTTGGGCTCAAATTCGGCATCTACTCCTCGCCCGGGCCCACGACCTGCGGAAATTATCCGGGGAGCTACCGGCATGAACTCACCGACGCCCGGACTTGGGCCGAATGGGGCGTGGATTACCTCAAACACGACTATTGCGGCTACCTGCAAATCGAAAGGGACTCCGAGGAAAAGACGATCCAGGAACCCTACGTGGTCATGCGCAAGGCGCTGGATCAGGTCGACCGGGATATCGTCTACTGCGTGGGCTACGGGGCTCCCAACGTGTGGAACTGGGGCGCCGAAGCCGGCGGCAACCTGTGGCGTACGACCCGCGACATCACCGATGAATGGAACGTGGTGACGGCGATCGGCTGTTTCCAGGACGTTTGCGCGCAGGCCACGGCCCCGGGCAGGTACAACGACCCCGATATGCTGGTGGTCGGCCGGCTGGGACACGGCTGGGGTGCCGATGCCCACGAATCCGAGCTGACCCCCGACGAACAATATGCCCATATTTCGCTGTGGGCCATCCTCTCCGCCCCGCTGCTGATCGGTTGCGACATGCGGGCGATAGACGACTTCACGCTCGGGCTGCTGACCAATTCCGAAGTGATCGCCGTGAACCAGGATCCGCTGGTCGCCCCCGCCGTCAAACGGGTCGTTCCCAACGGGCAGGTGTGGTACAAAAAACTCTGCGACGGTTCGTATGCGCTGGGATTTTTCCAGTTGGATCCCTATTTCGTGCTGTGGGATCAGGACGAGGCGGAAGCCATCCAGGAGCAGAACTACGAATTCGAATTCGACCTGCGGGAACTCGGGATCGGCGGAAAGGCCGAAGTCCGGGACTTGTGGCGGCAGCAAGACCTGGGTACGTGCACGGGCACGCTCCGGGCGCTTGTACCCTACCACGGGGTTTCGCTGGTCAGGATAACGCCCGTGGAGTGAGCTCGGGCAGAAAGGTGTAATTCAAGGATAATTTTCTAACTTAATAGCATTCGATTATGGATTTTCAAGCAGGATTGATCGTATTGATCGTATTCGTGAGCCTTTTTGCGATCTGGCTCATCTTCTATTTCATCCCGGTGGGACTGTGGTTCTCGGCATTGGTGTCGGGCGTAAGGATCAGCCTGCTGCAACTCATTCTGATGCGCTGGCGCAAGGTGCCGCCCTCGACGATCGTATCGTCGATGATCGAGAGCACGAAGGCCGGGCTGGAACTCAACCCCAACGAACTCGAGGCGCATTACCTTGCGGGCGGCAATGTCACCAGCGTGGTGCATGCCCTGGTATCGGCACAGAAGGCCAATATCATGCTCGATTTCAAGATGGCTACGGCCATCGACCTGGCGGGCCGCGACGTGTTCGAGGCCGTGCAGATGTCGGTGAACCCCAAGGTCATCAACACGCCTCCCGTAGCGGCCGTGGCCAAGGACGGCATCCAGCTGATCGCCAAGGCGCGCGTCACGGTGCGTGCCAATATCAAGCAGCTGGTCGGCGGTGCCGGTGAGGAGACCGTGCTGGCGCGTGTCGGCGAGGGCATCGTCTCGTCGATCGGTTCGGCCGCATCGCACAAGATCGTGCTCGAAAACCCCGATTCCATTTCGCGCGTCGTGCTCGAAAAGGGCCTCGATGCCGGTACGGCGTTCGAAATCCTCTCGATCGACATCGCGGACATCGACGTGGGCAAGAATATCGGCGCCCAGTTGCAGATGGATCAGGCGCAGGCCGACAAGAACATCGCCCAGGCCAAGGCCGAGGAGCGCCGCGCCATGGCCGTCGCACTCGAGCAGGAGAACAAGGCCAAGGCTCAGGATGCCCGCGCAAAGGTGATCCTGGCCGAAGCCGAGGTGCCGCTGGCTATGGCCGAGGCATTCCGCAATGGCAACCTGGGGATTATGGACTACTATAAGATGAAGAACATCATGGCCGACACGTCGATGCGCGAGACGATCGCCCGGCCGGAGAAAAAATAACCAGTTCGGGGGATTTTCCGGGGGTACGGTCGAAACCGTACCCCTTTTTTCGTATATTAGATGCCGAATAGAGTTATATCATTGCAACATCCCGGAACCGGAAGCCCGTTTCCCGGGGTGTGGATTGAAAAGCAGATTGCCATGAAGAGATTTTTCCTCTTGCTGTTTCTCGGTACGTGCCCGGCCGTGTCGGCGCAGGTGCGCTTCTCGGACTATTTCCTCGAAGAGACGATGCGCTTCGACTATTACCACAGCGGCGACAGCCGCTCGGAAGAGTATTTCTTCGACGCCCTGAAGGCCGAACCCTACTGGGCGGGCTCGCACGTGTCGCTCCTCGATACGACGGGCTACGGGAACCAGTTTTTCCGCATCGTCGACCGCGCTTCCGAACGGGAGATCTATTCGCGCGGCTTCTGTACGCTCTTCAACGAGTGGCAGAGCACGGCCGAGGCCGACAGCGTGCGCCGTTCCTATCCCGAGTCGGTCGTATTCCCCTATCCCAGGCGCCCGTGCCGCATCGAGATCTTCGGCCGCAATGCCGGGGGGCACTTCGAAAAGCGGTTCAGCCAGAATATCGACCCCGCATCCTGCTTCGTCGCGCAGTTCACGCCCCGCTACGAGACTTTCGAGGTGGCATATAACGGCAACCCCGCACATCGTGTCGACATCGTGCTGCTGCCCGAGGGGTATGGCGCCGGGGAGCGGGCGAAATTCGAAGCGGCCTGCCGTGAATTCGCACGCGAATTTTTCAGTTATTCGCCTTTCAGGGAATACGCTTCGCGGTTCAATATCCGCGCCGTGTGGGCGCCGTCCGCCGATTCGGGCGTGACGATCCCCGGCGAGCGCGTGTGGCGCAACACGGCCTGCGGGGCCTCTTTCTATACGTTCGGCTCGGAGCGCTACCAGATGGTCGACGACTTCCAGCGCCTGCGCGACATCGCGGCGCATGTCCCTTACGACTATATCTATGTGTTGTCCAACACCCAGAAATACGGGGGTGGCGGTATCTTCAACTTCTATGGCATCAGCGCCGCACACCACCCTACGCGCACCGGGAAGATTTACGTCCACGAATTCGGGCACCTGCTGCTGGGGCTGGGCGACGAGTATGTCGGCACGACCTCCTACGACGACATGTATGCCCGGGACATCGAGCCGTGGGAGGCGAACCTGACAACGCTCGTCGGGTTCGAGGACAAGTTCTGGAAAGCGATGGTGCCGGCCGGGACGCCCGTTCCGACGCCCGACACCCCTGAGTACGAGGGGGTCGTAGGGGTTTTCGAGGGCGGCGGTTATGCTGCGAAGGGGGTCTATCGCCCGTGGCGGAACTGCCTGATGAACAACCTGCACCGGACGGACGAGTTTTGTCCCGTTTGTACGAAAGCCATCTGCGATTACATCGAGTTTTTGTGTAGGTAAACTTTGCAATGTGTTGTAATACAAGAGGGACGCGTGTGCGTCCCTCTTTCCGTGTGCAGCAGGCCCGTTACCCCTGCCGGCACAGCTCTGCCGTCGTTCCGGTTGCGCGGTGCCGTGCTGCCTGTCGCAGTGCCGTGCGGCGATCTCTCAGTATACCTCTTCGGGCAGGGTTTCGCCGACGGGTTCGCCTGCCAGGTCGTCCTTCCACTTGATCGAGGCGTGGGTGCCGTCGCAATAGGGTTTGTTGGCCGACTGCCCGCAGCGGCATGCCACGACGCGGTTCCGGATCTCGTAGGTCTGCCCGCCCTCGCGCCGCATGGGTATCCCGCCCCGTATCCACAGCCCTCCGCTGGCGCCGATCGTGATGTCCTCGATCAGCCCCAGGCTCGGTTCGAAACGGAACTCGAAGGGTTTCATCGTCTCCTTGTCCCACGCCATCAGACGGCCGCTGGGGCACATCGAGGCCTCGCGGATGGCCAGCTTGCGGGCTTCGGGATCGTCGGATGTCTCGGTCAGTGTCCACGCATCGCCGTGCGGGTGGCAAAAACGTGCGAAGACGCAATATTTCTCGTTATCCGTCATCTGGAGCGTGCCCCCGTCGATCACCTCGGCATCGTCGAGCAGGGCGTCCGGACGTGCCGTGAGGCGGGGATCCCAGTCTGCCTTCTCGTGCGAACCGTCGCAGTAGGGCTTGCGGTGCGATGCGCCGCAGCGGCAGATCGCCGTGGGTTCCGCCTCGGTCGAAAAAAGCCTGCCCTGCTGGAAATACCAGCTTTCGTTGGACTCGTTGGGCATGATGAACTGTTCGGCCAGCGGCGGCCTTCCGTAGACCAGGTAAGGGCCCTCTTCGGTCACCGTGATGCTGAAACGCTCCCCGGCGGGCGAACTTCCCGTTTCAATTTTCAATTTGGACATACTATTTGCATTTATAATTCGTTAGGGAGTAGGCGACAATAATTATTCCCAAATGAATAATTTGGGATGTCCTTGTAGGATTTATCCCGCTTTTTGGTATCTTTGCAAAGATTTTTTAAATTGAAATTCGGTAAATTTGAGTAATATGAAAGGATTCGTAAGGCTGATGGCTGTGGTCGTGACTGCGGCGGGTTTTGTCGTGGCATGCAGCAAGGATAAGGATTCGGGCAAGATCACGCTCGATTCCCCGGCGGTGTTCTTTGCGCAGGCCGGAGGGTCGGCTACGGTCGGTTTCACGGCACAGAACATCAAGACACTGTCCGCGACGAGCAAACCCACCGGTTGGGACGAGGCGGTCGTTGACCTGGCAGGCGCGATGATCTCCGTCAAGGCTCCTTCGTCCGAGGACATCGAGAGCGGGGATGCCGTCAAGACCGGCTCGTTCTCCTTTACGGGTTACACCCCCGGCGGGACGCTCGTTTCGGCGACGCTCTTCGCCGGTATCGTGACGACGAAGGACATCAGCGCCGAGGTGGCCAACAGTTACATCGTCACGGAACCCGAAACGAACTACCTGATCGACGCCACGCGCAAGGGCGACGGTTCCCAGCTGGCTACTTCCTATGTGGACGTCGTATGGCAGACCGCATCGGGATTCGTGCAGTATGCCGACTTCGAGGACGGCAAGGCGTCGTTCTACATCGGTGCCGACAGCGACGACGCCACCAAGATCAAGCAGGGCAACGCCGTGATCGGGGCTTATGATGCTGACGGCGAACTTATCTGGAGCTGGCATATCTGGGCGACTGATTACGACCCCGATGCGGAGGGCGGTACGGTCGATTTCAACGGCTATACGCTGATGAACCGCAACCTTGGAGCCCTGGCTAACGACAATTCGACGACGGACAAGATACTCGCTTCCTACGGGTTATATTACCAGTGGGGCCGCAAAGACCCGTTCATCGGGCCGAATACCTACCAGGGTTCGGAGGGCTCCGGTGCCTCGATGTACAGCGGCAGCGGCAGTCGCGTCTACCTGAAAATGTCCGAGTCGAGCGCCGAGACCGGAACGATGGAATATGCCATCCGGAACCCGCTCGTCTTTATTACGGGTGTGGCAGACACGGACAACGACTGGCTTTGGAGCGGCCGTTCCGACCAGTTGTGGTCGGCGGACGACAATGTGGCCGACAAGAGCGTTAACGACCCCTGCCCCTACGGCTGGCGCGTGGCTCCCTCGGGCGCGTTCGACAACCTGGCGATCGTCGGAACCCCGGCCGTGGGCGACGAGGCGAAATACGGCTGGACGCTGACCGACGGAAACGCCGAATCGTTTTTCATCGGTGCCGGACGCCGCCGCTACGACAACGGCAAGATCCTGAATATCTACAATCCGCTGCCCAAGGTGCGTTCCGACGCCATGGAGGCGCAACCCTGTCGGCCACGCAACCCGGGGAAGGCCTTTTCTGGACGACCGCCGTGTCCCGCACGCAGGCTGCGGCACTCCATTTCTGGTTCGAGAAACTCGACACCTCGGCCGGCATCGAAAATTCGGTGCCCTATGCCCGCGCCAACGGCCTTCAGGTGCGTTGTGTGAAGCAGCAGGGCAGGTAGGTACATCCGATACGACAGGGCGGGCCGGCAACATGC
>OGRP01001917.1_pt1 | contig 11975 bp, 5 predicted proteins | sample 1553531 | NCBI WGS metagenome assembly OGRP01 (sample SAMEA2580045, study PRJEB22360) | human gut metagenome | biome: human gut; feature: human-associated habitat; material: faeces | place: Denmark | collected 2008/2010 | reverse complement strand
AAAACATAAAAAATATAAATAAATTATAAAATGGCGACAGTTTTTTCTTGCTCAAGTGTTTATTATATAGAGGACAAAATAAGACAGCAAAGGAAGTGGTGCTGTTGCATCGGAAAAATGACACAAAATTAGTGATGTCCATTCGGGAAAAGAATTGAAGGGGATTCTTTTCCCTATTTGTCGTGTTACGAAAGACTGAGGGTAAGAAAATATGCTAGAACTTGCAATCTGTGATGATGATATCATCCTGTGTAATTGGTTAGAACAGAAGCTGCTCCATTATGGAAAAGCGAATGACTGCCAGATATCTGTAGAAATATACTATTCTGCGGAGTAGCTTCTTAACAGGCTGGAAGAAGAATCCTACGATATGTTATTCCTTGATATTTGTCTGGAACATGAGAATGGAATTGATATCGGAACGGAGATACGAAAGAAAAATTATGGAAAAGAACTGCGGATTACCTATATTTCAACATATCAGGAATATGCTATGAAATTATTCCGCATTCATCCATTTGATTTTCTTGTAAAGCCAATCCGAGAGGAAGAACTTTTCCAGGTGATAGGTGAATTACGGGAACTGCTAAAAGAACGGAAGAAGATATTTGAATATACGGATACAAAAGGAATCCACAAAATTTCTTATGACAAGATCCTGTATTTTTATAGTCTGGGAAAAAGAGTACATATCGTGACATCGGAAAAAGAATATGAATATCGAGGAAAATTAAAGGATGTAGCGGATGTAACAGAAGAATATTTCTTACTGATCCACAAGTCCTATCTCATCAATATGGAACACGTGGAGCATTACGAATATGACAACGTGGTTATGAAAGACAAGACACGTCTCAGTATCAGTAAAGCAAATCGTAAGAAAGTTCGAGAAAGACTATTACAAACTGAGAAGAAAAGATTATGAATATCCATTTAATCACTTATCTGACAAGTAAATTATTCTGGATTTATACTGTGTTCCGTTATAATACCATCCTGTATCCAAAAGATGAGGATACACAAAAGCTATTTGCATATTTTTGTGCATATCTGCTTTCCTGCTGGGGAAGTATGCAGTGGGGAACGATGTACGGAGATCTGATCTTTGAGCTGATCGCTCTGTTAATTATAACAGTGGCATATCAGGCAGACTGGCAACATCATGTCTGGAATACACTTATGGTATATATTATGGGAATTTTATGTGATGGGATTCCAATCGTGTTCTTTCAACGGTATGCGGTAGCAAGAAATCCGGTACATCATCACATGGGACCGGGAACTATCGTAATGGGAAATTTTATATTCTTTTTACTGGAAGTCATTATTGAAAGAAAAGTGGATGTAAAGAGAAGTTATTATATAAAGAACAGTCATTGGCTGGCTATGCTTTCTGTCCCGGTGATCAGTATTATAGTCTGCATCAGGATATTGCTGCCAGACAGAAGAGGTGTGCGGTCTACGATTGTATTATTCTTACTGTTTATCAATGTATTTATTTTCTATCTGCACGATGAGGTTCAGAAAAGTTATATTGAAACAGCAAAACAGGAAGAGATGAAGATTCAGATGAGCCAGTATGCAAAAGAACTGGAGATGATGATGAAATCACAGGACAGGCTGAATAAGATACATCATGATTATAAACACCATCTTACAACGATAGGTGCAATGGCAAAAACGGGAGGAAATGAAGAGATTCTATCGTATCTGAAACAAATGGAGAATATAGCCGGAACAGCCTTATGTCATCATTTATATACAGAAAACCGTAATATGAATAATCTGCTGAATTATATTTTGGAAGATGTGAAATCAGTAATTGAAAAGCCAGAGATTTCTGTGGAAATACCGAATCATATAGGGGAAGAATTATTTGATCTAAGTATAATTGTGGGAAATCTTATGGATAATGCCATTCGTGGGGCGGCAGCTTCAGATGAACGGAGATAATCGTTTCAGATGTATTATGGAAAAGGAATCATGAATATCCAGATTGAGAATAGCATAAAAGATACACCAAAAGTGCAGAATGGAATTTATCTGACAACGAAAAGCAGGAAAGAAGGACATGGAATAGGATTACAGAATGTGAAACTCGTAGTAGAAAAGTATCATGGTCAGATGGAGATCTGCCATACGGAGAAATCCTTTCAAGTGAAAATATTATTATATATGAAATTAGATGAAAAATAGTAAGGCGATGGTGTCTTACTATTTTTTTCGACCCATTTCGTCTATTTTTGCCACCTCAAGGGTCATTTTTACCATTTGTGTAAATTTTGTGATTTTTTAGATTATAGTAGTGCCAAAGTCAGAAAAAAGGAGGGTAGCGGTTATTTTGTAAAGGAATTATAGAAAAAGATTACAAGAGGGAGAAAGAGACTATGAAGAGATTTCGAAAGTCGGCTATAGCCTTAGTACTTGCACTCCTGATGGCACTACAGGGAACAGAACCTATCTTTGTACAGGCAAAAGAGACCATTGAGGATGTACAGAAGAATGCAGATTTCTCCAGACCAGAGGCTTTGACTGAAGAGGAAGCCGGGATAACAGATTCTACATCTGGAGAACAAGACAAGAGTCAGCAGTCTGATGCGGACGTACAAAATGAAACGACACCATCGGAAAATACAGAGACTCAGGAAGAACAGATAACTCCAGCGGAAGAAACAGAAGAAAATCCGCAGGAAAAAGAAGTGGAGTTGAAAGAACCACAGGATTACTATCCGATTCCGGAAGAACCGGAAGGTGAACTAATTGATTATGACGCCGTTTCCAAAACTTATAAGACCGGAGATAAGCAGTATACAACCGTTTACGGTGGTTATGTCGGAACTTATAAGAACGAAAATGGTGATACAGAGCTGGTAGATAATACTCTTGTAAAGCCGGAAGAAGCAGACACTCCTGCATCCGAAGAAGCACAGGAGGTCAGCAGCGTATCGGCAGATGAAGAAAAGGAAGAGAAAACTGAGGTTTATCAGAACAAGGCTAATGATTATGCCATTCTTCTTCCGGAACAGATGTCAGAAGAGAATGGTGTAACGATTGAAAATGGAAAGACCAGAATCGGGATCATTCCGGTAGATGGAGATTATACACATTCCGTTATTAAGGACAATGCGATCCTTTATAATGAAGTTTATGAAGGAGCGGATGTTCAGTATACGGTACTGGATTCCAGCATTAAGGAAGATATCGTACTTCAGCAGCCAACAGACAGAGAATCGTATGAATATGAACTTCAGATTCCAGGATATCAGGCTGAAGTAAAAGATAATCAGGTATATATTTATCCAGAAGGAAAAACAATCAAAGATGCAAAGTATCTTCTGGAAGCACCGTCTATGGAAGATGCTGCTGGAGAGATCAGTTTCCTGATTACGATGGAACTCAGGGAAGAAGATGGGAAAACAATCCTGACCGTAAAACCAGATATGGACTGGCTTTCTGCAGAAGATCGTCAGTATCCGGTCAGAATCGATCCGACACCAGTGGAAATCCAGAAGAGTTCCTTTAACATGATTGGTGTGGAAGAGGGAAGTCCAACCAGCCAGATTGGAGATAACAATTATCCGTATGTTGGATTTGATGATGGTATTAAGTCTGGAAACCTTGCAGGATTTGGAACAGCACACCAGAACTGCCGGACTTATATCAAAGTAAATTCAAATTTTAGTCAGATTCCGAAAGATTCCAAAATTGACAGTGCAACATTTGCAGTCAGTCAGAAAACTGCATACAGTGGTGGTGCATCCCAGTTTGGACTTTATCGTGTAGATCAGTCGTGGAACACCTCCATCACATGGAAAACAAAACCAGTAAATCTTACATTCCAGGATGTACAGAATGCAAGTACCAGCAGGAACAGCTATATCAATTATGACGTCAAAGATCTGGTCAATGACTGGGTGCAGGGAACTCATGCGAATAACGGATTTGCACTGGTAGCCATTGCCGAGGCAAATAACCTTGGAGCTTCTATGCAGTGTGAGGTACTGAATAACAGGGCATCCGTTTATGGACCGAAACTCAGCATCCAGTGGTCACCGGCTGAAGATCCATATCTGCGAGATATGTCACTGGATGAAACAACGATCCTGCTTCGCCCGATGACAGAAAAGAATACAAATGGAAAGCTGAAGTTTGATGCCGTATTTGCAGACGGAATTGCAAAGAGCAAATCTACAGTAGAATATTATCTGCTTCCAGATGAGGAAAATGAAGAACATCACGAAACAGATGCAAAACCATTGTATTCCTATCCAGACAGCACGGAATACAATAAGCAGTTCCCGGAGGCGAATAAGTATTACAGCAAAGATTCCAACTGGCAGAGTGCACTGTATTCAGGGCTGACGAAGGACAAGCTTTATAAGATCAAAGCAAAAGCATCGAAAGAGATTGATGGAAAGCTGGAAACAGGAAAAGAAGTGACCAGTGACAGCTTTGTGATCTATGAAGTCAAACAGTTTGATACATTTCCGAAGATTGCAAAATATTATGGTGTTCCGCTTAAGAACATTATGAAAGACAATCAGGTTATGGATGCACTGGTAGTCGCAAACAACACGATCTTTATCCGTAACCCACAGACAAATGTTCCATATAGTCCTGCACCGCTTACCGATCAGGATAAGATGCGGATTGACGGAGCATTGATGGGAAGAGGCCTGCACTGTGAATTTGGATTTGAACCAGTCAACTTAAATACTGGTAACTTCTACATGGATCAGTCCGATGCGACGATGAATGAGCTGAATGGGGAATTCTCCATTACAAGAAGCTACAATTCCAAAGGAACAGACCAGCATTCCATGTTCGGACGTGGATGGAGCTTTAACTATGACCAGTCACTTTCTCAAATGGAGGACGGAAGTCTTCTGTATATGAGAGGGGACGGAAGTTATCTGATCTTTGATAAGAATGAAGATGGAAGCTACACTGCTCCGGATGGCTATGTATACGATTTAAAAGCAGTCAGCTATAAAGATACAGACCATGACTACATCGGATGGGAACTGACAGATGCGGATCAGAGCGTCTGGTCATTTGATAAATATGGAATTTTACGTTATGTAACGGATGTGAATGGATTTAAGACAGTGTTAGATTATGACGATGATTATAATCTGAGCAAGATTACCACACCATCCGGAAAAACATTCGGGGTAAAACAGGATAAATTCGGGCATATCAAGGAACTGTCTCTTCCAGATGGTGGAAAAGTTTCTTACAAATATGATGAACAGGGAAACCTGATATCTGTAACAGACCCGAACGGAACAACAAAAGAGTACAAATATGATGATGACAGCCGTATGACAAGCTGGAAAGATGAGAATGGCAATACGGTTGTAAAGAATACTTACGATAAAGAAGGAAGAGTCGTAGAGCAGACCGATGCAGAAAAAGGAACGGCAACTTTCAAGTACGGAAAGAGTTCTACTACAACAACGGATAACGAAGGAAATAAGACCGTTTATCATTATGATGATCAGTACCGTACAACATCCATTGAATATCCGGATGGAACAACTTGTGAAAAGACTTATAATGCAGAAAATCAGCTTGCTTCCGAAACGACAGCAGCCGGAACAAAAACTTACACTTATGATGCATTTGGCAATGTAGCAACGGAGAAAAGAGAGGATGGAAAGACAGCCTCTTATACTTATAATGAGCAGAATAAGCTGACCAGTGCAACCGGATATAACGGAGCAACGGTTACTTACAGTTATGACGGTAATGGAAATATGGTCACATCTACAAAACCGGATGGAACAGCCATTACTTATACTTACGATGACAAACATCGTATGGTATCCCAGACAGACGGCAGAGGTGTCACAACAACATATTCGTATGATGGACCGAACATGACCGGATATGTGGATGGAAATGGAGCAGCATGGGGATTCACGTATGATGCGATGAATCGTGCAGTTACCATGACAGATCCACTTGGAAATGTAACCTCGAACAGTTACGATGCGAATGGCAATCTGACTTCCAAGACAGCAGCCGATGGCGGTGTGACCGCTTATACACTGGATGGTGTGGGAAATATTACGGCAAGTACGGACGCACTGGGGAATACCACCACTTATACTTACGATAAGATGTACAACATGACCAGTGGTACAGATCCGAAAGGAAATCAGATCAGCTACGTTTATGACAAGAATTATCAGCAGGTCAAAGCAACCGATGCAAAAGGAAATACAATTACTTATAAGTATGACAGCATGGGACGTGTCATAGAAGAGAGTAATCAGGATTTTGGAACAAAGCTCTATGAATATGACAAAGCAGGAAATCTGAAAAAATATACCGACGGAAATGGAAATGCAACCGTATCCAAGTTTGATTCCCTTGGACAGGTGCTTCAGTCAAAAGATGCAGTTGGTAATATAACCAAATATGAATATGACGCATTAGGAAATGAAACAAAGATTACCTATGGAGATGGAAGCAGCCATTCCAAGGAATATGATAACTGCGGAAGGCTCGCTAAAGAGACAGATGAATTAGGTGCAGTTACCACTTATACTTATGATGCGGCAGACAATCTGGTATCAAAATCAGATGACAGTGGAAGAACCTGGACTTATACCTACGATAATACAGGAAACCGCTTAAGTGAAACCAACCCAGAAGGTGGAACTACCACATATACTTATGATAAAGCAGGTAATCTGGTATCTTCTACCGATGAAGAGGGAAGAACAGATACTTATGCTTACGACAAGGCAGGAAATCTGACTACATCCAAAGATGCCCTTGGATATACCGTATCCATGAAGTATGACTTAAATGGAAATCTAGTATCCTCTACCGATGAAAATGGAAATACCAGTACCATGACTTACGATGGTAATGGAAACATGACATCGGTAACCGATGCAAAGGGCAACATTACAGCAATGAAATATGATTCCACCGACAATCTGGAACAGACGGTGGACGCCCTGAAAGGAAAGACTACTTACGAATACGATTCACAGGGTAACAGCACAAAGATGACAGATGCCCTCGGCAATGCGTACAGCTATGTGTATGATAAAGAGGGAAATAACACATCCATAATACTGCCGACAGGAGACAAGGTGCTGCTGGAGTACGATGCCATCGGACAGCTTGTAAAATGTACGGATGCACAGGGACTCGTAATTACCTATCAGTATGACGGAGCAGGCAACCTGATCCATTCCTCCGACAATGGTGGAAACAGCATGGATTATACTTATGATGGTGCCGGAAATGTACTGACACAGACCGATGAACTTGGCAGGACAGCAACATACAAGTACGATCAGTACGGCAGACTCCTGAAACTTACTGAAGCAGACGGAAGTACCACATCTTATGAATATGATGTTATGGACCGCATTACAGCGGTAACGGATGCGGAAGGTCATAAAACAACCTTTACCTACGATAAAGTCGGCAACCAGTTATCCATGACAGAAGAAGAGGAAGCTACATATAAATATGCTTACGATAAGAAGGACCGGGTTATCTCTCAGACAAATCCACTGGGAGCATCCAGCACCTTTAAGTATGACGGAAATGATAATGTGACGGAATCTGTCGATGAAAACGGTACGGTTACCAAGTATACTTACGATAAAAATGACAACCTCGTATCCCAGACAGATGGAAATGGAAATACGACAACATACCAGTATGATGAACTGGACCGCAAGATCGGGGAGACTTCTCCGTTAAAAGAAACAAATGAATACCGTTATGATGCCATTGGAAATCTTACCAAATCAAAAGATCCGATGGGACTCATTACCGAATACAAATATGACAGCCTGAGTAACATGACGGAACAGATTTCTCCAAAGGGAGCAGTTACCAAATATGATTACGACAAGCATGGCAATGTCATTTCTGTAACGGATGCAAAGGGAAATGAGACACAGTACAGTGTTGACCTGAATGACAATGTCACAAAGATGACACAGGCGAATGGTGGAGAGTATACCTATAGTTATGATAAAGCCGGACGTCTGAAGAGTATGACCAGTCCACTGGGTTATACCAAGAATTTCTCTTATGATAAAGTGGACAACGTGGTAAAAGAAAGTGACAGCTTAAAGAGTACCACCACTTATACTTACGATAAGCTCCATAACATGAAGTCTTCTACCAATGCACTGGATGGAACAACCAGCTTTTCTTATGATAAGTATGGCAATCTGGTGAAGGAGACAGATCCACTTGGACGGAGCAATACCTACAGTTATGACCTGGCAGGCCAGATGACTTCTGCAGCTGATCCGCTTGGTAAGATAACTGCTTATACTTACGACCCGGCAGGAAATATTACTGAGATCACCAAACCGGGTGGAAGAAAGACCAGCTATGGATATGACAAGAATTATAATGTTACATCTGTAACAGATCCGATGGGCTATGTTGCAAAGACAGTCTACGATAAAGACAATCGTGTAACAGAAGAGACCGATGCACTGGAGCAGAAGGAATCCTATACCTATGATAAGGACAGCAGGGTAACTTCTATTACAGACAAGCGTGGATTCACAACAGGATTTGATTACGATGCACATGGTAATATTCAGGTTGTTACAGATAAGACCGGATTAAAGAGCCATCTGGAATATGACAAGAATGACAATCTGACCAAAGTAACCGATGCCCTTGGCGGTGTAACAACTTACGGTTACGACAACATGGATAACCTGGTGACCTTCACCAATGCAGCAAATAAGACAACGAATTATACTTATGATCTGGAAGGCAACCTGACATCCATCAAAGATCCGGCAGGAAGAACGGAGAAATTCGACTATGATGAAAAAGGCAGACTGACCGGATATACACAGGCAAGCGGCAAGAAAACCATGTATGATTACGACAAACTGAATGACCTGTTGGAGAAATCATATCAGAACGCAAAAGGCGAGAAATCCGAAAAGGACGTGACCTACGCATATAACAGTGCCGGGGAACGGGTATCCATGAAGGATCAGACAGGCAAGAGCAGCTACGAATACGATGCACTCGGAAGAATCACCAAAGTAACAAACGGTTCGAAAAAGGATGTCAGCTACGTCTATGATGATGCAGATAATCTGCAGGCAATCGTATACCCGGATGGTACAAAGATCAGCTATGAATATGACTTAAATGATAATCTGGTAAAACTGACAGACCGTAATGGAAAAGTAACCACTTACAAGCATGATGCACTGAATCGTGTGACAGAAGTCATTAGAAGCAATGGAACAAAGACGGAAGTATCTTACGATGCAGAAGATCATATCACAAAGATTGTGAATACCTGTGGTTCCTGCGGCAAAGTAATCAGTACTTATGAGTACAAGTACAATGATCAGGGATATGTAGTTGGAGAAACAGCTACGGAACTGGAAGCCGGAACAAGAAAGACGCCAAGCTGGGAAGACTGGTACAACTGGGGCGATACACAGAAAGAGACAGACAAAGCAGACTGTGAGCATCAGGAAAAAGAGATCCAGACAACACGTACTTATGAGTATGATGATAACTGGGAACTGACACGCTGTACGGAAAAAGTAGAAGGCGGTAAAAAGACAGTTCATAATTATACTTATGACAAGATTGGAAACCGGACCTCTTACGAGAAGATCGAAGATGGTGTCAGCAAAGCAAAATATAACTATAAGTACAACGATTCCAACCAGCTCATCAAACGCACCAATGCAAAGATCTGGAGCGATCCGGGAACAACCTACAGCTATGATAAAGATGGCAATCTGATCCAGGAATGTGATAAGACAAACAGTGCAGATCCGGTTACTTATGAATACACAGCAGAGAATCGTCTGGCAGTAGTAAAACAGGGTGGAACAGTCCTGATGGCAGCCATGTACGATGGAGATAACAACCGGGTATTCGAACTTGATAACACCTATAAATGGGAAGACTGCTATGGCGATGAAGTCCTGATTCCGGCGAACCAGCGTACCGAAGATGGAAACAGCCCGAAAGAGCAGCTTGCCTCTCTGGTAAAAGGCGGTTCAAATGCCAAAGGTTACACATTGACAGAGTATATCAACGATATCAATCGCGAGAATACAGAAGTCCTTGCAGAGTATGGAGCAGACGAGAAAGTACGTCAGGCTTATACTTATGGAGAAAGTGGAATTGGAGAACGGGTAAGCGTTGATAAATCGGAAGAAAGCAGTTATTATTTATATGACGGAAGAAACAGTGTAACCGGAATCCTGACAGAAAATGCTAACCTGACGAACAGTTATCAGTATGATCCATACGGTAACCTTACATCAGGAACCGCAGATGGAGTCAATTATTACGGTTACAATGGAGAGTCCACAAATGTAAAAACAGGACTTCAGTATCTGCGGGCAAGATACTATAACGCAGAGAACGGAACCTTTACAACTGAAGATAGTGATCTTGGAACGACAGAAAATCCATTAACCAGAAACCGATATGATTATACGACCAATAATCCGCTGAATTACAGTGATCCGACAGGACATTCATTATGGAGCAGGATTAAGAGTACAGCTAAGAAGGTGGCAAAAAAGGTTGTAAAATCGGTTGTAAAAGCAGCAAAAACAGCTATAAAAACTGTAAAAAATGTTGTTAAGACAGTAAAAAATGCAATTAGTCATACGAGCCGATCTTCGAGAAGTAGTACAATAAGTAGATCAACAAGAAATGTTAGTACTAATTCAAATGCTTATAAGAATAATACTTTTTATACTAATGCTTCTTATAACAGAACAAAAATGTCTAAAGGAGTAAAATTAGTCGGGGGACATAGTAAAAGCAAGAATAAACAATATAGTTCGTTTTATAATTTTGCAACAATACGATCAAATGAAATTAGAGCAAATATTAATCGGATTATGTGTAGCACCAATAAAAGAATAAATACCCTGATTACTGGGACTAAAGATAATGTAAATCTGACAGTTACTAGAGGAATTAATATATCGGGTACATTAGGTGTTTGGACTTATGATTTCTCAATAGGGCTATCTTTTGATGCCAAGGGAAATGTTGGAATACAACATAGCTTCGCTGGGGGAGTCACAGCTTCTGCAGCACCTAGTATATCTGCAGCTGGATATACAACAGTTACTAATGCTCCAGATATATTTGAGTTGGAGAATGAAGGAAGTAATGTTGGTGGTGCTTTAGCAGCACCAGTAATGGGTGTACCGGTTTATGCTAGTGGAGATTTTGTAGTTACGGGTGATCCTAATAGCTCAGATAAACATTATTATGGAGTAACTGTGGCAGGAGGAGTAGGAACACCTGGTGGAGAAGTACATGCGGAAATTTCTACTACAAAGACGGATGCATCAATAAATGTATTTGATATTATAAAAAAGAAGTAAACTAGAGAGAAGGAATAATATGTATAGTATCCCACTGTTTTATATATTTTTTTGTGTATTAGCAATTAGTTCGATATGGATTATTGTAATGCGCTGGAAAAGATATATGAAATATTCTAATGGAACATATAAAAATGCAGGACAGAATTTAATTTTTAAAACAGAACTATCTCAGAATGAAATAATTCGAAAATTGGAAACACATGATGCAAAGGATACATTGGATTATGATTTTTATGAAAAAAATGGTGAGTATTTTCTTAAAGTAAAAGGAGTAAAAAGACTTGTTTTTAATGGAATATTAACAGCGGATTTTAAAGTCGATTTTTTAGAGAATGCACAAAGATATATTATTGTTCATCAGAGTAACAATTTTCAAATGTTATATTCATCAGGATATGAGGCAGAAATATTTGAGTTTATGGTAAAAAAATTAAATTGTATTCCTCAAGAAAAGATAAATGGGTAAAAATGAAAAGATATAAAAAAATAATGAGTGAAGGTATTACAATTTCACATAGTATAACAATAAGACCAGCTAGTTATAGTCAATACCTAAAAGACAAAAAATAGATATTTTTCTTT
>OGRP01001915.1_pt1 | contig 11981 bp, 7 predicted proteins | sample 1553531 | NCBI WGS metagenome assembly OGRP01 (sample SAMEA2580045, study PRJEB22360) | human gut metagenome | biome: human gut; feature: human-associated habitat; material: faeces | place: Denmark | collected 2008/2010 | reverse complement strand
AGCGGCTCGATGTGCGCGCCTTCGCCGTACTTCGCCTTGAGGTCATCGACATACCCGAAGTCGAGTGCACGCTGCGGGCAGGCCGCGACGCAGACGGGAAGCTCGCCCTTGACGACTCGGTCAACGCAGGCGTCGCACTTCGTCATCTTGTGCGCCTTCTCGTCGAGCACGGGTGCGCCGTAGGGGCAGGCCTTCGCGCACATGCCGCACCCAATGCACTTGGCAGGATCGATGAGCACGAGTCCGCCCTTGTCGTCTTGCTTTGCATGCGCCTTGGTCGGGCAGACCTTCACGCATGCGGGATCGTCGCAGTGATTGCACGAGACGGAGACATAGCCGTGGGTCACGTCCTGATGCCAGGCGCCCGTCATGCGGTCCTGACGCCAACCGCCGTTTTCATAAGCGAGGACGTGGCGGAACTGCCTGCCGTCCTCAAGCCCGTTCTTGTCGCAGCATGCCACCACGCAGGTCTTGCATCCGGTGCAGCGCGTCGCATCGAAATAGAATCCGTATTGCTTCATGATCTGCCTCCGCATCAAATCTTTTCAACCTGCACGAGGTTCGTGTGGGAAGGATTGCCCTTGGCGAGCGGCGTGGCCTCGAGCGTCGTGAGGACGTTGAAGCACGCGCCCTGATCGACGCCCTTTTCATCAGGCCTGTACCAGGCGCCCTGAGGCATCGCCACGAGATGCGGGATCACGCGGGCGGTGACGAAGGCCGGAATGACCAGCGAGCCGCGGTCGTTGAAGACGCGGACCTTGTCGCCCGTCTTGATGCCGCGCGGTTCGGCGTCGATCGGATTGATCATCAGCTCGTCGGGATGCAGCGCACGGAGCCACGGTACATTGTGGTAGGTCGAGTGCGTGCGGCCTGCTCCGTGATAGCCGTAGACCTCAAGCGGATACTTCTGCTCGAGCGGATCACCCTGGCCGAGCATTTCGGCCGTCGCGATGAAGCGCGGGATCGGATGGATTTCCTGACCTTTGGTCTTCGGGAGCTCCCAGGTCTCGGCGATCTTCGCCAGACGCTCGGAGTAGATCTCGATCCTGCCCGAAGGCGTCTTGAGCGGATGCTTTTCCGGATCCTCGCGGAAGGCCTTGAGCACAATGCCAGAATCGCGACCCATGTGGTACTTCACGAAGCCCTTCGCCCAGAATTCGTCAAAGCCCGGGAGCTTGATCGGATCGGGCTGCTTGGCGGCCTTGGCCAGCGTCTGCTCGTAACCCCAGCGGATCCATTCCTTCTGCGTGCGGCCTTCGGTGAACTTCTCTTTGAGTCCAAAGCGCTTCGCCATTTCGGTCATGATCCAATAGTTGGGCTTCTGCTCCCAGAGGATGTCGGCGGCCTTGGGACAGGCGACGATGTAGTTGTAGTCGCCGACCGCATAGGCGTCGCCCTGCATGTCGTCGATTTCCTGATTCATCGTGTCGGGGAGCACGTAGTCCGCAAAGCGTGCGGAAGGCGTCATCTGGTTGTCGACCACGACGATCGTCTCGACGAGCTTCTCGTCCTCGAGGATCTCGCGGATCTGGTTGACGCCGCCGTGCTGGTTGACGAGCGTGTTGCCCTGGGTGTTCCAGATGAACTTGATGTTGTGCTGGAGCCTGTCGCAGCCGCGCACGCCCGCATTCAACGCGGTCATGCCCTTCGCGTCCTTCACGGCGTGCGGCCAGAGGAAGATCGGGAAGGACTTGCCGATCGGGTTCTTGCCTGTCGGCAGTCCCGTGTCGATGCCGTAGGAGTCGCCCTCGCGTGCGCCGGAGTTGGTGCCGGGCAGGCCCACCTGACCCGTGAGGAGCGCCATCATGGCGATCGCGGTCGACTGGGTCTCGCCGTTCATGCGGCGCTGCGGACCCCAGCCCTGCGAGATGAAGACGGGCTTCGTCGTGGCGATCTCGCGGGCAAGGCGTTCAATCGTCTCGACCGGCACCTGCGTGATACGGGAGGCCCAGAGCGGCGTCTTGGCCGTCTTGTCGGGACCCTGACCCAGAATGTAGGACTTGTAGTCCGAGCCCTTCGGAGCGGACTTCGGGAGCGTCTTTTCGTCGTAGCCCACGCAGTACTTGTCGAGGAAGGCCTGATCGACGAGGTTCTCGTTGATCATCACCCAGGCCATGCCTTCGCAGAGCGCGGCATCGGTGCCCGGACGGATGGCGACCCATTCGGCGTCACGGCCCGCGAGCGTGTCGGTGCAGATCGGATCGATGACGACCATGCGGGTCTTGCCTTCACGGAGCGCGCCGTAGAGCTCCCACGACTGGCCGCCGCCCGAGGCGCGCGTGACCGCGGGATTGTTGCCGAACGTGACGTAGAGCTTCGCGTTCTTCACCTGATTCATGTACGAGCCCGCGCCGTCATTCGTCGAGCGCACGCCGCCGTAGCCGAAGCCGCCGTAGAGGTAGGGCCAGGCATGCTGTATGCAGGCGGCCGAATAGTCCGAATACCAGCCGATGTTGCCGCCGATCATGTTGAAGAACCGGAACGTGCAGTTGCGGTTGTTGAAGAGCGAATAGCTGCCCGAGCCGTGCATGAGCATGATCGATTCGTTGGTGTGCTCGGCAATCGTCTTCTTGAGCCTTGCGGCGATCTCGTCGAGCGCCTGTTCCCAGGAAATGCGCTCGAACTTCCCTTCGCCGCGGCGCCCGACGCGCTTCATCGGGAACTTCAGGCGCTCTTCCGAATAGAGGCGCTGGCGAATCGAACGCCCCCTCTGGCAGGCACGCACCTGCGGGCAGGACGTCGCGGAGGCGCCGGCCTCCGGATCACCCGTGTTGTCGGTTTCGATGCGGATGACGCGGCCCTTCTTCGAGACGCAGCGCAAGAGGCAGCGAGAGCCGCAGTTGATCGAACAGCACGACCAGGTCGTCGTCTCAAGATCGTCGACCGCAGCCGCAACGGCGCTGCTCAAGGGCGTGGCCGCAAACCCGGCGGCAGAGCCGAGCATGGCCGTATTTGTCAGAAAATGACGTCGTGAAAGCATGCTTCTCATCTCCTCAAAATGTCATGCAGGGAAGAGTCCTGAATCCTCGGGCGGCTGCGGGGTCCAATGCAGCCGTGCGCCCTTTCCCTCGGGACCTCCCATTCTAAACGCGCCCGAATGACTCGGGCACTCGTTTGAGTATAGGACCGTCGCCCATGAGCGACATGAGCATTTCTCCCATCCTCCTCTCTGCGAAAGAGGCTAAACGCCCGTACGCCCTTGCCCGTTCCTCACTTGACACAGCCATGCAGGTGAGGGCGCTTGGATGGGGTTTCAGAAAAACTGCTGCGCAGCTATACTGTCCAAACACATTGGAGTCTTGCATGTTAGGTTACTTAGAGGTCAAATCTACAAAGCGATTTGATGACTGGTACGCTAGTTTGAGGGATAAGATCGCAAAGAAAGCGGTTGACCGAAGAATTGCCCGAGTCGCGGCTGGCCTGTTCGGAGACGTAAACCGCGTGGGAAAAATTTCAGAATTGCGTATTGATGTTGGACCAGGCTATCGCGTGTACTTCACCACAGTGAACGGAGAGATAATCTTCCTTCTCGCTGGTGGTGACAAGAGAACACAACAAGCTGATATCGATACTGCAACCCGATTGGCAGAAAATTTGGAGTTGTGAGATGAGAACAGATAAAGTCAAAGCATCGCCCTTCAACCCCGTGGATCACATGGAAACAGACGAGGAAATCATTGAATTTATCGTCGACTGTTACAATGAAGACCCTGAAGGACGCGTATACCTTCGAGCCTGCCAATTTCTAGGCGACTCACGAGGAACCCTTAAAACCTATGAAATCTTGCAGAGAGCGACTAGAGAGATCGCCTCTAGAAATCAACAGCCCTCGCTTAAACACGCGATTGCGTAACTCGTAGCTCTCAAGCTACCACTAGCCCTGTTTCAGAGCTGATGCTGTCTTGAGTTAAGTTGCAACCACAGCCCTCGGCAACCGCCGGGGGCTTTTTTTCGGACTATTTATCGGCAAACCACCCGATAGGGTGCTTACAATTGTAAGCAGTCGTTGCCGTCCCTCTGTCACTCTGTTGGGCCTTCAGCCGGTCAAAACGTCCAGTCCGAGCAGACGCCCGTGCTGACGTTTTCGACTGCCCGTAACGCCCGCAGCAGGTGCCGATTCAGTCCCGAAGAACGCCTTTTCGTCGCGCCAGTTGAACGAAATGGAAATTTCGCGCGCCCTGCACCGCCACACCATTCCCTTATGGGAACCAAATTGAAAGGCCCCGACCCACAGGGGATTCGAGGCCTCCTTTCTCATTCAGGCAGTCGAGAGGCGGCTGCCCGTAGGGTCATCAGAAGGCGTAGCGCACGCCCAGGTTGACGCGGTAGTCAGTGTCGATTTCAGCACCGCTCGTCGCCTCCACGTCCGCATAGACGTGGACCTGCTTCGTGGCGTTGAAGTTCGCGCCGATGCCGTACTCGGTCCAGGTGTCGCCCAAGTCGCCCGAGATCGTGCGCATGGCGCCGTCCTTGCCGAACCTGTACTCGGTCTCGCCCTTCCAATCATGGAGGACCGACGCGCGCACGTAGGCGTTGCCGCGGTCATTCGGGCACTTGACGCCGAGCACCACGCCCGCACGACCGATGAGCGTGTCGGCAGCGTCCTGTTCGACCTTGACGCCGGTCGAGGTCGTGTAGTCTACGCTCTCAACATGGCCGTACATCACCTCGACCTGTGGCTCAACGAAGAAGGCGTTGTGCAGCGGATAGAGGCGCCAGCCCGCTTCGGCGGACATCGAGAAGGCGTTCGTGTCGTAGTCGGCCGTCGTGCGACCCACGTTCGAGACGATGTCGAACTCGTTCTTGATGCGGCCGTACTTCGCGGTCACGTCAAGGTAAAGACCGTTGTCCCAGAGCTTAGAGCCGTAGCCCGTGAGCGCCAGCACGGAATTGTCGCCGCCGCCCGCGCTGAAATCGCTGCTGCCGTCGGTCCACGAAAGGGCGCCGCCGATCCAGGTGCCGGGTACAACCTGACGGTCGTAGCCGAACTGGAAGGCCGTGTACTTGTTCTCGATGTTGAGGAAGCCGCCGGAGGCCTTGCCGTGGTAGGCGCGGGCCCAGACGCCGTTTTCCTCTGCGGTCGAATCGCGCAGCTCACCGAGGCGCTTGTTCATGTCGTTGATCTCGTTGCGCCAGATCTGAAGGCCGAGCACCGTCATTTCGGCAATGCCGTGCGTATTGACGTTGGCGCTGGTCTTGACGCCCGTAACGTCGCTCTTGCCCGTTTCGTCGAACGTCACCGAACCCGTGGCGCCGTCATGAATCTCGTCGGCCTCCTGCGTGACCGTGATGGTCTTCTCAACCGTCTCGCCCTTCTCGTTCTTCGGCGTGACCGCAACAGACTGCGCAACGGCCTCAAGGTCGTCGACAGCACTGCCCGTATTGTTGGCGGCGGCGCCCGTGACCGTGACGGCGGTCTTTTCACCAACCGTTGCGCTGATCTGGGAGGTCTCGGAAACCTTTTCGATCGTAACGCCGAGCTTCTCGCTCTGAACGTCCGCAAGGGTTGACCCCGTTACGCCTTCCTTGATGGTCACGTCCGTGGAGCTGCCCTTGATCGTCGTGGCCACCGACGCACCGCTGCCCTCGAACGAAATGCTCGCGATCTGAGCCTCGACCGCCTTCCCTTCAGCACGCTGTGCGTTCGGGTCAACACTTACTGAGGCGCCTTCCTTGAGAACCAGACGTTCGATCGTCTTTTCTCCGGAAGCCAGATATCCACCATCGCGCCAGCCCAGCTGCAGCTCGCCGTCCTTGCCGATTTCAACATTGCCAAGCTCGACACTCGTTGTCTTCTCCCCAGCCTTGCTGACGTCGGCGTAAACGGTCAGAGCGGCCCCATCTGCAATGTTGACGTTGTCCACCACGAAAGCCACTCTGCCGTCTTCCGCCGGCTTCGACTTGTCAACGAGGTTCGAGGTCGTCAGCGTTCCATCCATCGTCTCCGACTTGTTGACCGTCAGCGTGCCGATGTGAATTGTCGAATCCTGCATCTGCTGAATGCGAGGACCGTTTGCACCAGTCGTCTCGATAAACACCACCTCCTTGATGCTGTTGTCACCGTTGATAGTGGCCTTATCGTAAACGCTCATCGTCGACCCGAGTTCCAGACGCTCGACGTCCTTGAACTGTGTTTCACCCATGAGAGTAAGTGCATTGGTCGCCGCCCTGATGACGGGTGCAGAGATGAGCGTATTCTCGTAACAGGAAAAGGTTCACAACATCCCCCGTGATCTTGCCCTTCACCACAGAACCGATTCTTCCAGAGTCAGCCTCGATGACGTCGGCCTCGAGCACGGCCCCCTCTTCAACCTCCACCGCAGCCGCAGTCCTTTCTCCCGACTCATTGCGGAGAGAAATCTTCTTCAGACGCTTGCCGTCGGCGCCAGCGATGGTCGACCCCGTTTTCACCACCAGATCACGGTCAACAAAGGAAAGTGAGTCCCCGTGGACGATCACGTTGCCCTCATTCTGGAGGGAAACGTCAAACGCATCGGAATTGACGTGAATGGTGCCCGACGCTTTATTGACTAGCCTTGATGCGTCGCTTTCACCCGTAAAACTGCCGATGTTTTCGATGTTGCCCGAGTTTGTCAGGGTCGACCAGATCGCAAGGTGGATCGTTCCGAAATTCTTGATCGTACCCTTGTTTTCGTACTCCTGGTGGCTGACTGTCTTCAGGGTGTCACCTGACTGCCCCGTCAGAACATCAGTGTTGACGGACGGCATTGTTTGCTCGGCTGCTCCGGCCACTCCTGATGTCAGGGCGGCCGCGACGGCAATAGCGAGGGCGGTGTGAGTGAGGCGGATACTTGTCATTTGTCTTCTCCGAAAAAGCCATCGGCGCCAATCAGACCAACAAACCCCAGCCACTGAGCACCTTTTGGCTTGAACATTTATTATTGTCCTCTTCTTTCCGCAATCAGACAAGATATTTCTTTCCCATTCTGACTTCAGCATCTATTCAGGAAGGGGGCAAGCCGCCGCCGTTGTCCGCCACACGAGCACTAGCATTTGCCTTGTTCATTTGAAACTGCAGGGTCATTGCCCTGTCGCCTGAACCATCGGTCGCCGAATATGGAAAGGCGGGGTGCATCCCATTGATGCTGCCCCGCCCTTCCGAAGTTGAGACGGCGAACCTCAGTCCGGTGCGCCGATCGTGCTTATCAGAACACGTGCCTCACGCCGACGTTCCAGCGCCACATCTCGCTCACTTCACCGCCCGTCGTCCTTTCGAGGTCAACGTAGGTGTAGGTGGCGGGCGTCAGGCGGAAGTTCGCGCCGACGCCGAATTCACCCCAGGTGCCGCCGATGTCGTCGGACATGCGGACGCTCTTTGCACCCAGGCTGGCAACCGCCTCGCTCTCTCCCTTGAAGTCATGCAGCACGGAGGCGCGGGCGTAGACGAGGCCCTTGTCCTTCGGGAAATTGAAGCCAGCGCGAACGCCCATGCGGCCGATCAGGTTGTCGAAGTCGTCCTGCTCGATCCTCACGCCCTCGGAGTTGAGGAAGTCGTCGCCCATGATGCGACCCCAGGTCACTTCAACCTGCGGTTCGACAAAGGCGCCGCCCGCCAGCTCGAAGTGACGGCCGTATTCGGCGGAGAGGCTGAACGCATCGTTTTCGAATCTGCCGCTGGTGCCCTTGATGCCGTAGTCCGTCTCAACCCTGCTCACCTTGGCGATGAGGTCGACGAAGTGACCGCCCTCGCCCAGCCAGGTGCCGTAGGCCGCCAGACCGCAAGCCTTGTGGTCAGCACTTCCAGCCGTCATGTCGGAGGAGCCGTCCGTGTAGGAGAACGCAGCACCTGCCTTCCAGCCCATGCCGACGTCCGCATCGGCGCCGACCTGAACGGAGGCATTCTTCATGTCGATGCCGTCGTGAGCCTGTTCTGAGCCGTAGACGCGCGCCCAGCCGCCGATGCCTTCGGGACTCGTGCGAAGTTCGCCCATGCGTTTCATAAGATCGTTCATGTCGTGGCGCCACTGGAGGGCGGACAGAACTGAGAGCGTCTTCACGGCTTCAATCTTCTCGTTGGCCTTCTGGACCACGGTGAAGGTGCCGTCATCATTGCGGGATGCCTCGACGGCGCCCGCGAGACGGCCTTCTTCAAAGTAGACGTTAGTGACGGAATTGGAGAGGTCATCGCCCAAAATGGCGTTCGCAGCGGCGTTCACCGCATCGCTCGTAGAACCCGTGTAGGCGTCGTTGAAATCACCCGACATGACGGCATTGATCTTGCCGGAGCTCATGTTTGTGAAATTGGCTTCGACGAATGTAATGTAAGACTCACCGGTTGCAGGCAGCTGGTTCATCTCCACAACCGTCGTGCCCGACCCAATCGTCAAGCGATCCTTCACATTCAGGGTGGCATCTGCAGACGCGAAGGAAAGAAGGGCACTCTTGCCGTCTCTTTGTTCTGTCAAGGTAAGCGAAGTGACGCTGCTTTCCTCCGTCACGTTCCAGCGAGCGCCGTTGTCCAGCTTGACGTAGATCAAGCCGTCACCCGAAGTCGCGCCGGTGAAGGTGCCGCCCTCGGACAGGTTCATATCGGCCATTGCCTTTTGGGTCATGTAGACATCGCCGACAATGTTCGTGACAGTATCCTCGTGACTCCAGAGGTAGATGTTGGCGCTGGTGCCCTTCCCATCACCATAGAAGGCATATCCGTCGGAAACAATCTCAGCACCGTTGTAGAAACGTACTGTGGCCTCCCCATCGGGATCACCGTTTTCGACAAAGACCGCTCGGGAATCTCCTTCATATTCCTCGCCACCTGTTGCTGTCGTCTTGATCACGGCATGATCATTGAAGTCCACAAGTGTGCGGGTTCCGGCCCAAACGCCGACGGCCGACTGCTTACCGGAAGCCTCAATGCGGGCTTCGCCGTTGAACTCAGTCCCGGCGTACTCGAGGGCCAAACCACGAGCCATGACACCCTCAGCCCTGATGTCGGTCCTGCCTGTAACGACAAGCGTGCTCTTTTCAGTGGCTTCTGCATGTGTGTCTATGCCCACCCCCACCCGGTCGTCGGACTTCGCAAGGATCGTCAGATCATTCACAGTCATCGTCACCTTGTCGCCCAGAACGATACCCGAAGCCTTGTCGGTGTTCGTGACCGAAATGTTCAGGCTACCTGTGGTCACAGTAGATTCGTCCGCAAGGAAACCATCCGCCTTGTAATTGCTTCCAGGGTCGGCCTGCCCTTTCACAGTGATCGACACGTCACCTGCCGTCAGCTCGCCATCCTTGAGCGAAACACCCTTGGCATACTTGGAATTGCGAGACTCGACCATGACATTCATGGCTTCGGTGACGGACTCCTTGGCCTCCGTAGCTTCAAGCCCCACGGCCTGATAGTCGTCACCTGACACGTTCTGAGCGTTCCCCCTGATCGACAGATTGTTGGTGGCCAGGCTCCCGCCCGAGCTTGAGATGCCTTTGGCGGACGGCGAATTGGTCGCGTCGAGCACGATGTTCATGTTGCCAGTCTCGACCGTAGAATCCTGGGCATAAAGGCCGTAAGTACCTTCAGAGTAGTCGAAGGCGGGGGACGCATTACCAATCGACTCAACGTCAGGATCAACTTCCTCAGCAGCCTTCACATTGATCGTCAAGGTCTCGGCGGACAAATCCCCCACCAAAGCGAAAACGCCACTTGTGACTGTGGACTCATAAGACTCCACCCCAACGGTAAGGTTTTTGGCTTCAACAGTCGAGCTGTTGACAAAAAGGCCAAAAGTAGCGGAAGGCACCTTCCCTGCTGAGGCGTCTGCGTCAGATGGCTTCGACGTATTCTTCACCGAGATGAGAGCTTCATCCTGCAGCTTAAGCAGGCTTTGGGGATCGAGACGAACACCAGCGAGCAGCGAGGCGTGAGTCTCCGTGGCCGAAACATCAACCCGGAACTGCTTGTTGACGGTTAGGGATCCAACATTCCCCCCCCCCTCTTCTGGATGAGGACGCCGGCACTGTTGTCCAGCTCCGCCCCATCCGTGTTCTTCACGATGAAGTTATCGTACACATCCTGCTCTCCGTGGTTCTCATAAACCCCTTCGGAAAAGTCTGCGGCAACGGCTGCATGGGCGCCTAAGGCGGAGAGAACCGCGGCGGCGAGAATGTTGCGGGCAAAATGTTGAGCCTTCATGGGCACCTCTAAAATTCGTTTGGAAAGCCGGTGCCGACAGTTGGCACCTGATAGTACGACTGTACCAAGAATTCTACTCGGTCCCAACACAAACAGGAGCAATCCTGATTTCGAACTTTTTATCGGCAAACCACCCGATAGGGTGCTTACTGTGAGCTGTCGTCTGAAATCAATAAGATACGCCAGCATGACTGCAAATTTTCTATGAATTTCGCAGTTACGATTGCGTTTTTCACTTCTCAGGCAGATTATCAGCACCGTCAACTGAGATAGGAATTACTTTTACAGCCTCTCCTACCCTCTCAAGCCTATGTTCTCGTACAAAAAAAATGATAAAATTCGCCAGTACGATTGCGAATTTTCTATAGATTTCGCAGTTACGATGGAGATTTTTACAAATGCCCTATATCCAACGAGAACTGCAACCTCAAATCACCCGTGAAACTCCTCCCAAGGCTGTCGTTATCTTCGGCGCTCGTCAAATTGGGAAAACGACGCTTTTGACTGAACTTTCACAGTATGAAAAGTCCGTTCGCTGGTTTAACGGCGATCTCATCACCGACCATAGACAGCTCCAATTCAGCTCTTCAACTGATGTCGAACTCACCCTTCGCCAAGCCGATACGATCATCATCGACGAAGCACAACGTTTTCCCAACATCGGTTTGATCCTCAAGCAACTTGTTGATGTAAACGTTCGCTTGAACCTCGGAAAAAAAATCTTTGCCACTGGCTCATCCTCACTTGAACTTGCCAAAGGCGTCAAAGAAAGCGCCGTTGGCCGTCTTGTCCATAGACAAATGTGGCCGCTTTCCATCTCGGAAATCGCTGCCGCCAAAGGTTGGGGCGAAATTAGCCAGAACATCGAACGTCTGATGATTTATGGCACCTATCCAGCCGTCTTCACAGATCCCGACCATGCTGAATCGACACTGCGCAATTACTGCGATGGCGTTTTGTACAAAGACTTGTTTGCACTTGCGGGGATCCGCCAGAACGAGAAGTTCATGCACCTCGTCAAGCTACTCGCCTATAACGTAGGCTCAGAAGTAAATTATGACAACCTAGCACGCGACACCGGCCTGAGCAGAACCACAGTCGCCGACTATCTCCAACTTCTGGAACAATGCTTCATAATCAAAATTTGTCCCTCCTTTTCCCGAAATCTAAGCAACGAACTCAAGAAGGGCAAAAAAGTCTACTTCTGCGACAATGGCGTCAGGAACGCGATCATCGGTGACTTCAGCCCAATGGTAGCCAGACCCAGCCAGGATGGCGGCGCCCTGTGGGAAAACTTCTTCTTCATGGAACGCGTGAAACTGCACAGCATTCGAAACGACTTTACCGACATGTACTTCTGGCGCACGACCAGCAACAACCCTCATGAGCTCGATTTTCTTGAAGTCAAAAACGAAAGAATCCGAGCTTTTGAATGCAAGCTTTCCTCGTCTGCCAAAGCGCGCCCTGGCAAATTCACGACTGCCTATCCGGACGCACCCATTGATACCGTGACGCCAGATGACTTGATGAGGCTTTGGTTTGCCGATCAACCCATGGCAGACAACGCCACAGACAGCAGACTTGTCTGACATCGGGCTCAAAATGATAAAAATCGCCGGTACGATTGCGAATTTTCTATAGATTTCGCAGTTACGATGGCGATTTTTATCGGCAAACCACCCGATAGGGTGCTTACTGAAGAAGCGCTTGACCCTGATGACAATTTCTTGATCGCGATTTGTGAGTCTGGCTCAGCAAAATCCGCCAGGAACCCTCGCCTGAGAATTCTTAAAACACGTGAACAGCAATTCTCATGTACGTGAACAGTTTTCTC
>OGRP01001908.1_pt1 | contig 12045 bp, 9 predicted proteins | sample 1553531 | NCBI WGS metagenome assembly OGRP01 (sample SAMEA2580045, study PRJEB22360) | human gut metagenome | biome: human gut; feature: human-associated habitat; material: faeces | place: Denmark | collected 2008/2010 | reverse complement strand
CTAATACCATGAAAAACACAGTGCAAATATAGAGGTTTTATGTTATGTAGCATAACGAATAGTTTGGAAATCTCATTTACTTAACGTGATTTAACAAAATCATGTTCTAAAACATATCTTTTGAGACATAATTCATAAACACAAGCGTTACTTTTATCTATTACCACCTTTACTTGACTTTTAAATCAAGTAAAGGATGGTAATTTAAGTAATGCCTTATTCGGCTAGTAGAATGATATGTTTCGTTAAGTCATTAAACTTGATAAAATAGGTACCGGCGGAAACCTTTACATTATCACCTCCGTCAAATTTGGCGAATTGTCCTTGTTTATCGTTCCATAAACTATTGCTGCCACCGAAGCTTACGGCCCAGTCATGATCCGCACGTAATTTCAAACCGCCATCGGACGGAATCTCTATTTTCTCGCCGATCCAGATGTGCTTGTCGTAACTAGCCTGTTGTAAATCTAGATCACCACCCCAATCATTGAAGTCTCCAATCAGGGAGATTTGTTTGTATTCGGTTGTCGCTCCGGTATAAGGTTCGATGCTGTATTTGTTACCAGCCAAGTCTAACGTGATCGTATAATAGCCATCCTGCGTGAAGCCTTCGATATTACCGCTACCGCCGTCATTGCTTAATGCTCCGTCGCTGTCGTAACCCCATTGAATGCCCCAATCACCCGGGGTTTGAATGATCTTGAATGCGCTACCGGCTTTTACGAAACCCGTGTAAGTGAATAACATATTATTAACATCGTCGTCGGCGAATATACGCATCGATGGGTCGTTATTGTTCCATCCGTTGTCGAATATGTCACCCACGAAATAAACTTGGGTACGGGCGCCACTATATGGAGTGATCGCCATGTTTACCGTGTTCGAATAAAGTTCGGGAACACTGTCGTTAATAAATGCTTTAAGACGGAAGTCCACATTATAAGCTACGGTGGGATTAACCATTCCCAGATTGTTCATGGCATCATTCAGCTCGAATGTCTTGATCAAGACTTTTTCGCCGGAACCGGTAGTCGGCAGCGACTCGAATTTCTCGAATTCAGTTCCTCCTTCACAGACTTGTACGGTATACGTTACACCTGCCGCGAAACCGTAATCCGGTTGTTCACAGGTAAAAATATCGATGATACTACTGGCATTTTCCGGCATTAAAGTATATGAGCTATTATTCGGAGCATTGAGGGTAAAAGATATATTATTACCTTCTGAGTCCTTTAGGTCATTGATAACCGGATCTTTATCGTCCGTGCAGGCAGAAAAAGCACAGATGCCCGCAAACACGATGGATAATATATTGACTTTATTCATAATTGTTACTTATTAATAGGTTTTACGATTAATAACCCGGATTTTGTTTCAAGTTACTGTTTGCCACGAGTTGGGTCGAAGGAATCGGTAACAATGAGAAGTGACTGGAGATTGAAGTACCTCCCGCTGTCTCGCCTTTCCAATCCCAAGTATAATTGGAGGTGAACTTATTGTAGCGGATCAAATCCGTACGGCGTTGCGCCTCAAAATAGAACTCACGGGCCTTCTCATCAAGCACAAAATCCAAAGTAAGATCGGTTGCCGTAATTTCCGTGGCTTTCGCTCTTTTCCGTAGCTGGTTAATAGCGCTTAAAGCGGCTTGTTTATCGCCTCCTGCCCGTAATGTGGCTTCGGCGAAGGTCAGATTAGCCTCGGCTAAACGGAACAATGGGAAATCCATATCCGGGAACTGCTGATTCGGATCGTGACCGATTTGTCCGGATTTCGTGATATTCTTGAATTTAGTTACAGAATAACCTTCTGTAAACTCGGTCGGCTTATTGATCTCGAATGTACGGTCTGTAGTCCAGAAAGAGGCACGTGTATCAGCTGTTTTCGATAAGTCTCCGTCAGAAGCGAACTTTTTCACCAATGCCATGCGGGCACGGTTACCACCCCATGCTTCTTTAGTCCCGAAATCATCTAGTGCGTTCATGTCACCACTGATAAAGCTGGCGATAAAGAACAATCCGGACCAAGAGCGGGTCTGTACGCCATCATAACAAATCGGCAGGATCATCTCGGGAGAGGTGTTGTTATCTGCAAGGAAATTATCTCCATAATTAGGAGCCAGAGAGAAACCGGCGTCCATGACTTTCTTTGCGTATTCAGCGGCGGCAGACCATTGAGGGGTACCTGTATATACTTCCGCGTTCAGATATAAGCGGGAAAGTAGCATCCATACGGCGGCTTGATCGGCACGTCCATATACATTTGCACGGGGGGCCTTCATTTGTGGCTCGATTTCTTTCAACTCTTTCTCTATATAGGTATAGAGATTCGCCCGGGTAATCCGTTCGGGAACATAGGTACCGATACCCGTGTTTTCATCAACGAACGGAACATTGCCATATAAATCAATCAAATAATAATAATCCAAGGCACGGATAAAACGAACTTCAGCACGCTGTGTAAGACTTTCCTCGTCATCCTTGCCCTCTGTCTGTATTAAGAAGTTATTACACTGAGCGATTTGGATGTACAGACGGTTGAACATATTCAATACCACACCGTTCGAGGCGGTAAACTTAGCGAAGTTCAAGGGATATACATCCACGTCGCCAGACCAAGCGCAAATCGCCTCGTCCGTAGGAAGCTCATTTAGGTTGAATAGCATACGCATCAAACCCGACGCTCCCTCATCCGTGTCGGCGATATCTCCTTGTCCGTCGGGACCTTTATTTCCTGTGATGGCTAATCCCGCATAGATCTTGGCGAAATTGGCGTTCTGATCGAACTCTACGTTTAGGTTCGGATCGATAGGCGTAACATCGAGATCACCTAGGCAAGAGGTGAAGTTTACGCTGAAAACCAGCGATAAAGCCGGTATTATATATTTAAAGAATTTCGTATTCATATAGATATCCTGATTTAAAATTAGAAGTTAAGACTTACACCGAGTATACCTACCAATGGGCGAGGATATACGTTCTTATCGATACCGAAGGTTTTATCAGCTGCGTTCGCTACCTCCGGATCCAATCCTTTATATTTCGTGATAACAAAAGGATTCTGTACGGTTCCGTAGATACGTCCGCCCAATACGCCGAATAATTTGTTGAAAGAGTAACCCAACGTGATATTATCGCAGCGTAAGAAGGATGCGTTTTGTACATAATAATCGGACAATACGTTCATGTTCTGGAAATTCGTATCGAAAGCGGATAGCGGACGGTTGGATAGATAGCCTTTATTGTTAATACTACCTTCACTTAATGCCGCATTGGATGAGGCTACATTATTATATACATAGTTCCCGAGGTTGGAACGAAGTGAGAAACTGAAATCCCATGCTTTCCATACCAATTTAGAAGTAAAGCCCATCGTTACATCGGCCGCCGGTTTATGGCAGAAATAACGGTCCTCGTCATTGATCACGCCATCTCCGTTGCGGTCCACGTATAATCCTTCGATCGGATTACCCTGTTGATCATATACCTGCTCGTATACATAGAATGAGTTCGCCGGGTGATTCACACCTTGTGCCTGTATCATGGTCCCGGTACCACCTTCTACGGTTCCTGTCAATACGATGGATGAGGCGTCATCCTGTGCGGTTAGCTTGGTAATCTCGTTGTTGTTCCAAGCGACATTAAAGCCTAGATCCCATTTCCAATCAGGGGTTGAGATCGCTTTAGCGTTGATGGAGAACTCAACACCTTGATTTCTCAAAGAACCGATATTGCTGACGATACGGTTCTTGAAGTTTGTTCCGGCCGGTACGTCGATCACATTGATCAAGTCCTTAGTTTCCCTGTAATAATAATCCAAGGATGAAGTGATACGGTTATCTAAGAATCCGAAGTCGAATCCGGCGTTCCAAGTAGTAGTCTCCTCCCATTTCAAGTTCGGGTTGTAACCGTCGGGACGGGCGATAGGAACAAATTGGTCGCCAAATTGATAGTAGGCTCCGTCTTGTCCCGCAAAATAAGTCGCCATATACGGGTAGTCTCCTTGCGAGATATCCTGTTGACCGGTAATACCATAACCCAAGCGTAGTTTTAAATCTGATACAGCGTCCACGTCTTTCATAAAGCCCTCTTCCTTGATCTTCCATCCTAAAGCCACGGAAGGGAACAATCCCCAACGGTTGTCTTTAGAGAAGCGGGAAGTGCCATCGTTACGTAAGGTAGCGGTGATAAGATAGCGATTCATGAATGAATAATTGACACGTCCGAAGAAAGAGATCAAATAACTTTCTGTCTTGAAAATATAAGAAGTCGGGTTATCTCCGTTCAAGTTATTGTATGCGTTCTCTGTGGAACGATGGAAATGTTGCCAAGAGTAACCAGCCATGATATCAAAATGATGCTTTTCATTGAAATCCTTAGCGTACTGCAAATAAAAATCCAATAGGTGATTGTATTTGTCGATTGTCTCATAACCTGTTTTGCCGTTATCCACGTAACCTAATGGAGATTCTTTCGGATAGTAAATGTCTTGTGTACCGGTAGCCATATCCATGCCTAAATTCAAGTTCGCACGTAATTCGGGAAGGAAATGGAATTTATAATCAACTTGGATATTACCGACTAAGTTTTTAGAATTAGCCTCTTCTTTTTTCTGTTGAAGCATCGCTACCGGGTTTTTTGTAGCGATTGAGATAAATTCACCGGCATTTTCCCAAGCGAAATAACCTCCGTATTTACTGTTGCCGTTCATGACTGGTTGAGTCGGGTCGAATGCGATTGCCGCTCCGATAGCTCCCGTATCGGCGAAACGATTATTTGAGATCATTCCCTTGGCGTTGAAGTTAATATTTAAATGATCTTCGAAGAAACTGGGAGCTAGGTTTACAGATCCAGTATAACGTTCGAACTTAGAGGTTTTCAATATACCATTTTGGTTTGTATATCCGACGGATACACGATAAGGCATATTATTCAAGCCTCCGGATACCGTGATATTATGATCGGTTCCCACTGCTGTACGGAAGATCTCTTTCTGCCAATCCGTATTTTCTTTTCCTAATAACTTAACGGCGCTTGATTCCGCCCCAAAACGATCCGTTACGAAATTACGATATTCGTCAGCTCCCATAACATCGATTGATTTGGTCTTCGTGCTGATAGAAACGTTTCCATCGTACGTAACCCGTGGGCGGGAGCCTTTTTCACCTTTCTTAGTGGTGATAAGAATCACACCGTTAGAGGCACGCGAACCATAGATCGCTGTGGCGGATGCGTCTTTTAATACGGTGAATGTTGCGATATCGTTCGGGTTGATCGTACTCAACGGGTTGGATACCCCTTTGATACCGTCATTGTCGATCGGAAGTCCATCGATAACGATCAGCGGGTTGTTGCTGGCCGATAAGGAAGAACCACCACGGATGCGGATACTGGCTCCCGAACCCGGAGCTCCACCGTCAGTCGTGATATTTACACCGGCGATTTTACCGTTGATCATATCGGTTGCGGTGGTGGTCAAACCCCGGTTCATCTTATCTGGCTTAATGGCCGTCACGGAACCGGTAGCGTCATCTTTCTTCACCGTACCATAACCGATTACGACAATCTCGTCCAATACTTCCGTATCTTCTTGTAATACGACAATTAAATTACTTTGTCCTTGGTTGATAATGTCTTGTGATTTGTAGCCTATGTAAGAAATACCGATCGTACTTCCTTTAGGCGCCGAGAGCATAAAGTTACCGTCGAAATCGGTAACAGTTCCATTCGTAGTTCCTTTTTCAAGGATACTAGCCCCGATGATGGGTTCACCTTTCGCATCTTTCACGTTGCCTTTGATCGTGATGTCTTGTGCGAAAACATTGCAGGAGAGAAACAATCCTATCAAGACAGATAAGATTACTCTTGCGTCGCAAGAATACATTTTTTGTTTCATGCATTAGACAGTTTAAGATTAATACTCTATTATATTTATTGAATTTTAGCCATAGTATATGAATGCAAATGTATGTTTATCAAACCTCTCATGTTGTTAAAATGTTTGTCGATACCCCTATAAATTTACGCAAACGTTCTCGCAAACGTTTGCATTATATGACCTAAATACATATCTTTGATTTTATAAAAAAGAGAACCATGAAAAAGCGTCAAATCACGATAAAGGATATAGCGAAAGCCTTGCATATTTCCCCGTCAACAGTCTCTCGGTCCTTGGCTGATCATCCGGATATCAGCCAAGAAACCAAGAATATAGTGAATGCTTACGCTCGTGAACATAAATATAAGCCCAATGCCTTAGCCTTGAGTTTACGGACAAATAATACGAAAACAATCGGTGTTATTTTACCGCAGATCGTACATTATTTCTTTTCTTCTGTTTTATCCGGTATAGAAGATGAGGCGGAAAAGGGAGGGTATCGTGTTATTATTTGTCAAAGTAATGAGAATTATGAGAAAGAAGTAAAAGGTGCGCAAGCTTTATTGGAAGCACGTGTTTGCGGTGTCTTGGCTTCTGTCGCTAAAACGACGACGATCTACAATCATTTTCAAGAACTAATCGATAGCGATATACCCATGGTGTTTTTCGATCGTATATGCACGGGGATCTTGACAGACCGGGTGGTCGTTGATGATTATGCCGGGGTTTGCTCCGCTGTTGAATACTTGATTCGTAGCGGTTGCCGGCGAATCGCCTTTTTCGGATCTCCTTCTCATTTAGCGATCTCTAATAATCGTAGGATGGGATATGAGGATGCTTTGCGTAAAAATGGATTACCGGTAGATAAAGAGTTAATCAAGATTTGTGATAATTATACCGAGGCGCTTCGGTTGACCCCGGAATTATTGTCGTTACCCAATCGTCCGGATGCGTTCTTCGCCGTAAATGATGAGACTGCTATAGGGGTGCTGAATGTTGTCAAGGCCAAGGGATTGAGGATACCCGATGAGGTTTCGATTTGTGGGTTTACGAATAATAGCTTAGCGGAAGTTAGCGATCCCCTGCTGACCTCCGTGGATCAACATGGTTATGAGTTGGGAGCTATCGCTATGCGTTTGCTGATAGAACGTTTGAATGGCGTGCGTGACGGGGATCGTATCGTGAGCAAGATTATCAAGACAAATCTGGTGGTGAGACAGTCTACCCGTTAAAAAAGTGGCTTCCGAAAACGTTTGCTTTACTTCTTTGCATGAATTTGAATAGGGACGACGTCCTGTTTCGGAATAATTCCGTATGTTTGTCACCAAACAAATAAATACCTTAAAAAACATAATTCTCATGAAAACAAAACCATTTTTGAGTTTTTGGCAAATTTGGAATCTAACTTTCGGTTTCTTGGGCATTCAATTCGGTTTCGCCCTTCAGAACGCAAATTCAAGTAGAATACTTCAAACCTATGGAGCGGATGTAGAGCAACTATCCTTATTTTGGTTAGCGGCTCCGCTGACAGGTATGATCATACAACCTATCATTGGTCATTATTCCGACCAAACTTGGTGCCGTTTAGGACGTCGGCGTCCGTTTTTTCTGGTAGGAGCTATCTTTACGACGATTGCCTTGATATTGATGCCGAATGCGGGATTGTTCTTGTCACCCGGTACAGAGACGGCTATTTTATCTCCCGTATTGATTGGTGCGGGTATGTTGATGATCATGGATGCTTCCATCAATGTAACGATGGAGCCTTTCCGTGCCTTGGTAGGGGATATGCTACCCGATGAGCAGCATACGACTGGCTTCTCGATCCAGACTTTCTTGATCGGCATCGGTGCTGTCGTTGGTTCCTTGTTGCCGAGTATTATGAATAAGGTGTTTGGTTTATCTAATACGGCGGTTGCTGGTGAGGTTGCCGATAATGTTAAATTCGCCTTTTATGCCGGTGCGGCGATTTTATTAGCGAGCGTATTATGGACAATTTTTAAGACAAAGGAATATTCCCCGGAAGAGATGGCTGAGTTTCGGCTTTCCGGTGGTGAGGTCATTGAAAAAAGGCGGGATAGCAATGGTTTTATGGAGATCATGCATGATATTTTTCATATGCCTAAAATAATGTTACAGTTAGGTTTATGCCAGTTTTTCGCTTGGTTTGCCTTGTATTCCATGTGGGTTTATTCTACGCCTGCTATCGCTGAACATGTATATGGGGCAACAGATCCTGCTTCCGCCGAATATGCGATGGCTGGCGATAAGGTAGGTGAGTTATTCAGTATCTATAATTTTGTGGCGATGTTATTCGCTTTATTATTGATCCCGATTGCCCGTCATTTAGGTCGGAAAATGACTCATGCCCTCTGTTTATGCCTAGGAGGGGCAGGGCTGGTTTCTCTCTATTTGTTGAATAGCACAGGAATGATGGTCTTTTCCATGATTGGCATCGGTATAGCGTGGGCAAGTATATTGGCGATGCCTTATGCTATTCTTTCCGATAGTCTTCCCGCTGATAAGATGGGTACTTATATGGGTATATTTAATTTCTTTATAACGATACCTCAGATCACGAATGGAATCATTCATGGATGGATTGTACGTAATGTTTATCATGGGCATGCCGTGTTCGCTTTGTTAACGGGAGGTGTTTTCTTGTTTTTCGCCGCTGCCGCAGTTAGTCTTGTCAAAGAGAAAAAGTTCAGTCGAAAAGTGTAAGGTATATAAGTCCGGTTTCCTGTTGTCAAGCGTAAAAACGCTATACCCAAGTCAAACAGCAAGTTATTATAATGTAGGTAGAAAAACGTATCTCAGATAATCCCGGGTCACCCCGGGACAACAACAGGAAACCAATGGACTAACTACTAAAAGGCTTCTTCCTCTTCCTTTTGGCGTGATCCTATGACGCGAAGAACTAACATCGCTACCGTAATCACACCGAGGGATCCCATGGTTACGTTTTTAGTAACCTCATTGTCAAATGTTGTAGTTCCGACTAATACCAATACGATAAATGAAACCATCATGATTGCATCAGCCAAATCTTTATTTATTCTCATGATCTTCTTATTTTTTTAGGATTCGATAATTGTTGTATTTTATTATTCTTTTTCCAAGACTTCCTCTTCCGATGACGTCCCGGTACTACTCAGTCCTTTCATTATGCCATATAGACCAACACATAGAGTGCCCATAACTACTACTAATTTAATATAGTCGTTAGGGATGATAGAACTGCATGCGAATACACAACCTGCGATTGTTAGAAGAACATAAAGATATATACGTATTTTACCTGATTTATTAGTTGTCATAATTGTAATTTTTAATTGTTTATAATAATGTAAATGGGCAATAACTCCCCGGAAATATTGATTTAATAAATGCAATATTCCTGCCGATAAGACATATCAATGACTTACCGAAAGATACAAATATGAAACAATTAAAAACTAAATAATGAGTTTTCGTAGGGCAAAGACATGCTCTCCCATACGACACAGAAGTGTGGATAAATTTATGATCTGATAAGTGGATATATGTTGAGATACTCTATGAAGTTGATTTACTCCTCTCAAACGCATGTCTTGAAGGGATTTCTCCATATTTTTCCATATCCGTATTTCGATAGTGTTGTTTGTCGTTTGTGAAATCCTGCGGGGAGTTAAGCAGTTGCTGCTTTTCAGCTCGTTACTTAATACTTCGAAACGACGTTGGGCATCCGCCGTGTTTTTTTCTTTCATAACGGCCTCTTTAGTCGCAGACATAACCTCATCCATACTCTTTGTTCCTTCTTCGGGAGCAAACAGCATGAAGCTAATCAACAGACCTAATATGAATAGAAAATTCTTCATGGTGCAAATATACAAGTATTTCTTTAGATAATAACAACAGTATATGTTATTTGTTTTTTATTTTTGTAGTTATTTTAAGAATAAAACAATAGAATGGAGAATAACAGATCGAGAATTCAAGCTTGGTTAGAGGCGGCACGTCCGAAAACGTTGCCGGCATCATTTAGTCCGGTATTAGTTGGGTGTGCGCTGGCTTACAGGGATGGAGTATTTAAATTGGCTCCGGCGATCCTTTGTGTTTTGGTGGCTTTACTCGCCCAGATAGCCAGTAATTTTGCCAATGATTATTTTGATTTTAAGAAGGGGGTGGATAAGGAGGACCGGTTAGGCCCGGAGCGAGCGGTGGCTTCCGGTTGGATAACTCCTAAGGCAATGCTATGGGGGACTTTTATCACGTTGGGGCTTTCTTGTCTATGTGGCTGTTTCTTGTTGTTCTTTGCCGGCTGGGAGCTCATCGGTGTAGGAATTGCTATCGCGATTTGTGTCTTGGCTTATTCAGCAGGGCCGTTTCCTTTGGCTTATAACGGGCTGGGGGATGTGTGTGTCGTATTGTTTTATGGGATTATTCCGGTTTGTTTTACGTATTATGTACAAGCTTTATCGTTTTCCTTATTGTCATTCTTGCTTTCGTTGTCATTGGGGCTGTTGTCCGCTAATATTTTGATCGTGAATAATTACCGGGATTATGAGCAAGATAAGGCGGCTCGTAAACGGACTACGATTGTGCTATTCGGGCGTACGTTCGGGTTGGTAACTTATTTGCTGAACGGTATATTGGCTTTTTTGATCACGCTGCCTTTATTGATGGATGCCTCACCTTGGCTTGTTTGTTTATTCGCGGCTTTTAGCGTGCTGTTTGCCGCCACATGGCTGGAGATGAAACAGTATCAAGGCCGTGAGCTTAATAGAACTTTAGGGCATACGGCACGGAATGTATTTATCTATGCCGTGTTGCTTTCAGTTGTATTGTTATTTGGTTCTTAAGATGTGCCGTGCTTTGAACAATCGCTTGGCCTCATGGAGATTTTTCTGTATGTATTTGGACAGGATAATCAATGTAACCGCTACGATAATCAGTAAGATTCCTAAAGCGAGGTGAGGGGTGAAAGGCTCTCCAAAGACTAAAACACCTACGCAGACGGCTGTCACGGGTTCTGTTGCTCCCAGTACGGAAGTTAGGGTGGAACCGATATGGTGTACGGCTTGTACCAATGTAATGTTAGATACTACGGTTGGCAAGAAGGCTAATAAGACGAGGTTAATAAAAGAGGGCAGGTCTGGAATGGGTTGGATTCCTGTTCCTGCCTGTGCTTTTATGAAAAATAAAGAGGTACTGACGATAAATACATAGAACGTAAGTTTTCGTCCCGGCATATCATGTACCCTCGATTTATTGACGGTGACGATATAGAGGGCATAAGCGACGGCGGAAAGTAATACGATGATTACGCCTAGCCCGTTTAATCGCATCTCTCCTCCATCAATGGATAGACGGGCTACTCCACAAATAGCGAGCCCAATCGCCAAGAGCGTAATCCATGATGTTTTTTCTTTGAATACAAACAGCATGAATAGGGTTACGAATATCGGATAGGTGAAATGTAGAGTCGTGGCGATTCCCGCCATAAAATTATAGCCCCAAAACAGGAACATTGCCGAGCCTGTATAAAAAGCACCCAATAAAATCAATATCGGTAGGTTTCGCATCTCTGTTCTGAAAGATTCCTTTTTTGCTAGAAGCATACCCGATAAGGCGATGGCCGCGAATAAGAAACGATAGAACAATATCGAATCAAACCGCATACCCTTCTCCATAAGAGGCAATGTAAACAAAGGGATTAAACCGAACGTAACAGAAGTCGCTATTCCATAAGCGAAACCTTTTAGATTATTATTCATATTATACTTTTTGATAAAATGACCGCAAACATACAAAAAAGTCTTGAAATCTTGAAAACAACCTTCTCCTGTCGCTTGTTTTTATCAAAAATGATGTTTATGAGATATTTCTTTATTTTATTTGCGATTGCCGGCTTGCTTATTAATCCTTCCGCTGCAGAGGCTTGCACCGGTATTACCTTAAAAAGCAAGGACAGTACGACTATTGTAGCACGTACGATAGAATGGGGTGGAAGTAATTTGAACAGCCAGTATGTCGTGGTTCCAAGAGGATACACCGAACGATCGTATACCCCGGATGGGGTTGATGGAATGACTTTCACGGCACGTTATGGATATGTGGGCTTGGCAGTGGAGCAAAAGGAATTTATCGCCGAAGGACTCAATGAGGTTGGGTTATCGGCTGGATTGT
>OGRP01001906.1_pt1 | contig 12052 bp, 8 predicted proteins | sample 1553531 | NCBI WGS metagenome assembly OGRP01 (sample SAMEA2580045, study PRJEB22360) | human gut metagenome | biome: human gut; feature: human-associated habitat; material: faeces | place: Denmark | collected 2008/2010 | reverse complement strand
TATATGTACGCCATGTTCCTTTTGAAGTAGAAGCCAGGCCCGCCGATATCGGCAGGCTTTGTTACCATAGGCCATGCGGTGGACTCCTCAGCGATCATGAGCACATCGGGATTTCTTGCGAACACAACAGTGTTGAGCTTCTGCAAAAACTCGATAGCCTCAAGATTTTCGTGGCCGCCGTTCTTGTTGGGACGCCATTCACGTCTGTCGTAGTCAAGGTAGAGCATTGAAGCAACGGCGTCAACTCTGAGACCGTCCAGATGGAATTTTTCTATCCAGTATATAGCGTTTGAAATAAGGAACGAGCGGACCTCGCCCTTGCCGTAGTCGAAAACTCTTGTTCCCCATGCGGTGTGCTCCTTTTTCAGAGGATCGGAATATTCATAGCAGCAGTCGCCGTCAAACTCGAAAAGACCTGCGGAATCCTTTGGAAAGTGGGCAGGTACCCAGTCGAGGATAACGGAAATGCCGTTCTGATGGAAAATGTCTATCATTTCCATGAACTGAGCGGGAGTACCATAGCGGGAGGTGGGGGCATAATAGCCAATTACCTGATATCCCCATGAGCCGTCAAAGGGATATTCCGCCAGAGGCATAAGCTCAAGGTGGGTGTAGCCCATTTCCTTGAGGTAGTCGGACATTTCATGTGCGAACTTGATATAATCGAAGGGAGAGCCGTCCTTATACTGCCTCCATGAGCCGAGGTGAGCCTCGTAGATGTTCATGGGGCTTTTATAAACGTTGGTCTTAGCCTTCTGCTGATACCATTTCTGGTCGTGCCACTGGTAATTATCAATATCAAAGAACTTTGACGCAGTGTTGGGGCGCAGCTCCATATGGCAGCCGTAGGGGTCTGCCTTTTCAACGATGCTGTAGTGAGAGGTCTCCACGCTGTACTTGTAGGTGAAATAATCCTCCACGCCCTCAACGAACACTTCCCACACGGTGGGGTCGTCCAGACGGTACATGGGATTTTTTGACCTGTCCCAGCCGTTGAAATCGCCGATAAGTGAAACGGACTTTGCCTTGGGAGCCCATACTCTGAAATATGCGCCCTCCACGCCGTCCTTTACCGCCTTATGGGCACCGAAAAAGTTAAAAGCTTCGCAGTTGTTTCCCTCATGGAACACAAACAGCGGAAATTCGTAGTTTTCTACAGTATTTTTGTTGTCGTTCATCTCTATATAAAACCCACCTTTTGGTACAAAATACACATGGAAACGGTATGCGGTGAATTTGCACACTTTTCCAAGCTTTCGTATATAAATATTTTAACAGATTGTGCATTAAATTACAAGGGGTATTGTAAAAGTTTTACAAATCTCACGTATTTTTTACAAGCGCCTTGTATATATTCACAACAGATTTCAACAGTTTCAAAATCGGCATTAAAATAAAAATGTTTATATTTTGTAAAGTCTTACAGCAGCAACGGTCTTGTCGTCCCTGCGGCGCATTTTTTCTTCCGATGACAGCTCATTTTCGTCCGATGCTGCCATTATCTTGTCGCATATCTGCTCGCAGGTGAGAGTTTCATTTTCCAGAAGAGCGGTTATATAGCCCATATGCTCGGGGCCTATGCCGTCGGTGGTCATTACCAGCCGTGAGCGGCTGTCAAGGGTGAAATGCTCCTCGGTTATCTTGGCGGGAGCGATTATGCCAAGGGGAGCGGAGCAGTCGGAATACACCTCTGTGTAGGCTGTTTCCTCGTCCCTCAGCATAACTACAGTGGGGGCTGCACCCATTTTGATGAGCCGTGTGGCGCCGCTGTACAGGTTTATTTCCATAATATCCGCAGTGGTAAAGGTCTCATCGGGGGAGGCTGCGGTCATTAACACGTTAAGCGTTCTTATGGCGCTTTCCAGCCCTGCTCCCGAAAGAATGAGCCGCCTCAGCATATTCACCGCCATGCTGCTTTCCGCCGCAGCTCTTGCGCCCTTGCCCATGCCGTCCGCCAGAATAATGTAGTAATTGCCCCTGCCGTCCTCAAAGCAGCCGTGGCTGTCGCCGCTCACGCCGCTTTCGGCTGCAAAGGCAAGTATGCGGCAGTCGGGGGTATAGCTTGCTTCCGTGCGCCAGCGTATCCGCATGATGCGCTTATCGCCCTCGCCGCAGCATATTATGGCAGGCTTTGAAAGCTCATATCCCAAAAGCAGACCAAGGCGCTCGGTCATCTCCGCCATGTCAGGCTCGGGGATCTTTTTCTCACGGCATATGTATGCTTCCGCAAATGGGCGCAGGTCGCTGTCAAAGGCAACGCTCACCGACTTTGCTTCTATGCCGCAGTCCGCCAGTATCCTTGCGGCTGATTCGGAAAGGGAGAAATCCTCTTTAAAGCGTGGGTCAAGCTCCTCCGCCATGGACATTATGATGCCGCAGGAGGCGGAAAGCTGTTCGGAAGCGCCCTCTAAAAATCTCCGCACGAATGCGCTCTTTCGGCTCTGCAGCGCTCTGAGCTCCATTGCATGAGTGCAGGCGTAAGCGACCTGAGCTTTCGCACGGCAGCCGTCGAAGCCCGTCGGCAGCTCGCCGCAAGTAACCGAACCCTTGCTCTCCGCCAGAGCTTCAGCGGCTTTGAAGCAATCATCGGCAGTCTTGTCCGACACAGCGCAGAAAACCGCCGTACACTTGCGCTGAGAGCAGTATTTGCCGCATACGGTGCTCCTGACAATATCGCTGATCTTTTCATCGGGAGCCTCCGTGCATCTGCTGAGCATATCCGAAGCTGTTTCCACATCGTTTCCCACCTCCTCAAGTACCTGCGCCGCAAAGCCAAGCCTGTCCGAACGGATATCCTCCCCTTTTGACCTGACGGAGCATATGCCGTTGAGCTTTGGCATATAAAGCCTTTCGGGGATAAGGCAGTACAGGGCGGCGGCTATGCCCATGTCCGCAATAAATTCGGGCGTGCCCGAGGGCATTCCCGCCGCTGCGGTTATGCCGAATGCCGAGCAGATAAAGCAGATGTTCACCGCATATTTGCCCCTGATGTGATATAGTCCCGAAGCAAGCCCTGCAAAGGCAAGCATTGCTCCGCACCGACCAAGGGACTGCTCAGCCAGAAGAAAAGCCGAGGCGGAGAGAACTCCCACAGCCCCTCCTCCCCTTACTCCGAACTTCCTTGCGGCGGCAGCGGTGCAGAAGCCTGCGGCAATGCGGCCTGCGTTGATTATCCACACCGTTTTTGAGCAAAGGGCGGCAATGATTATCATATAAACAATGCCAGCATAGAATACGCTGTTCATTTTGGCATTCCCATTGTCACTGCACCCTCTCCGTGCAAGCTTTTTCGTTTCGCACATACAATATGAGGCAGCGGAGCACATAAGTCCTCTGAAAAAAACTGCGGCAAAAAGCACCCAGTCACCGCTGCCTGCGCTTACCGCACTGGCGCATATGAAGTAGATAAGTCCTGCAGCAATGGCTTTTATCCTGCTGCCCTTCTGCCTGCTGAAGATCTTGCAGTAAATTACGGTCAGAACTGCCGCCGAAAGCTCTGCGATGCACTTCCACACCGACCCCGTGACAAGTGCCGAGCATATACCGCCGAAAAGCGCCGCTGTGCCGTACAGCGGCGTGAGTGCCGATATGAGCGAGGTGAGGAACGGTGACAGCGTTCCACCTATTTTTACGTTGGTGATAAGAAAGCCTGCCGCCGCCGAGGCGATGACTGCGCATATATTCGGCGCTGTATGTATCCGTGGCTTTTTTGTCTGTGCTTCCGATGGTGATAGTGTTTTTATCTGCATGAGTATCGTCCTTTCTTTTGTTTATCTTTTGTTCCGAAGAATGTTGTGATAACAATTATAATAAAAAGGATATAAGAAAAAGCTCGAAACGTGGAAATATGCACGAATTATGATACTCATTACGGTTCGTTAATAATATACAAATATACTTGACAAAATAAAATTAAGATGGTATAATTTATTGTATAAAAATGCTGTGATTCTGTGACTGTTTTGTCAGGATACGGCAAGAGAATAAACGGGAGGAATGCAGAATGAAAATCAAAAAGCGCTATTATGTTGCGTGCATACTTATGTGTGTAGCCGCACTTCTGCTGGGCATTGCTACATTCTACGTGGAAATGGGTCTTTCACGCTACGCAAAGCTTAACAGTGTTACTTCAAAGACTTGGATGGCAACTTCGGGAAGTGACCTTGAAACAAGGCTCAACACCGACCTTTTCGTATCAAAGGTATATGATATTACTGATGAAGATCACTTTGATTACATCGGAACTCAGGTAGTTGTTGACGGCAAGTACATGGCATATGACCAGGAGGTATATGCTACAGGCATCGTGCTCAACGGCGATGCGGAGCTTGGTCAGAGATATTCCATCTATTACAAGCCCGATGATCCTCACATGATCTACCGCACCACAAGCTACGGTCAGTATCTGGTGATACTTGCAGCTATCATTGTTATCACAGCTGTTCTTATCGTTGTTTGCCGAATCCTCAATAAGTCCCTGAAGGACAATACATTCAGTGAGTCTGCGGTGACTATCATGGATATCCCCATCGTTGCACTTGTTGCAGCAGTTATCCTTGCATTCTTTGCAGGAATGCTTATCGGTAACGTTCAGGTAGATTCTACTTATACCGTTATCAGCGAGGGCCTTGCACAGCAGTATGCTTCCCACGACCTCACCATCTGATAAAACTGCATAAAAAACGAAGATCCCGATGCAAACGCATCGGGATTTTTTTGTTTACCATTTCTTATCTTCACTTGGGCAGTACATATCTTTTTTTGCGGCTCTCAGCTCCACAAAGCAGCCGCATTTTCCGCATATGCCGCTGCCCAGACTTTCGCAGCTGCCGCAGATGTCCAGCCGATGGCGGTATGTGTCATCGTCTGCCCGCTTTTCCTCGGGCAGAGCTGCTATCATGTCCTTTATCTCGTTATAAACGCCGTCCGGGTCAAGCTCGCTGAAAAAGCATTTTTTGCAGAATGGTCTCATTTGAATCTCTCCCTGATAAGCTCCTGTACTTCCGTTATGGGCAGACCTGTTATCCTGTGGCTGCCTATGTACTCGGAGTTTGTGTATATTATCACATCGCAGGATCTGTTCATGCGCTGGAAAATCGTCTGAGTAATGCGTATCTCCGCCACACGCTCCAGAGGAACGGTGATGGTGTGGAATGAGTACCACACGCTGTATTTTGCGCACACGCTCTTGTCGGTGATGTTTATGCCGTTGGTGCAGTATGCGCAGGCTTTTACGAATACAAGCCATATTGCGGGTATCTCAAGCAGTATGGACATAAACCATATCAGGCTGTACCAGTGTGGAAACATTATCATAAGCACCATTCCCAACAGCAGTATGCCATAGACCGCCAGCGCAGGGGGCATTATAAATCGCATTATATAGGTGGTTCTGGGGTTGATGTAGCTTTCCGCCCCCGAGAAATCGGGCAGCAGCATTTCCATGACGCTGGAAAGCTTCCGCACGCTTTTTCCGTCGTTTATATGCCTGATTGAGCATATGGGCACGAACACGGGAAACTCGTTCTTACGCTTGCCGTAGCCTGTGCAGTTTACGTGTACCGAGGTTATGCCGAAGAATTTCATCAGCAGGTTCTGGCGCATATCGGCGATGTTCACCCTGCGGCTGTTGATGCAGTACATTCGCTTGACGATAAGTCCTGCGGAGATGATTATGCACTTTCCTCTGCGTCCTGCGGTGAAGTTTATATGCCGCAGGATATTTTCCGCAAAGGATATGAGAAAGCCCACGCCGATGATTATTGAAACGGCTATGCCCGCAGGGGAGATGCCCTTGATGAGCCGTCCCAGCCGGCTTGCCACAACGTCCGAAAGGTCATTGACTATGGTGAGAAAATCTCTTTCCAGCTGGTCGCCGATGATGTCCGTACTTCCCGAAAAGGCGGTTATCAGCAGGGCAACGCCCGACAGTGCTGATGAGAACAGGAATGAAAACGCCACAAGGCTCCGCTTGGACACCTTGTAGGTGTAGTTTATCTTTTTAGGCTCGTCCTCGGTAAAGGCGGCGGAAAGAAGATTGAAAAGCTGCGCTCTGGTCATGCGGTCGGTCATTATGTTTACGTCCGCCTGCTTGCGGCTGCCTGTAACAGCGTCGGTGTCGATATAAAGCCGTATCGCCCCGAATTTGCCGTAAATGGGGTTTTCTTCGCTGGTAACGGCGCTTATGCACTTAAAGGGGATATCCGTGTCACGGCGGACGATAACTCCCGTTTTTATATGCACGGAATCGTCGGTCACTTCATATGAGGTGCAGTACCACCTCATATATGCGGCGGCTATCATTACCGTTACAGCCAGAATATCCCACTGTGCGCCCGATGCCCAGTTGTAGAAGTCGAATTTCAGCGCCACGAGACCACGTATGAGAGGGATAAGCAGCAGCCAGAAGTTCTTTGAGGTGTATCCTATGATGGCGAGAGGGTGCTGTCTTTTCACTTCCTGTCCTCCCCGCTGTCCGTGTCGGTGAATGTGAGCTGCGAGTCGGGGATATCGTCAAAGCTCAGCTGCTTGAAGCTGCTGTAGCCGTCAAGCACGTCCGATATCTCCTCGGAGCTTAAAAGAGAGGAATTGTCGGTATAAACATAATCGGCAGAGCCGTCCGACTGGGAAAGGGAATATTTTCCCTTGGGAGTGGGCTGTGTCTTAGCTTTCGGCTCTTTTTTTGCAGTGATAGAGCGCTCAAATATATCCAGTATCTCACGGCAGTCCCCGGCGGAGAGGAACATCAGCAGCATGGAGCCGCCCAGGGCGTTCAGCGAAATAAAATTAAAGCAGGTGTATTTTGAAAAGGGCAGGGATATCCTTGAAGCGTGCTGAATGGCAGAGAGCTTCATTATCCTGTAGGTCTTGGATATAAGACCGTTGCATGAAATTATCTCGTTATCCTTCATAATGTACCGTATGGTTTTGTACCACATTGGCAGGAAAATAACGATAAACACCACATATATCGCCGCAAAAATTATCATCAGCACGATTATGAGCTTTTCGGGGAGGCTGGTGGTATCGGGTAGATACTGTGGAAATTTTTCTTTGACATATTGCCTGAGTATATTAAGGGCAAAGATGATGACCAAAGTCAGCAGGAAAGCGGCAGCTGATAAAAATTTTCGTCCCTTGGGGTCTGAGGTATATTGTTTTGTCATCTTACCGCTCCTTTGCAAAAAATAGTCAGCACCACAAGGATATGTGCGGTGCTGACGTTATTATACCATATTTATCTTTTTAAATCAATGCTATTATGAAAAAAGGTGTAGCATGAACGGTCGTGCGATAACTCAGGTGCAATTACATTAAGAGTGTGCTTGTGCGGACTTTTTTCTTTGCTTATCTATTATTCTATCCTCCAGTCCACAGGCTCTATGCCGTGTGCTTCCAGAAAAGCATTACACTTGGAAAAATGCCTGCACCCGAAAAATCCGTTGTATGCTGACAATGGCGACGGGTGAGCCGCTTCAAGCACAAGATGATTGGGATTTGTGATGAACTGCTTCTTTGAACGTGCATTTGCTCCCCATAATAAGAATACCATGGGCTTCTCACGCTCATTGAGCTTCTTTATAACGTCATCGGTGAATATCTCCCAGCCCTTGCCTTTATGTGAATTTGCCTGTCCTCTGCGGACGGTGAGGACTGTGTTTAAAAGCAGCACGCCGTTATCCGCCCACTTGTACAGCTCTCCATGAGGTGCGGGTGGTATCCCCAGGTCTGCGTTCAGCTCTTTATATATGTTCTGGAGCGACGGCGGAATGGGGCAGCCCTTCTGAACGGAAAAGCAGAGGCCGTGTGCCTGCCCGGGCTCGTGATATGGATCCTGCCCCAGTATCACTGCCTTTATATCGCTGTATGAAGCGTGCTTCATTGCGTTGAAGATGTTGTTCATATCAGGATATATTTCTTTTGTGAAATACTCCTGCTTTAAAAATTCCCTCAGCTGCTTGTAGTAGGGCAGGTCAAACTCCCCTGCCATTATCTCGTCCCATTCGTTGCCGAAATGAACCATCATGCTCCCCCTTATTTGCTTAACATTGGTTTCAGATATCTGCCTGTATAGCTCTTATCGCAGGCTGCCACTTCCTCGGGAGTTCCGCAGCATACCAGCGTTCCGCCCTTGTCGCCGCCCTCGGGGCCAAGGTCGATAAGATAATCCGCTGTTTTTATCACGTCAAGGTTATGCTCTATGACAAGCACGGTGTTTCCGCCGTCGGTAAGGCGTTCCAGCACCTCCAGCAGCTTGTGTACATCTGCTGTGTGGAGGCCTGTGGTAGGCTCGTCAAGCACATATATCGTCTTGCCTGTGGAGCGCTTTGAAAGCTCCGCAGCCAGCTTTACACGCTGAGCTTCTCCGCCCGAAAGCGTTGTTGCGGGCTGACCTATTTTCACGTAGCCCAGTCCCACTTCCTGCAGCGTCAGCAGCTTGCGGTATATTTTGGGGTGGTTTGAGAAAAACTCCACGCCCTCGTCAACTGTCATTTCAAGCACATCGTAAATGTTCTTGCCCTTGTACTTTACTTCCAGAGTTTCACGGTTATAGCGCTTGCCCTTGCAGACCTCGCAGGGGACATACACATCGGGCAGGAAGTGCATTTCTATCTTGATTATGCCGTCACCCTCGCAGGCTTCGCAGCGGCCGCCCTTGACGTTGAATGAAAATCTGCCTGAGGTATAGCCGTGCATTTTTGCGTCGTTGGTCTCGGCAAAAAGGTCTCTTATATCGTTGAAAACGCCTGTGTATGTGGCGGGGTTTGAACGGGGAGTTCTGCCGATAGGCGACTGGTCGATGGCTATTATCTTATCAAGATACTCGTCTCCCTCGATAGAGTCAAAAGCTCCGGGGCGGGTCCTTGCCCTGTTGAGCTTTGCCGCCAGATACTTGTAGATTATCTGGTTTACCAGCGATGATTTGCCCGAGCCGCTGACACCCGTTACGCAGGTGAATGTGCCCAGAGGTATTGAAACGTCGATGCCTTTAAGGTTATTTTCCTTTGCACCGTGAACGGTGAGCAGCTTACCGCTTCCCGCTCTTCTTGTTTCGGGAACGGGGACTTTTCTCCTGCCGCTGAGATATGCGCCTGTTATGGATCGTTCGCAGTTCATAACGTCCTGCACTGTGCCTGCGCAGATTATCTCGCCGCCGTGAACGCCTGCATATGGGCCTACGTCAACGATGAAATCCGCCGCTCTCATGGTATCCTCGTCATGCTCAACTACGATAAGTGTGTTGCCCAGATCACGCAGACGCTTCAGCGTTGCGATAAGCTTGTCATTATCCCTCTGATGAAGACCGATAGACGGCTCATCAAGGATATAAAGCACGCCCACCAGTGAAGAGCCTATCTGAGTTGCCAGACGTATTCTCTGGGACTCGCCGCCCGAAAGCGTTCCTGCGGAGCGGGACAGTGTAAGATATTCCAGACCCACGCTTTTAAGGAAGCCCAGCCTGTCCTTTATCTCCTTGACTATGCGCTCGGCGATGAAGCTTTCACGCTCGGTGAGGGTGAGCTTGTCGAAAAAGTCATAGCACTGCACCACGGACATATCCGTTACCTCTGCAATGTTCTTTCCGCCCACGGTAACACCGAGAATTTCCTTTTTAAGGCGCTTGCCGTGACATTCGGGGCAGTTTTCCTCGGACATATACTGCTCGATATCCGCCTTGCTCCATTCGGAGTTGCTTTCACGGTATCTGCGCTCAAGGTTGTTGACTATTCCCTCAAAAGGCTGATAATAAATGCCGCCGCCGTAGGCTGTGGTGCGGTGGAGCTTCAGCTTGATATCACCCGTGCCGTAAAGCAGGGCGTGAACAGCCTCGTCGCTCCATTTTGAAAGCGGATCCTTGACGGAACAGCCGTAATGCTGGGCAACGCCCTTGAAATACATCATTGCGATGGAATTATCATCGGTGGTTGACCAGCCGCTTGCCTTTACAGCGCCCTCCATAATGGAAAGGTCGGGATTTGCGATGATAAGGTCGGGGTCTATCTTCTTGTAAACGCCCAGGCCCGTACATTTTTCGCAGGCTCCGTAGGGATTGTTGAAGGAGAACATTCTGGGGGAAAGTTCTTCCATGGAAACGCCGTGCTCGGGGCAGGCGTAGTTCTGGGAGAACATGATGTCCTCGCCGTCAACCACGCTGCATATTACAATGCCGCCCGAAATGCCTGCGGCGGTCTCGATGCTGTCCGCAAGGCGTGTGCCCATTTCGGGCTTTACCACAAGACGGTCAACAACTATTTCAATAGTATGCTTCTTGTTTTTCTCCAGCTTTATCTCTTCCGACAGGTCATATACTATGCCGTCGATGCGCACACGCACATAGCCTGATTTGCCTGCGGCTTCAAGCTCCTTTGTGTGCTCGCCCTTTCGTCCACGGACAACGGGGGCAAGTATCTGTATCTTTGTGCCCTGAGGGAGAGAGGATATCTTGTCAACTATCTGGTCAACGGTCTGCTGCTTTATCTCTCTGCCGCAGACGGGGCAGTGGGGAACGCCTATCCTTGCGAAAAGCAGACGGAAGTAGTCGTATATCTCGGTAACGGTTCCCACAGTGGAGCGTGGGTTCTTTGAAGTTGTCTTCTGGTCGATGGAGATGGCAGGGGAAAGTCCCTCGATGGAATCCACATCGGGCTTGTCCATCTGACCCAGAAACATTCTGGCATAGGAGGACAGACTTTCCACGTATCTGCGCTGACCGTCGGCATATATGGTGTCAAAGGCAAGGGAGGATTTACCCGAGCCTGAAAGACCCGTCATGACAATGAGCTTGTCACGGGGCAGCTCCAGGTCGATGTTTTTCAGATTGTGCTCCCTTGCACCTTTAATAACTATCTTGTCAATAGGCATCAGAAATTATCCTTTCAGAAATTGCAGTGACTTTTAATACCGATCTTTAATCAAATATACTAAGCTCGCCGCCGTCACGCAGGGAATATGTCCTGCTTTCGCCGACGATTATGTGATCCATGAGAGTTACGCCCACAGCACGGAATATCTCGTTTATCCGCCTGGTAACGGCAACGTCCTCGTCGGATGGACGGGGAGCGCCTTTGGGGTGGTTATGGGCAATGGCGGCCATGGTGCAGCCGTTTTTTGTGACCTCGCTCATTATTTTCCGCATATCAATGGTTGTGCAGGAGGACGAGCCACGGCTTATTTCGGTAACGGAGAGCCTGCGCAGGCGGCTGTCGAAGCAGGCAAGCATGAACTTTTCGGTGCTTTCGCCCACAAACATGGGCTTGAAAAGCTCTGCCAGCATATCGGAGTTGGTGTATGACTTCTTTTCGTCCTTGCCGCTGTAATAAACGCCTATAAGCTGTGGAATAAGCTTGAACAGCACCGCAGAATTCTGGGTTATCCCCTTTGTTTTGCAAAGCTCCTCAATGTCAGCGTCAAATACTCCCGCCACGCTGTCAAAGCGGTCGATAAGCTCGTGGGCGATCTGCTTGGTGTCCTGCCTGGGAATGGTGTAAAATAGCAGCAGCTCCAGTATCTCGTGGTCTGCAAAGCCCTCCAGTCCCGTGTTCAGAAAGCGCTCCCTTACCCTGTCCCTGTGACCGAGGGCGGATTTTTTTCGCTTGTCATCGGCAGATATTTCCGACAGGTCGGCTTGGGCTTTCATTTCCTCGTTTCTTTCGGCAATGGCACGGTCAAGCTCATCATCGGCAACATGGCTGATATCGGGGTCGGTCAGCATAGCGGCACCTCCGTTCATATGTGTGTATTATACCGCAAATATTTATAAATTTCAAGCATTATTTATAAATAGTACAGTGCATCGCTCCGATTTTTTGACATCATGGAGCAATTATTGCCAAAGCGCGCAAAGTTTAAAGAAAAAAGCATTGACATTCTCTATGTTATATGATATAATATGTAAGCTTAAATATGCGCCGCTGTGGTGAAATCGGCAGACACAAGGGACTTAAAATCCCTCGGGGTAAAACCCGTACCGGTTCAAGTCCGGTCAGCGGCACCAATGAAAGAATGTCGATTTTACGGCATTCTTTTCTTATTTTCTGACTAATTTGGTAGA
>OGRP01001894.1_pt1 | contig 12112 bp, 10 predicted proteins | sample 1553531 | NCBI WGS metagenome assembly OGRP01 (sample SAMEA2580045, study PRJEB22360) | human gut metagenome | biome: human gut; feature: human-associated habitat; material: faeces | place: Denmark | collected 2008/2010 | reverse complement strand
TTTCTCTCTTTTATTAAATTATTTAATTATATTTTTATATTTTCGTATGAATTGAACTTTTACATTCGTTTTTTCGGATTTTCCAAACCATTTACTAAACGCATTTTGAGGCCATTTTTTCAGGGATTTTTGCCAATCTGGAAGGATTTTATCCCATAGTGCCGTTTTCATGCTTTTATGTGTATTATTGCATCATTTTTTCTCTGTTTTTTACAGTTATGTAAACCATTTAAATATGCCATTCGCCAGTAGTTGACATAATGTAGTTTTCCTAGAATTGTCTACGCTTTTCGCCGAATTGCGCCTTATTTTCGTCTCTTTTTCTCATTTTTCCCTTAATTTTTGCATTGTATCTTTCCCTTTTTTCGCTTATAATAAGCTCAACACAACGTTTTGAACCGATTCCTCCCCTCCGGGAGACCCCTGAAAGGAGTTTTATCATATGAAACACAGCAAAAAACTGGTCACCTTGAGTGTCCTCACCACGATGTCCGGCGCAGCGATTTACTTTCTGAATAAAACGCTCGATACCGCCGCCGTACGGAAAAACCTGCTCGCATCGGCTGAAAAAGAGAGCTTTTCCTGGCAGTTCGGCGATATTTTTTACACAAAAAAAGGCACCGGAACCCCGATGCTCTTACTTCATGACTTACATTGTGCCTCCAGCGGCCGCGAATGGCAGTATATTGAGGATGCTCTTGCCCAGGATCACACCGTCTACACACTCGATCTCCTCGGCTGCGGCCGTTCCGACAAGCCGGCGATCACGTACACGAACTTTTTATACGTACAGCTCATCGTCACCTTCATCAAACAGGTCATCGGATGTCCAACCGACGTAATTGCATCCGGTTTATCCGGCTCTTTCGTTGTAACCGCCTGCAATACAGCCCCGAAATGCTTCGGCCGAATCATGATGATCAACCCGACCGACCTTGCCAAGCTCAACAAAATCCCGGATAAACGCAGCCGCTTCCTGAAACGCATGATCGAGCTCCCGCTCGTCGGAACGCTGCTGTACCACACGCTCACCGGCCGATCCAACATCGAGCTTTTATTCACCGAGAGCTACTACCACAACCCGTTCCACCGCTCGCCGGAGGACGTAGACGCATTCTATGAGTCAGCCCACCTCCAGAGCAGCGCCGGAAAGTACCTTTTTGCAAGCCTTGCGGGCAATTACGTGAACCTCAACATCGGCCACGCCTTAAAGCACATTGACAACAGCATCTTCCTCATCGGCGGCGAGGAAGAGCCGGGCATCGCAGAAACCTTTGCGCTGTACACAGCGCTCAACACCTCCATCGAAACCCAGATCCTGCCGAAAACAAAGCACATGCCACAGATGGAGGCCCCGCAGGCCCTCTTAGACCAGATCCAGATCTTCTTCGCACCGGTACAGTAATACCCCCTTCTGCTCCCGGCCGCGAGCGAAAAAATGAGACAAAAAAAGCGGAGGATTTACTGATATTTCCATGTCAGTAAATCCTCCGTTTTCAATTTTAACCAGCCTTTAATGACTCTTTACTCCGCCGTATCCGAAGAACTGTCATCCTCCGTCTTTGCCGCAAGCAGTGCATCGTAATTTTCCAGCATGGTCTTCACGTTATTTTTATTCACGAGTGACGGAACTCCGTCCTCATCTACCGTGTAATAGAAGCTCGAATCATACGGGCTGTAAGCGAATGTCAGGTCGCCGTCTGTCATATGGAAGACTGCGGTAAACTCGGCATCCTTGGCCTGTACGAGGCTCTCATCCTTCGTCTGTGCCTTCAGGCCAATGAGTGAAGAATAGAAGGTGGTAAACGTTGATTTATCAATCGTTTCATCGCCGCAGGTGTAACTGATTTCCTGTGTTGTGGAATCGCTGTCGTCATCCTTTTTCTCTTCCATATGGCGTACATACGTCTTCGTCTCGCCGTTATACGTAATATCAAGGCTCGTCAGATCCGATACATTTTCCATGCCGATATACATGTTCCAGAAATCAGATGCCTTCTTTCCGGTGAAGGTTTCAACGTTCGAAGCCGTCATCAGATGAACTTCATTCGAGCCGTCCAGCTTCACGTAATAAGAACCGCCGTCCTCATTTGCATTGCCGACATACAATACCAGATCTTTCTCCACCGTAACGGTTGTCGTTTCGGAAGAAGAGCTCGTTGCAGTGCTGTCGCTTGATGCAGAATCTGTTGTGGAATCCGAAGAAGTATCTGCCGTTGTTGTATCGTCAGCCTCAACCTCCTGCTCTTCCGTGTAATGCACGCGAATCGTCGTCTTTGGCTGATCCAGTCCGTACTGGGAAAGATCCGATGCGTTGTACGTAACAAGATCTCCAAAGCTAAGAGATGCCACCGCACTTGTCATGGTGCCGATCGAATCCGCATCACCGCCATGTGCCGCTCCATCTGCGTCCACAACCTGCCATTCATCCGTCTGGAGTGCCGAATCAGCAGCGCTTACTTCTTTTGTCAGCGTATATCCGTTCTCACCCTCCACCTGCAGCTTCGTAATGTTTTCCGCCGTCACAGATGGCATGGATTCCGTTGTCGCCCACTCCATCATATCGGACGGGAACATCGTTCCAAGCGATGTGCTTACCAGATAAACCTTACTCGTATCATCGTTCAGATAAATATAATATCTGCTCGAGCTGTTCTTATCTCCGACATGAATCGTCGTTTTCTCGTCTCCCGCAGTCACTACAACCTCCTGAGGCGGCGTCTCGAGCCCGAAATCGGCCATAGAATCGATTTCATCGCCTTCAATGACTCTTTCTGCTGTCATGCTGCTAAGAGAGCTTAAAACGCTCGTTATCTTGCTCTTATCCAGTGGGAATCCATCCTCCTGGTCGTATGTCCAGATATCGGTATCATCGTCTCCTGCTGTTTTCGTAAAAGACACCGTCTCTCCGTTGATCTGGAACGAAAGCGCTGTTACATCATCTTTTGAAAAATCAACCACTTTTTCGACGTCTGCACCAGAATCCGAACTGCTGCTGTCCGCATCGGCGGTGCTGTTTTTCTTCGTCAGCACCACCAGTACGGCAAGAAGCAGTACCAAAAGGATCAGGCAGGCCGCCATCTTTCCTTTTTTCTTCATCACTGTTTTCTCCTCTTCATCCAGATCATCACGCCAATCACAACAAGTACCAGCGGAATTCCCGCAATGGTAATAATAGACCAGGTGTTAACTGCTCCCTGTGTAAATACCAGGTTTGTATAGCTTGTGCTCTTGCTTGGAATAACAACGGTCTGCTCCACATCACACATGGAGGTCAGTGCAGTCGCTGCCAGCTTCGAGTTCGCACCGCTGATTGCCTGGTCAATCTGGCTGCTCAGCATCGATGCACTCGAGAAATAAATGATCTGTGTCTCTTTATCATCTATGGTCTCTGTGATGGAAACACCAAGGTCAAATGCGCCCGTCTCACTGTCCGCACTCTTCGACCAGGTGCTGTTCTCCGGGTCATTTTCAATATAAGCGTCCTCGGTGGTCGTCAGAAGGCTCTTGATCGTAATGGTATCACGATAAGAATCGAGCTTCTGAATTGCCTGTGCAACCGGCATCAGAATGTAATTACTCTTTACTTCGGTTGTAATGTCATCACTCTGAATGTTCGGCAGCAGATAATACGGCATCTGCGGATAATAATGCTGGGAATCGGTCTCCACAACAATTCCGCTAGAGCGTTTCACGCCGTAGTTCTCCAGTATGGAATCCAGATTTGGCATATCCGTTCCGGTATAGCTGGTGAACATCAGAAGCTTTCCGCCGTTTTCCAGGTAGGTAATGACTTTATTTGCCTCATCCTCGGAGAAATCTGTGGTCGGGGACATGATCACAAGCTCCTCGGCATCCTCCGGGATATCGTCTGTCATCAGGGCAAGATCACTGATTTCCACATTGTTTTTATTAACGGCATCACTGAAGTTTGTAGAGAGATCGCTCTCAGAAGCCTCGCCGTGGCCGGTTACCCAGTAAACCTTCGGGTTGTTTTCACTCGTCACATACGTGATGGCGCTGGTAATCTGACCCTCGCCGTCAAAGCCGGTTGTCTGTGTCTGATAGGTCTGATAGTTTGTGGAAGTCTCCCACATATCACTGTTGCTGACCACCTTGCTCTTATCGCCGCATACGACAATTACACTGTTTGCAGCTACCGTCTGATCGGTATACTGACTCGTAAATTTCGGATACAGATCCGGGTCTTTTGTCTCTACTTTGATATGGTCAGAAAGCTCATCGTAGTGCTCCAGCAGCTTCTCGATGGTGTCATCCTCACTACCCTTCTGCACAATATAATACAGGGTAACGTCTTGATCGAGATCCTTTAATGCCGTTTTCGTCTCATCTGTAATGGAATACATTTTCTGCGTACTCAGGTCAATCTGTGTTTTACTGGTCGGAATCTGCGCCACAATCAGGTTAATAACCACAATCACAGCCAGAACAATCACCGTCATAATTGAAGAATAAGAGCCCTGTTTCAGGTGCTTTTTCTGCTCCTCTCCGGTAAACACTTCCTTCAGATGTTCTTTGGAGAACGTCTTTTTCAGCTTTTCTTTAATATTAAAATTCATTTTATGCTGTTTCTTTTCCTTCTTTTCGCTGCTCATCGTCTCCACCTCCTAATTCCAGCGTTTCTTCTGCAGGGACTGCATTGCAAGGAAAGTGCAGATTGCAATGACGGACAGGTAGTAAACAACACCGCCAATGTCCAGAATACCGTTCACAAAGTTATCCATATGGCCCGCCATGTTGAATATACCGAGCAGATCCTGGATTTTACCCTCGAGAAAGGTGGATTTTGTGAAGTAAACTGCCGTCAGCGCACCCTCGCCGATCACGGCAATCACACCGGTAATGATCGGGTTTTTAATCATACTGCCGATCCAGAGGCATACCAGCGCGATGATGATAAAGAAAGCAAAGAAGGAGCTTCCGGCTCCCTCCGGGAAGAAATTTGCAATACCGCTCTCCACATAGCACAGGAACAGGATCACAAAGCCGACAACGGCTGCGATGACCTGACTCTCGGTGATGGAGGAAACAAACACGCCGACCGAAATATAGGCTGCCCCCAGCAGGAAATAACCAAGGATCGAAGTGTAGGATACGGCGTAGGAAACCGTTCCGTGGGTTCCAAGAAGCAGCGGATACAGGCACATAATCAGCACCGGAATCACATAAATGGTGAGAAGCGCCAGATATTTTCCAAGGATAATATCGGAAATTTTTACCGGTGCGGTAAGGAGCAGCTGATCCGTTTTATTTTTCTGCTCCTCCGACAGGACACGCATTGTCAGAACCGGTACTGCGATCAGCAGAATAAATGCGGAATTCTGCAGCGCATATCCGATCTCCGGGTAACCCTGCTGCAGGTTGATGGCCGTAAAATACAGGCCGAACAGCGCCAGAGTAAACGCCATAAACAGATATCCGACCATGCTTGTCAGATAGCTTTTTAACTCTTTTTTATAAATCGCCGTCATTGTGCGTCTCCCTCCTCCTGTTTTGTTTCAGCGGCTGATTCCGCTGCATCTGTGCTTTTTTCTTCCGACACTTCCCCGACAGCCGTTTTGTCTGCTTCCGGTTCACATTCTTTTTCACGTTCTTTTTGCTTCAGCTGTTCTTTCTCTGCTTTTTTCAGCTTTCTTGCAGCCTTTCCGGAATCATCGGTCAGCTCCAGGAAGACGTCTTCCAGAGACATCGAGGAGGAAGTCAGCTCGAGGATCGGGCAGTTGGCCTTTGCCAGTGCATAGAACAGCTCCTCGCGGATATCCTTATCCTTTTCCGTGGTAATTTTTACCTTAATCTGCTCCTCATTCGGCGTATTTTCATATTGGATCTCTTTTGCATCGAGCGCATTAAGCGCCGGAACCAGCTGCTTTCTCGTTCCGTGAACGGTACATGTAACCGTGTTTGATCCAAGCATCAGTTTACTTAAGTTTTCCGGGGTATCACTCGCAACGAGCTGTCCCTTTGCGATAATCATGACGTAATCGCAGACGGCGCTGACCTCGGAAAGGATATGGGAACTTAAGATAACGGTATGTTTTTTGCCCAGTGATTTAATCAGATCGCGGATCTCAATGATCTGCTTCGGGTCCAGGCCTACCGTCGGCTCATCGAGGATGATGATCGGCGGATAACCGAGCACTGCCTGTGCCAGTCCGACCCTCTGTCGGTATCCTTTCGACAGGTTCTTGATCAGACGGTTCTGCATATCGGTGATCTTCACCAGATTCATGACCTCAAGAATCTGTTTCTTTCTCTGATCCTTTGGAATTTTCTTTAATTCCGCCACGAATTTCAGATATTCCAGAACGGTCATGTCCGTGTAGACCGGCGGCAGCTCCGGCAGATAGCCGATGCATTTCTTTGCCTCCTCCGGCTCCTCCAGGATGTTGTGCCCGTTGATCAGCACTTCGCCCTCCGTAGATGCCAGATAGCCGGTGATGATGTTCATGGTCGTTGATTTTCCGGCGCCGTTTGGGCCAAGGAAACCATAGATCTGGCCTTCTTCTACGGTAAAACTCAGGTTGTTGACAGCTACGTGGTCGCCATAGCGTTTCACCAGATTTTTAACCTCTATCAATGTTCCTTCCTCCTTGTTTCTTAAAGCAGTTCCGGCCTGGCCTTTCTGGCAAAAGAGCCGGAGATGCTCTCATTCTCTAAAGACACTTTATCTTATTCTGAAAATGTGATAATTTGCTGGAAAATTTGTGAAAAAACGGTGAAGCCATGGAGCAATTTGTTTGTTTTTCGACGAAAAATCAATTTCTTTTACCATAAGAATCATGTATACTATAACGTATCCGCGGACGGACGCTTTTCCATTTTTGTTCCGCCGCGAAACATTACGCCGGACTTTTTCCCGTCCGGGACTGGAGATTTTAGGAGACTCTATGAATAAAAAAGACTACTACTGGGCCAAGTATATGCTGATTTTCGGCTTTTTCTGCATCTCTTTTGGCACCTCGATTTTCCTGAAAACCGAACACGCCCCCGATGAGGCGATGCGGATGCTGATTCCGGAATACATCGTCTCACACCACACACTGCCGAACGGCATGGAAGAATCGGTGCGCCATCCGCTGTGGGGATTCTCCTATGCGCTGTATCCGTATCTGACCGCGATCATCAGCTCCGTGTTTATGGCCATTACATCGCTGTTTACGAAAAGTGCAGCGGCTCTTTTAACTGCCGCCCGCCTCACCAGCGTCCTTTCCGGCACCGGCACACTGATCGTTGTCTTTCTGATCGGAGAAGAGCTCTTTGAACGCCGCGAATCGGCACTGCTTGGCGGTATTTTCGTCGGTTTCCTGCCGCAGTTCGTGTTCCTCTCCTGCTATGTAAACAACGATTCTTTTGCTGTTTTCACGGTCGCACTGATCATCTACTTCTGGATCCGCGGCATGAAAAGCGCATTCTGCAAGAAAGACTGCATCGGCCTTGGAGCAGGCTGCGGACTCTGCGCGCTGTCGTACTACAACGCCTACGCGTACCTGCTGTGCAGCATTCTGCTGTTCTTCGCGCTGATGATGCATTTTAAGAAACCGGCAAAGGAGATCTTCGCCAAAGCGCTTCTGATCTTCGCTATCGCCTTCCTGATCGGCGGCTGGTTCTTCATCCGCAATGCCGTCATCCACGACGGAGACTTGCTCGGCATGCGCACCACACAGGAATCCGCATCGCTGTATGCCACTGAGGAGTACAAACCGGAAAACCGGCAGACACCGGCATCCGAAGGCTGGAGCTTTAAGCAGACGTATTTACAGACCCCGGAGGGCCGTACTTCCAACTGGCTGTTCTCGACCGTCAGCAGCTTCATCGGCTCGTTCTCCTACATGACCGTCCATCTCCCGATGGTGCTTTATCTGCTGTACGGCGCCCTGATGGCATTCGGATTCCTAGTGTTTTTGTTCCTTACCATGGTTCCGCACTGGTTCCGCAAAAAGCCGCAGCTTCTCCTCTTTATGATGCTGTTCCTCGCCTGCCTGATCACGCTGTTCATGGACATGTACAACACGTATTTCAGCGACTACCAGTCGCAGGGCCGCTACCTGATGCCGGCGCTCGTCCCTCTGATGATCTGGATCGACGACGGCTACTCTTCTCTCACCGCGAAAATTCCCGCCGAGTGGAAGCGCGCCTCCTGCCATCTGACACTCCTGCCTGGAACGATCTGGCTGGTACTGTTCCTCATCAGCTACATCGGATTTCTGATTCCGGGCTGCTGTATGGCATCCTAAACGTTTTCAGAACGTCAAAAAGCGCTGCAAAGAACTTTTTTCTTCTGTTCTTTGCAGCGCTTCTTTTATTTTCTTTGAATTTTTTACTGAATCGGCTCCTTCGCCGGTGTTCCCGCTTTTCTCGGGTACTTTTTCGGCGTTGCCTTCCCCTTCTCGATACAGACAAACGATCTCTCATCCTCCGTTCCCGTAAGCTGGAAATAAACCGGCTCTTTTGCCTCGCCGCCAAGCACATGAATCGCTTTTTGGGCCGCAGTAAGCTCCTCATTCAATTTGCCCGATTTATACGAGACAAACCGTCCTCCCACCTTCACATATGGCAGACAATATTCCGAAAGGGAGCTTAAATTCGCCACTGCCCGCGATACCACGAGATCAAACTGCTCCCGGTAATCCTTCTGGCGTGCGAAATCCTCAGCTCTTCCGTGAACCGCTGTGATTTTCGAAAGGCCAAGCTGTCCGATCACCTCATTCAGGAATTTCACCCTCTTATTCAGTGAATCCAGCAATACAACTTCCACCTCCGGAAACGCAATTTTTAGCGGGATTCCCGGAAAACCGGCTCCCGTTCCCACGTCGAGAATGCGTCCCGCCTGTGCCACATCACAGACCTTCACCAGCGACAGACTGTCGAGAAAATGCTTCGTAATCACCTGATCGAACTCCGTAATCGCCGTCAGATTCATAAACGAATTCCACTCCACCAGCAGCTCGTAATACTGCAGAAACTGCGTTTTCTGCTCCTCGGAAAGTTTGATTCCAAGCTCAAAAAGGCCGCGCTCAAATCCTTCAAGATTGTATTCTTTCATGTTGTTCTCCGTTCTACTCTATTCTTCCAAGTGCCCGCTGCACTTTTTGTTACGATTCACACAGCGTGAAAGCACTTGCTGCTTCGCTGCATAAGAACGTAATTCAGGCATGCATATCTGTCATTTATTTATGTCCCAGATACACCAGCAGAACCGAAATATCCGCCGGGGAAACGCCCGAAATACGTGACGCCTGGCCGATGTTGATCGGGCGGTACAGGTTCAGCTTCTGTTTCGCCTCGATGCGCAGGCTCTGGATCTCGTCGTAATTGATGTTCTCCGGGATTTTCTTCTCTTCCATCTTCTTGAACTGCTCCACCTGCTTCATCTGGCGCTTGATGTAGCCGTCATACTTGATGTTGATGTTGACCTGCTCCTGCACATCCTCCGGCAGCTTTGGTCTTTTCGGATCTACTTCTGCCAGCATTTTATAGTTCAGCTCCGGCCGGCGGATCAGCTCTGCAAGTGAGCTTCCGCCGGAAAGCAGCGTCGAACCATATTCTGCCAGCAGTTCATTGACATTCGAGCTCGTTCCCACATACGTATTCTCCACGCGCTCAATCTCTTCCTGGATCTGCTGTTCTTTCCGTTTCAGCGCCGCATACTGCTCCTCGCTGATCAGTCCCACGCGGTATCCGTATTTGCGCAGACGCAGGTCCGCATTGTCCTGGCGGAGCAGCAGACGATATTCCGCGCGGCTCGTCATCATTCGGTACGGCTCCCGCGCCCTTTTTTTTTATGCGATCGGCTCGTGGTTCTCTTTCGTTACGAGGTCATCGATCAGAACACCGATGTACGACTCGGAACGGTCGAGCACCAGCTCCTCTTTTCCCTGCACGCGGAGCGCCGCATTGATGCCCGCGATCAGGCCCTGTGCCGCAGCTTCCTCGTATCCTGAACTGCCGTTAAACTGGCCGCCGGAAAACAGATTTTTGATCGCCTTGAACTCCAGAGACGGCAGAAGCTGTCTCGGGTTGATGCAGTCGTACTCGATCGCATACGCATTCCGCACGATTTTCGCATGCTCCAGACCCGGCACGGTGTGATACATCGCAATCTGTACATCCTCCGGCAGTGAACTCGACATGCCGCCGACGTACATCTCATTCGTGTATCTTCCCTCCGGCTCCAGGAACACCTGATGACGGTTTTTATCCGCAAATTTTACGACTTTATCCTCAATCGAAGGACAGTACCGCGGACCAGTTCCCTCGATCATGCCGGAATAGAGCGGCGACCGGCTGAGATTTTCGCGGATGATTTTGTGCGTCTCCTCGTTCGTATACGTCAGCCAGCAGGATTCCTGATCGATCTGTACACTCTCCGGATCGGTCGAGAACGAGAACGGCACAACCCGCTCATCGCCGAACTGCTCTTCCATCTTGGAGAAGTCGATGCTCCGCTTGTCGATACGCGCCGGTGTTCCGGTCTTAAAGCGCACCATCTCCACGCCGTTTGCTTTCAGGGAATCCGTCAGATGCGTTGCCGCCTGCAGACCGTTCGGTCCCGTATACGTGCTCACATCACCGTAAATGCACCGCGCATTCAGGTAAACACCGGTACAGAGCACTGCAGCCTTGCAGTGGTAAATTGCACCGGAAACGGCTTTTACGCCCGTCAGAACGCCGTCTTCCACGATCAGCTCCGCAATCTCCATCTGGCGGATCGTCAGATGATCGGTGTTTTCGAGAACCTCGCGCATCGACTGGCTGTACGCCCGCTTGTCTGCCTGCGCACGCAGCGAATGCACCGCCGGTCCCTTTGATTTATTCAGCATTTTCGACTGAATAAACGTCTTATCAATATTTTTACCCATCTCGCCGCCGAGCGCGTCGATCTCTTTTACGAGGTGTCCCTTCGAGGTTCCTCCGATGTTCGGATTGCACGGCATCATCGCGATGCTGTCGACACTTACCGTAAATACAACCGTTTCCAGCCCCATCCGCGCTGCCGCAAGTGCTGCCTCGCATCCCGCATGGCCCGCACCGATGACGGCAATATCAATTGTTTCTTCTAAAACTGCCATTTTTCCTGTCCTTTTCTATCTAAACTCTACGAACTGTTTCGTGATTATTTGCCTGTACAGAACTTGCTGAAAATCTCATTCACAAGGTCCTCTCCTACCGCTTCACCGATGATCGAGCCAAGTTCCTCATACGCATTCATTAGGTCAATCGAGAAGAAGTCCTCCGGCATACCCATTTCGATGCTGCCTGCCGTCAGCTCCAGACTCTTTTTTGCTTCCAGAAGCGCCTGTTTATGGCGCGCATTCGTGATGTAAACCTCATCGTTGAACGAAATTTCACCTTGGAAGAACATCTTTTTCATCTGCTCTTCCAGCTCTTCCATGCCCGTCTCTTCCCGCGCCGAAATGCTGATGACCGGAGCACCTGTCTTCTGCTCCATCTCCTCTTTTTCGATCACCGCGGTCAGATCTGATTTATTCAGCAACACAATCGCCTTGCGCCCTTTCAGGATCTCCATAATTTTCGCATCATTCTCATCGAGCGGCACCGACGCATCCACCACGTAGAGGATCAGATCCGCATCTTTTGCGTGTTCGAGCGCACGGTCCACGCCGATTTTCTCGACCGTGTCCGCCGTCTTGCGGATACCCGCCGTATCGAGAATCCGAAGGGAAATACCCTTCAGCACCAGATTTTCCTCGAGCACATCGCGCGTCGTTCCGGCGATATCCGTTACAATCGCCTTTTCCTCTCCGGCCAGCAGATTCAAAAGCGACGATTTTCCGGCATTCGGCTTTCCAAGAATAACTGTCTTGATGCCCTCCTGGATCATCTTACCCTCATCCGCAGATGCCAGGAGCTTTTCAACCTGCTTTTTCTGCTCCGCAACAACCACGGCCAGCCGCTCCGGGTATCCGTCCAGACTGATGTGCTCCGGGTCATCAAGCGCCGACTCGATAAACGCGATCTCATAAATCAGCTTCTCGCGAATTGCCCGGATCGCCTTTTTCACCGTTCCGCGCAGCTGGCTCTCGGAGCTTTTTAAGGCATACGCACTCTTTGCCGAGATGACATCCATAAC
>OGRP01001867.1_pt1 | contig 12282 bp, 6 predicted proteins | sample 1553531 | NCBI WGS metagenome assembly OGRP01 (sample SAMEA2580045, study PRJEB22360) | human gut metagenome | biome: human gut; feature: human-associated habitat; material: faeces | place: Denmark | collected 2008/2010 | reverse complement strand
GCCACGGTCCGGGTCACCGTCGACAACGACACCCCGGCCCCGTACTCGTCGCGCAACCGCTCATGGATGCGGGTCGCGGTATGCCGCTGCTTGCGCCAGGTCTCCCGGTCCTCGGCGAGCATGCCCTCGATCATGGGCAGCCACTCGTCGATCACCGAACCACGACGTCGCCTCACGGGCGGCCTGGCCGATAGGTCGTCGACCCTCAGATACTTGCGCACGGTCGGCTCGCTGACCCTCTCGCTGCGCGCTATCGAGGCTATGGACTCACCGTTCCTGCGACGCGAACGGATAGACTGTATTTGGGGCATGCTGATCATTGCCTTTCCGGACCTTTCCCGAATGGAACTAGAAGCACCATCAGGCTAAGGCCCACGGGTGGTCGGCATGCCTTTCCGCCTAAACCCGAAAAATCTTCGTGACTAAAACCTCAACTTCCTATTGAACAAAAACAACCACAGGCCGCGCCTCAGCTCGCGTGACACCGTGGACTTGTCCCGGCCGATCCTCTCCGCGGTCCGCCGAATGCTCAGATGCTGTTCGCAATGCAGCTTCTCGATCAGGATCCTCTCCTCGGACGACAGGTGCGAATACTGTTGACCCATGAGTGCAACACCTTCTTAAGTTAGAAACTTCGAACACTTCCAACCTTAGACAAGGTGTTGCACTTCTATTTAGAACCCGGGGCGTAAACACGATTGCCTTCAAAGAAGATGGTCGTGACTGTGCTGGAATCAATGTTCGGTGCTATGAAGCGAAGCGTTGGTTGTGTGTCTAAGCTGGCCGCATTGTTGAATGAGGCTCAACTTCGGGGTGTCGTTTTATCGGCTGTGATGTTATTGTGGCGCGACACGCCAGCTTTATAGGCGATGAGTGGTGGCATCAGATGAGTTCGCTTGTACGTCTCCATTCTTTGTTGAAATATGTTATGCAAAGTGTGTAATTGGCATATGAAACTGTCATATTTGATGTGTTGCGTTGCGTTTATGTGAACTTATTTTCATTGTGCATATCGTTATCAATTTGTTATCAAGGACGATCGCGAGTGAAATGCGCTCATTTATATAATGGCTGCTGCATGGCTGCCCTTGAGGGACGTTCCTCTGGCATGGCTTTGCAATGAGCCGCGATGTGGTCGTAACCAACGTGGGATTCGATTGTGCGGCGAAGAAAAAATGATGGGGGGGAGTCGCCCTCCATCATTCAGGAAAGGGAACTGAATGGTTTATAACATTCACATATTGCAAACAAGGAAAACCGGTCGTGTGGTTGCTGCTGCGGCTGCATCCGTGCTGTGTTGCATGGGGGCTGTATTTCCAGCGACTATCGGAGTGACTGCGGCGTCGGCCGATGAACCCGTCGAATTGGTCGTCAACGGCGGATTCGAAGACGATCTTAATGGTTGGAAGTCTGGAACGGTGTGGAATAGCTCCGCATCGTCCATTGCCGTCACTGCGGATGATGTGCATGGTGGCAGTGGCGCCTTGAGCGTTACTGATCGTACATCCTCTGATGCTGGTGCAATCCAGTCTCTTGATGGCAAGGTGGAAAAAGGACAGACATATACCGGAAGTATGTGGGTCAAGGCCACGGAAGACGGTGAATTCAATATCACTGTTTGTTCGGGTAATGGTTCCGGATGTGACCAGATTGCGACCGGAACGGCGAAAGCGGGTGAGTGGACACAAATTTCAGGTACTGGAACGTTAGGTGGTAGTGGTGATTTCACCAGTCCCTCGCTGGTGATTGAAAACAAGTATGGCACGAGCAATGCCGACTTCATTGTCGACGACATTTCCGTAACCGGTTCGGATTCTGGTTCCTCATTCGTGCCGCCGACTACGGGTACGGCAACGGCAGCCAAGGCTTTCGGCGACTATTCAAACCCGATTATCGATTATTGGTATGGCGCCGATCCGTGGGCTATGGAATACAACGGACGCGTATATATCTACACTACGGGTGATGGCACTTCTGTGAATGCTGATGGCTCGTTGAATTATGACTATGAATATGACAGTACTGGGCAGATCAAGGACAATTCGTTCGCTCAAGTAAAGACCATCAATGTTCTGTCCAGTGATGACATGGTCAATTGGCGTAATGAGGGTTACATTCGTGTGGCTGGAGAACAGGGGGTGGCCACCTGGGCCAGCAATTCCTGGGCTCCTGCCGTCGCTCATAAGACCATCAACGGTAAAGAGAAGTTCTTCCTGTATTTCGCCAATGGCGGCAGCGGTATCGGTGTGCTGACCTCGGATTCTCCTGTTGGTCCGTGGAAGGACGAAACCGGTGAGCTGTTGATTAAGGGCGGTACTCCTGAATCCGCTGGTGTGGTCTGGCTGTTTGATCCCGCGGTGTTCGTGGATGATGACGGGCAGGGCTACCTGTATTACGGAGGTGGTGTTCCGACAGGCGAGGAAGAACATCCGAACACGGCTCGCGTTATTAAACTGTCCGATGACATGCTGCATACCGAAGGTGAGGCTCAGGCCATAGACGCACCTGCCATGTTTGAGGACTCCGGGATTGCCAAGATAGGTGGTACTTATTACTACTCGTATTGCACTAATTTCAGCCATGACAACGTAATTGATGGTAACACGGTCGGTTACGGCAATATCGCGTATATGACTTCAGACAACCCGATGGGGCCGTTCACTTATCAGGGTGAGATTCTGAAGAATCCGAGCACGTATTTCGGTGTTGGCGGCAACAATCATCACGCGATGGTTCAACTTGGCGACCAGTGGTATATGACCTACCATGCGCAAACGGTGGCAAAGGAATTGATGAACGGCGGTAATCTTGACGCGGCGCATGGCTACCGAAATACTCATCTCGATCCGATTACGGTTAACGAGGATGGTTCCATTGCCGATATTGCAATGACATATGAGGGTCTCTCTTCGGTGAAGAATCTGGACGCGTATCAAGATGGAGGCATTCCAGCTTCCACCATTGCATGGGATTCCGGCATTCAGAACGCATATGACCTGACTTCTGGTGTGCGCGTGGTCGATATGACTACAGACAATTCCGAAGGTCAGAAGCTCAGCAATATTAATAATGGTGAGTGGACGTCTTTGGCGAATGTCGATTTCGGGAATAACGGCGCCTCTTCGCTGACTGTGACTGCAGCTGGCAAAGCCGGAGGCATCCTTGAGATTCGTCTTGATGATCCGGATTCCGAACCTGTGGCTTCTATTTCGATTCCTGCCGGTGATGGATCCGAGTACGCCGATTACACGACCACCCTTGAGGGTGTGACAGGGGTGCATCATGTGGTGTTCTCCTTCAAATCCGATGGTGGTGCGAATGCTCAGGATGAGCTGTACGACATCACTACGTACACTTTCACGGAGTCGCAGGATGAAACTCCTTCGACTCCGGTGGACAAGTCTGATTTGCAGAGCGCAGTGAATGAGAATTCCAGCCTGAACGCTTCCGATTACACGGAAGAGAGCTGGAAGGTGTTTGCTGACGCATTGCAGAAGGCTCAGGCGGTATTGCAGGATGAATCCGCTACTGAACAGCAGGTTCAAGATGCGCTTGCTGCATTGAATAGTGCACGTGCCGGTCTGAAGCTGGCTGATGATTCCACTGATGGCAATGCCGACGGCTCCAATGACGATGGCGTGGATTTGGCACAAACCGGTTCCTCTGTCTTGCCTGGTGCTGTGATTGTCGCTTGCTTGGCTCTCACTGGTGTGATCGTAGCGCGAGTGCGTCGCGAGATGCGCTAGTTACCTCTTGGTAATGCGGTCATCCCGTAGCGGCAGCCTCGGGATGACCGCACATGAAACCTAGAACTGGTACTTGTTCAAGCGTAAGTTTTGGCAGTGGTAATGTCCATCACTTATCCATATGCGGGAATGTCTTATCGTCATTCATTGCTGATTTGTGCGGGCATGCTATTGGAATACGCACTCGATGTTGAGTGCTTATCATGAAAGTTTAAAAGACTTATGAATTATTTACGACAAAAAATTTCGGCTAGTGCTATCGCGGTGTTGTCGACTTGTGGGTTGATTTTGGCGCCAATGCCGGTCTTTGCGGATGATTCAACGCCATCTTCAACGCCATCGGATGGCAGTTACACCACGACTGATAGCGGTGATGGCACGTATTCCATTCCCATGTTGAACACGGATGTTCCGGATATCAGTGTTATTCGTGTGTCGAAGGACGATCCGAATAACAAAGACGGTCGTGATGTGTATTACATGGTGAGTACCACTATGGAGCTCAGTCCCGGATCTCCAATTATGAAATCCTATGATCTGGTCAATTGGTGGATAGTCACGTACGTGTATGATCGCATTTCTATGAGCGATGCTTCATCCTTGCGCAATGGAGCTAGCTCGTATGGCGAAGGCGAGTGGGCTCCGTCGCTGCGCTATCACAATGGCCGCTTCTACGTGTTATTCAATACGAACAACCTTAATGGCGCTTATATCTACTACACCGATGATATTGAGAATGGTCCTTGGACGAAGATTGCCCTTAATCGGGGATTCCATGATCCGTCATTGTATTTTGATGAGCAAGGGAGTCCTTGGATTATCTCCGGCGTCAACCAATATAGGCTGTCCGATGATTTAACCACGGTGGTGGAGAGCCATGAGAATATCATCTCTGCCGAACAGTTCACTGATGATCTTGGTGAGACTCCTACCGGATTTGAAGGATCTCAGACTTTCAAAATCGGTGATTATTTCTATACTCCAACGATTTACTGGGGCAAAGACGGTCGTACGGTGATGCTGCTGCGCACCACTGATTTGCTTGATGGCTCCAAATACGAAGCCAAAAAGTATTATCTAGGTGCTTTCGCACAAGGTAGCCTTGTTGAAGTCGACAACGGTGATGGCACGACGTCTTGGCATGGATTCTTCTTCCGAGACACATATCCGACCGGACGTATTCCCGGTTTGATTCCTGCAACGTGGGGTGATGACGGATGGCCTGTGTTTGGGGACAATAATCAGGTAAGCGCGTCGGACACCTACGACAAACTGATTGATTTGCCTGCTGATTTGGAGAATCTGGTTCGCCAGCGTTCCCTGGTCAATTCGGACGATTTTGATAATGACGCGCCTCATCAGTCTTATCAGGATCAGGATTGGTGGACTCTGGAGGAGCCTCCTCAGGTTGACGATTCTCTGATTGGAATCGAGCTGGTGGACAATGGCGATTTCGAAAACGGGACTGAATCGTGGACCCCTCAGTGGAATGGTACGCTTACCGCGATTACGGATGGTTCTCTTTCTGGAACCACGAGTCTTGCTGTGACGAATCGTGGCGAATACAATGGCGCTGGCCCGGGTCAATCTATGGATGGAAAATTGCAGCAGGGCGTGACATATCGTGCCAGTGCAACGATTCGATACGACCATGAGATGGACGGCGTCGATTCATCGGCTGTGACTTCCCACCTGTTTTATGTGGCGATTCAATATGCAGACGGCACAATTAATCGTGTGGCCACAGGAACAGTGAAACGTGGGGAGACGACTACTATCACAGGTGAGTTCTCCATCCCATCCGACGCTAATGTGGAAGGTTCCAAACTCATTGTCGAAACCGCGTGGGGTGCGGAAGGCACGTGCATGGATTACGTCATCGACGATATTTCCCTGATCGGTCTTGCTGATGAGAAGGAATATCCGGTCGCCGAAGAATACCAACCCAATGGTTCGAATCTTGATTTGGTATGGGAATGGGGACATAATCCAGATAACCGATATTGGTCTCTCACTGATCGTGAAGGCTGGTTGCGTTTGACCAATGGGCACAAGGTTTCCGCCACGGCCAAATATATGAAAGGCACTTATGGCGACCTGACATATTTTGAAACCGCCCGTAACGTTTTGTCGCAGCGTACCTTTGGCGGATCCATGTCTGTGGAAACCCACATGGATGTCAGTCATATGAAGGATGGAGACACCGCAGGCCTCGCTACATATACCCGTAGTTTTGCCTATGCCGCTGTGCGTCAAGAAAATGGACAGCGAACGTTGGGCGTGGTCAAGCGTGTCTACGACAATGGCGTGAAGGACGCGGACGGTAATATCGTTGACGATACGATTGATCGTGACGCTGAAGAGGCCTTTGTATCGGGCGGCACAGTGACATTGCCAGATGATGCGACCAATGTGTGGATCAAGTCGGACAACACACTGGATAATGCGAGTGGTAAGTTGACGATTCAGTATTGGTACAGTCTGGACGGTAAGCAATGGTCCAAGCTTGGCGACGAGCAGGGGCCGCTGACTTACGATTGGAGCTTGTCGCACTTTAAGGGGTATCGAATCGGCTTGTTCAATTACGCCAAGGAGAATACGGGTGGTTATGTCGATTTTGATTACTATGACTTGAGCGACGTGTTGACTTCTGACGGCAAAGCTGTGGATACGTCTAAGCTGCGTTCGGCCATTGATCAGGCTGACTCTCTGCAGTCTGCGGAATATCCTATGGATGAGTGGGATAAGATGCTCACGCTACTTGATAAGGCAAAGCAGGCGTTGGCATCCGATCCTTCCACGCAAAATGAGGTGGATGCCCCGCAGCGTGCACTGAGTTTGCAGCTCGCGCAATTGGCGGTTGACCGTCAGTCTGGTGATGGCGGAAATCCTGGTGGTGGTGATCAGACCGGTGACGGTAACCAGTCGGGTAACGGCGATCAGACCGGTGATGGCGGCCAGCAACAGTCTTCTACTGCTGATGATAATTCATCTGAACTGTCATCAACTGGTTCGTCCGTAACACCGATGGTGCTGTCTGCAATTGCCCTGATGCTGGCTGGCATCAGTGTCATTCGGATACGCCGCTCTTCGCGCTGAAATATCGCCGCAGCCTGTTGGTTGCAGCGATTGAATGTGCGGAATCAGTGATGTGTCGCAATGGTGGGTTGTGCGAATGCTCGGCAACGTGGATTCGTACAACCCATCCTGTTATGTTGAGACCGCGGCGTGAGACATGGTGGAGCATGACATCGGCGTAGAATGTGCGATTTTGGAAACAAAGGAGCTGGTGTGTGGGCGGCTGGCAGTTTTCATTTCGAATCGACGGCGTTCTCCTGATATCAAGTATGGCTGTGTATCTATGTTGCCGTTATGTGGTGATGTTAGCGGAGTGAGTAATTCGGATATGGTTCGCCCTTATGAACATATGTATGGCTTATGTCGTCCGCCGAAGCATGGTTGCGATTAGCGAAAATCAGGTATTGCGGCGTTATGTCCGGCGCCATGTCATTATCGTATGGCGCACTCACGATACAATACCGTCCTAGCATGGGCGTCGCGGCATGAGACGACGCATTGTGCAGACAGGTGTGGCGTCGAACAACGAACGCGAGGTAAACGTAGATGGCGGTGAATTCCAGCGTGGAGAAACAGCCGGTCGACCAGCAGGCGAGCGGTGAGGTGCAGGCTGAAATCGATACGCGGTCCGATGGTGTTTCGCCCATGCCCAACGATGTTTCCAAACATAACGATGTTTCCAAGCATCCGGTGGCGTCCATTCCCGAATCGACGCTGTCGCTGGCCGATATTGAGCGTAAGCGCTCGCATCCTGCATTGTGGCTGGCTTATGCGCTGCTGGTGATTGCGGCCATTGTGGTGCCGTATTGGTGGGGGCGTGCGATTGCGGTGAACGATACGCAGTGGCTGCTTGATAATTTGAGCGCGCTTGAGCCGCGCGGCGCCGCGTTTGTTGCCTGGACGGTGACGCTGATTGCCGTTTCCGGCCTTGGTCTGCTGGTTGTTGACGCCCATCGGCGCTTGTGGGGCGCGTTTTTGTGATTGGCTTGGCGGCGGAGCAACTCATTGCCGGCCTGTGCATTCTGAAAATTGATTTTTGGTATGCGACATATGTGGTGTACGGAGAGTCGTCGGCATTGGCGAATGCGGCGAATCTTGGCATTATTTCAGTTGGTATTGGCGTTGCCGTTTTCGCGGTGCTGTGGGTGGGATTGTTGGTGACGATTAAAAAAGAGTCGCCGTTGAATGTGCTGACGCGCAGTTGGGCGTCGTTTATCTTATTTTTTGTGATTGAGACGATTGCTTTGCTTGTTGTGATGTTTGGCGGCCTGCTGACGTTGGTCTGATTCGTGGTGTCTGGTGCTCCTGTATAATTGACCCTTGGCGTATTTCGCCCGCGGATAGAGAGCGCGCCGGCATCGGGCCGGTAGCACCGCGCAGCAATATAAGGAGGATGCCGTGGCACTGACGGCTGAAGAAAAGCAGGAAATCATCGCTAAGTACGCGACCCATGAAGGTGACACCGGCTCTCCGGAGGTCCAGGTTGCTCTGCTGAGCAAGCGTATCGCTGATCTGACCGAGCACCTCAAGGAGCACAAGCATGACCACCACTCCCGTCGTGGTATGCAGCTGATGATCGGTGACCGTCGTCGCCTGCTTGACTACCTCAAGCGCGTTGACATCAACCGTTACCGTTCCCTCATCGAGCGTCTGGGTCTGCGTCGATAATTGAAGACTTCCGCCCGAGTACCTAGGATGGTGCTCGGGCGTTTTACATATCGCCAGCCAACGGCAACAACGGCAAGAGGGTTAGAGGATAGGCCAGTAGGGCGCCGAAACCGGAAACGGTACGCACGCAGGTAGCCAGTAGGTAAGGCCGACGAGAGAACCCGAATGAAGGGGTTGACACGAGGAACGACGGCCAAGGGGCCAGTCGAAACAAGGTATGTGACGTCCGCTGAAGAGGACAGTTGCGGTTCAAGCGAGTCGCCAAACCGCAACACAGTATGTAGGAATAAATAGAAAATTAAAGAAGGAGGAACCCTATGGAGGGTCCCGAAATCAAGGCCGTTGAGGCCGTAATCGACAATGGATCGTTTGGTAAGCGCACGCTGCGCTTCGAGACCGGCCGCCTCGCCCAGCAGGCCGATGGCGCTGTGGCCGCCTACCTCGACGACGATTCCATGATTCTGTCCACCACCACCGCCGGTTCCAGCCCGAAGGAGAACTACGACTTCTTCCCGCTGACCGTCGATGTTGAAGAGAAGATGTACGCTGCCGGCAAGATTCCGGGCTCGTTCTTCCGCCGTGAAGGCCGCCCGAGCTCCGAGGCCATCCTCGCCTGCCGCATCATCGACCGCCCGCTGCGCCCGCTGTTCCCGCACACCCTGCGCAACGAAGTGCAGGTCGTCGAGACCGTGCTCGCCGTGAACCCTGATGACGCTTACGATGTCATCGCCCTGAACGCCGCTTCCGCCTCCACCATGATCTCCGGTCTGCCGTTCGAAGGCCCGGTCTCCGGTGTGCGTCTGGCGCTGATTGATGGCCAGTGGGTTGCCTTCCCGCGTTGGAGCGAGCGTGAGCGCGCCGTGTTCGAGATTGTGGTCGCTGGCCGCGTGATCGAGAACGGTGATGTTGCCATCGCCATGATCGAGGCCGGTGCCGGCAAGAACGCCTGGCACCTCATCTACGACGAGGGTCAGACCAAGCCCGATGAGGAAGTCGTTGCCGGTGGTCTTGAGGCCGCCAAGCCGTTCATCAAGGTGATTTGCGAGGCTCAGGACGAGCTCAAGAAGATCGCCGCCAAGGAGACCAAGGAATTCCAGCTCTTCCCGGAGTACACCGACGAGCTGTACGCCCGCATCGACGAGATCGCCCATCAGGATCTGGACGAGGCGCTCTCCATCGCCGAGAAGCTGCCGCGTCAGGACCGCATCCATGAGATCAAGGAGCACGTGCGCGAGGTGCTCGCGGACGAGTTCACCGATATGGACGATGCCGAGAAGGACAAGGAACTCGGCAACGCCTTCAAGGAACTGCAGCGCCAGATCGTGCGTCGCCGCATCCTGACCGAGGACTACCGCATCGACGGCCGTGGCCTGCGCGACATCCGCACCCTGTCCGCCGAGGTGGACATTGTGCCTCGCGTGCACGGTTCCGCCCTGTTCCAGCGTGGCGAGACCCAGATTCTGGGCGTCACCACGCTGAACATGCTCAAGATGGAGCAGCAGATCGACGCGCTGTCCGGTCCGCAGTCCAAGCGTTACATGCACAACTACGAGATGCCGCCGTACTCCACTGGTGAGACCGGCCGCGTCGGTTCCCCGAAGCGCCGCGAAATCGGCCACGGCGCCCTCGCCGAGAAGGCTCTCGTGCCGGTGCTGCCGAGCCGCGAAGAGTTCCCCTACGCCATCCGACAGGTCTCCGAGGCCATCGGTTCCAACGGTTCCACTTCGATGGGTTCCGTGTGCGCCTCCACGCTGAGCCTTTTGGCTGCCGGCGTGCCGCTGAAGGCTCCGGTTGCCGGCATCGCCATGGGCCTCGTGTCCGGCGACGTTGATGGCAAGCACATCTTCAAGACCCTCACCGATATTCTGGGTGCCGAGGATGCCTTCGGCGACATGGACTTCAAGGTGGCCGGTACTTCCGAGTTCATCACCGCCCTGCAGCTCGACACCAAGCTCGACGGCATCCCCGCCGACATCCTGGCCGCCGCTCTGCAGCAGGCCAAGGAAGCCCGCGCCACGATTCTCGAGGTCATCAACGAGTGCATCGACGGCCCGGCCGAGATGAGCGAGTTCGCTCCGCGCATCATCACCACCTCCGTCCCGGTTGAGAAGATTGGCGAAGTCATCGGCCCGAAGGGCAAGATGATCAACCAGATTCAGGAAGACACCGGCGCTGAAATTGCCATCGAGGATGACGGTACCGTCTTCATCTCCTCCGAGGGTGGCGAGGCTGCTGAGAAGGCCAAGGCCATCATCGACCAGATTGCCAACCCGCACGTGCCCGAGGCCGGCGAAACCTACAACGGCAAGGTCGTCAAGACCACGTCGTTCGGCGCTTTCGTGAACCTCACCCCCGGCACCGACGGCCTGCTGCACATCTCCCAGATCCGCAACCTGGCCAACGGCGAGCGTATTGACGCTGTCGAAGACGTGCTCAAGGAAGGCGACACCGTTGAGGTGATCGTTCAGGGTGTCGATGATCGCGGCAAGATCTCCCTGGCCATTCCTGGTTTCGAGGATCAGGAGAACAACGCCCGCCCGAGCCGTGGCGATCGCGATGACCGCCGTGGCGGCCGTGGCCGTCGCTCCGAGCGCGATGACCGTGACTTCGACGATCGTGACGACCGTCCGCGTCGCCGTCGCTCCGATGACTTCGAGGATGATTACGACGACCGTCCGCGTCGCCGTCGCTCCGATGACCGTGACTTCGATCGCGATGATCGCGATGATGATCGTCCGCGTCGCCGTCGCTCTTCCGATCGCGATGACCGTGGCGATCGTGATGACCGCCGTGGCGGTTCCCGTGGCCGTGGCCGTGGCTCGGACCGTAACCCGCGCTACGCCACCGACGACAACTACGACGACTACCGCGCCGACCGCGAAGAGCGTACTGAGCGCCCGCGTCGCCGCGTCCGTCGCGACTTTGATCCGTTCGAGGACTAAATCCCTCTCACGGATCGGTCGCGGCATAGCCGCTCCCCCCCCCCCCCCGTTGATGCATGCTCCCCTCACCTACGGGAAGCCCGTAGGGCTTCCCGCTTAACGGTTCGGCATTCGAGGACTGATCGTTCTCTAGCTTCTCTCGGGTGAGAAGGGCTTGATCGCAAACCAAAAGGCTTCTATACCGTTTCATTCGGTATAGAAGCCTTTTTGGTTTTTCGGCTTCTTCGCGCTGCATATTTCGATGTTGAATAAGGCACTCGTGCTGCCGCCATGTACGTTTAGTTGTCGGTTGACAACTATTCCCATGCATCAAGAATGGCGGATGATCATCGAAGGTACTCATGGGCGTTGATCACTGTGGCAACAACAAAGGCCGGGCCCTTGTGAGAGCCCGGCCTTTATGCCGTATGGCGGCGGATTAATCCTTAAAGGCTAATCCGTTGTCAATCAGCGTTACAGAATCGCCATGCACACGAAGTCCAGAATGAACAGCGCGGCCACAGTCCAGATGATCGGGTGAACCTCCTTGGCCTTGCCCTTGCAGGTCTTCACGATGCAGTACATGATGAAGCCTCCGGCGATGCCGTAGGAGATGGAGTAGGAGAAGGCCATGAACACGGCGGCGAAGAACGCCGGAATGGCTTCGGCGATGTCGTCCCACTTGACTTCCTTCAGGGAAGCGGCCATCATGCAGCCGACGATCACCAGCACGCCGGCGGTTGCGGCGGACGGCACGGCGGAGACGACCGGGGCCAGGAACGCGGACAAGGCGAAGCAGATCGCCACAACCACGGGTAGTGCCCGAGTTTTTGCGCACTTTGGTCTTCGCCCGTCCCCGTGGCGATGAT
>OGRP01001856.1_pt1 | contig 12373 bp, 12 predicted proteins | sample 1553531 | NCBI WGS metagenome assembly OGRP01 (sample SAMEA2580045, study PRJEB22360) | human gut metagenome | biome: human gut; feature: human-associated habitat; material: faeces | place: Denmark | collected 2008/2010 | reverse complement strand
TCTCTTTCTGTACTTCATCGTAAACAGTTACTTTCTTTCCGTCTACAACTTCTTTTACTCTTTTGCCATCAGCATCTTTACGAGCAACTTTAGCTGTAACAGTTACTGTTTCAAAGTTGTCTTTTTCTTTTACAGCCAGAGCGATCAGGCCTTCAGCAACTTTGCGGATTTCTTTTGCTTTTGCTTCTGTAGTAACGATTTTACCATGATATAACAGATTTGTTACCTGGTTTCTGATTAACGCTTTTCTCTGTGCAGATGTTCTGCTCAGTTTTCTATATCCTGCCATTTTATTTTCCTCCATTTGTGGAACAGCCGGTCATGCTTCTTTGGTCTTACTGACAGACTGCTTTATCTTCTACAAATATTCCTTTACCCTACCGGCCAGTTACCGGCAGTTGCAGCAAACAAGCTGCTTCTTATTCTTCACCAGGATTTAACTGCAATCCCAGTTCTTTTAATTTTGCAAGTAAAGCCTTTACAAAATCTGGTTGAACCATTCCTTCACCGCCAGAGATTGTTACACCGCCTCCAGATTCCTCATAAAAATCAATATCCTGAAGACAGACTTTGACAACTTCATCTACATCTTTTGCTTCTCCTTCATAACTTAAGGCCTTTGCAGGACAGTTTTTTACACATTGAAGACATCCAGCGCATTTTGATGGATCAATACCTACATAACTGTCATCTCCCATAGAAATTGCCTGGTTTGGACAGACATGGGTGCAAGTACCGCAATGAGTACATTTTTCTTTATCATATAAAATTTGGACTTGGCTCAACTGTGATTCCGGATTTGCACACCATTTACAACGCAGTGGACAGCCTTTTAGGAAAACTGTTGTACGGATTCCTGGTCCATCGTGAATGCTGAATTTCTGTATATTAAAAACAATACCATTTGTTTGCATGGATAATATTTCTCCTTTCTGATTCTTTTGTATATCTTATCACACAACTTACGAAAAGTAAATAATATACTTACAAATGAAAGTTAAAAAACATTAAACGAAAATAATTGTTGACATATTCGAAAATTATGGTAAGATAGAAGTATCAAAAAACGAAACACGTAATAAGACTTAGGAGGAGTTTTAATCATGGAATTTATCTTAGATACAGTAGATCTTGAAGAGATCAAAGACGGTGTAGACCACATGCCAATCGTTGGAGTAACAAGCAACCCATCCATCGTTAAGAAAACATCACCAGAAGATTTCTTTGGACATATGAGAAAGGTTCGTGAGATCATCGGGAAAGAAAGAAGCCTTCATGTACAGGTAATTTCATTAGATGCAGAAACAATCGTTAAGGAAGCCCACAGAATCTTAGAAGAGATCGATGATCAGGTATATATTAAAGTTCCTGTATCCTATGAAGGATTAAAAGCGATCAAGATCTTGAAATCAGAAGGTGTTAACGTAACAGCAACAGCAGTTTATGATCTAATGCAGGCATATTTTGCATTAGCAGCAGGAGCTAACTATATCGCACCATATGTAAATCGTATCGGAAATCTCGGGGCAGACCCTATGGAACTGATCAGCAATCTTCAGGACCGTATCGAAGATGATGGATATGATTGTAAGATCGTTGCAGCATCATTTAAAGGCGTTGAACAGGTGAAGAACGCATTTAACTATGGAGCAGAAGCAATCACAGCACCATATGCAGTATTAAAACAGGTATTTGCAAATCCTAATATTGACAAAGCAGTGACAGACTTCAACAATGACTGGTATGCAGTTTATGGAGAAGGTAAAGGAATCTGTGACCTTTAATTAAAAATATGCTATTATATGAATAGTGCAGAGGGATAAAGAGCCGCAAGACGGCTCTTTCCTAATATTATGAAGAAAGGGAAAGTTTCATGACAGACAGACAAACAAAGATTCTTGAAATCGTAAATCAAAAAAAGAAAGTAGAAGTGGTAACTTTGTCACAGATGCTGGAGGTATCACAGGTCACGATCAGAAAAGATCTTGATGCTTTGGAAGAACTGAATTTTCTGACAAGAGAGCATGGATATGCGACAATGAAGAATATGTCAGACATCAGCAATCGTATGGCTTTTTGTTATGAAACAAAGCAGCGTATCGCAGAAAAAGCAAGTGAGATCATATCTGATGGGGAAACGATCATGGTAGAGTCGGGGTCAAGTTGTGCATTGCTTGTAAAATACCTTTCAGAGACTAAGAAAGATATTACAGTTATCACGAATTCATCCTATATTGCCCGATTTATCAGAGAAACAGAGGGCGGTGTTACAAAGGTCATCGTTCTTGGAGGAGAATATCAGAAGGAAGCAGAGGTTATGGTAGGACCATTGGTGAAGACCTGTGCGGAAGCTTTTTATGTAGATAAGCTCTTTATGGGAACGGATGGGTATATCCCTGGCATCGGATTCACAAGCGGAGATATGTTAAGGGCCGAAGCTGCCAAGAGTATGGCGGATTCTACAAGGAATTCTATCATTTTAACAGATTCCAGCAAGTTTTCAGAACATGGAGTTGTCATGCAGTGTAGACTCAAAGATATTAATATGGTATTTACGGACGATCAAGTGCCATTAGAAGCTAAAGATGCGATGGAACAAAATGGGATTATCGTAGAAACAGTACCTAGATAAGAAAGAAATGATAATAGAAACTGTCATATGAATGGAAGGAAAATTCGTATGGCAGTTTTCGTTTTTACAGTAAAAACACTGTCGTTACTATGTACAAAAATAAATACATAAGATATAATAAAGTTGTAATTTAATAATTAAAACAAAAGGAGGCAGTGGATGAGAACAAGAAAGATGATGTTGTATGCAGGCATGATCGCATCTCTGACAATGGGGATTTTTATAAGCGGAGCAGGTCAGCAGAAAGTGGAAGCGAAAACTAAAGTAACATACACGCTTAAGAAGGGAACATTGACGATCAAAGGAAAAGGTGCAATGCCTGCGAAGATGAAATTTCGAAGGAACAAGAAGATCAAGAAAGTTATCATTAAAAAAGGCGTGACATCTGTTTCATATGAAGCGTTTGCATTATGTAAGAATTTGAATTCTGTGACAATTCCATCAACAGTAAAAACGATAGGAATTCGAAGCTTCTATGGAACAAAGATTTCTAAAATAACGGTTCCATCAAAGACAAAGACGATCGGGCAGGGGGCATTTGGAAGTTGCAAAAGTTTAAAGACGATCGTTATGCCAGGAGACTTTAAATTAAAGCTCGAAGAGGATACTGACGATAAGTTATGGTATGTCACAAGTGATCAGTCAGCAGTTGATACCATAACATTTAATACAAAATTAAAATTGGCAAATGTATCATATCTGTCAGCAAATAATCTGGTAGTTGCAAAGAATGATCCATCATATCAGAGTATCGAGGGTGTAATCTATACAAAAGATGGAAAAGGAATTGTAAGAGTACCTCAAAAGAGAACAGAGCTTAAGATCAAAGAAGGATGTACAGAGTTTAATATGCAATCTGTATTATATAATTCCACAGATTCTGAAGGAGATGAGTTCAACAATTGTTCTAAATTAAAGAAGATTGTAATTCCATCATCTGTAAAGAGTATTAATAAAATAAAATATAAAACGGATCGAGCGGATGCGTGTGATATGCACGTTGATACCATTGAAATTGCTCCAAAAGATTTTGATGCGAACAGCCTTTACGCATTAGGAAGTTCTCTTGGGAAGAATATCACGATTGAGTCATTAATGAAATTACTTCCAGATCAGATTACATACAAAGATCATATGTATATTACAAAAGATCACGGTTTATTAAAATATGACGGAAAAGATGCAAATGTTGAAATTCCAGAAGAGATCACATGGATCGCACCAGAAGCATTTTATAGAAATGAAACATTAAAGAATGTCAAACTTCCATCTAAGATCACTACGATCGAAGAAAATACATTTTATGGATGTAGTGAATTGGAAGCCGTGATAATTCCAGATCAGGTAAACATGATCGGCAAGTCAGCATTCGATGAATGTACGGTATTAAAATCCGTAACATTTGGAAAATCCTTAAAAGTGGTCAAAGATCATGCGTTTGCTTCAGCAAATATCAGAAACTTTACAATCCCATCAGGAATTCAAAAGATAGAGACAGGTGCTTTTGCTGGAATCAATCAGATTGGGACGGTTACATTTGAGGGAAGTACAAAGTATGTTGCAGCAGATGCATTTATGAATTCCACAGGAATCAAACTTGTATATAAGAAAGGGATCAAGGAAGCGCAAACAGAATTATCTTATGACTATATTATAGCCAGAAAGAATGGAAATAATAAAGTTCGTACAACGTGGCAGCCAGTATCAGGAGCTAATGGTTATCAGTTAAAATTCAGTACTGACAAGAAATTTAAAAAAGTATTGAAAACAGTAATGGTCAAGAAAAATGTGTTAAATGCTACAACATATGTAAAGAATAAGAAGAAAACCCTCTATATTAAAGTTCGTCCATATCAGACAATTAATAAGAAGAATGTTTACGGAAGATGGTCTTATCTGCAGTTATAGTAAGAAAAATGAAAAGAAGTATTTAAACAAAGAAGCGCTAGATTGGTATTTTGCCAAAACTAGCGTTTCTTTTTGTGAAGATTATCTATGCATGATGAGAAATTTAAATCAAATTGATTTAGAATATGCTCACTGTAGGAATCGGTCTGGTTGATGTGGGAAAAAGCAGATTGAACTTTTTTGAATTCTTTGGCAGGAGCAGTCTTAAAGCATGCGATTAAAAAGAATAAAAACAAAATAGAAAAGCCAATTCTTAATTTTAAAAAAGACCAGTATGTTGGTGATTGGTTTTCTTGTTCATTTATATAGGAAGAAAAATCATTACCAGAATTTAATTTTCGATATGTATCATTAAGTCGAGTTTGTTCTATATGAAAATCCGTATTTTTATGCATGAAAAGTACCTCCTTTTGTACATTCTATTCAGAGAAGAAAAAAACTGAACAAATTTTCAAAAAAATTGAAAGAAAAGGTTGACATTAAAATGCGAAAGTGCTACTTTAAATATAGATGTTAGCACTCGATATAAATGAGTGCTAATAACAGGAGGCGAAGATATGGAGTTAAATGATCGTAAGAAGTTAATATTGAAAGCGATTATCGCCAATTACCTTGAAACTGGTGAGCCGGTAGGATCAAGAACCATTGCCAAACATCCTGAGTTGAATTTAAGCTCAGCAACGATCCGTAATGAGATGGCAGATCTGGAAGATATGGGATATATCTTACAGCCTCATACATCCGCAGGAAGAATTCCTTCCGACACAGGTTATCGTTTTTATGTAGATCAGCTGATGACGGAACGTGACAGCGAACACGAAGAGAAACAGGCATTGATTCAGAGAGTTGATAAGATGGAAGTCTTATTAAAACAGGTTGCCAATGCATTGGCAAACAGCACGAATTATGCAACGATGGTTTCTTCCCCACATTATCAGAATGTAACACTGAAATTTGTGCAGCTGTCTCAGGTGGATCACGAACATCTGCTTGCAGTGATCGTTACACAAGGCAATATCGTAAAGAACAAGATGATCCAGGTAGAAGAACCGCTTTCGAATGAAGATGTTCTGAAATTGAATGTATTGTTGAATACATTTTTACAAGGATTATCATTACAAGATATCAACCTTGCACTGATCCAGACGATGAGAGAGCAGGCAGGGATCAGACAGGATGTGTTAGAACGGATTCTTGAAGAGATTGCCAAAGCGATCCATGATGCAGATCATATGGAAATCTACACAGGAGGAACGACCAATATCTTAAAATATCCGGAGCTTGGGAATCCGGATACGGCAACAGAACTTCTTGATACATTAGTTGAGAAGAAGGCACTGACGAAACTGGTTGATTCAACTTTGGAATCAGATTCTGATAATCATACAGGGATCCAGGTTTATATCGGAGAAGAATCTCCGGTTAAGAATATGAAGGACTGTAGTATTGTAACTGCAACATATGAGCTTGCAGAAGGAGGTACAGGTACCGTTGGTATCATCGGACCGAAGAGAATGGATTACAAGAAAGTTGTTAAGACTTTAAAGAACCTCACTGAAGAATTAGATGATATTTTTAAAGACAAATCTTAAGAAAGGAAGTGATGTGATGAGTAAGAAAAACGAAAACATCAACGAAGAAGTAAAGAACGCAGAAGAGACTGCTGAAGATATAAAAGATACAGAAACAAAAGAGACAAAGGAAGCAGCCGCTGATGACAAGATTGCAGAATTAGAAGCGTCCGTAGCTGACTGGAAAGACAAATATCAGAGACTGATGGCTGAATTTGAGAACGCAAGAAAGCGTACAGCAAAGGAAGCTACACAGCGTTATGATATGGGAGCAATGGGAGTTTTAGAAAAACTTCTTCCAGTTATTGATAACTTTGAGAGAGGCTTAGAAGCCGTATCCGAAGAAGAGAAAGACTCCGCATTCGTTAAAGGAATCGAACAGATCTATAAACAGTTTGTTGCTGTAATGGAAGATGTGGGAGTAACACCAATGGATGCGCAAGGAAAAGAATTCGATGCAAATCTTCATAACGCAGTGATGCATGTCGAAGATGATGAGTTTGGTGAGAACATCGTTGCAGAAGAATTACAGAAAGGTTACATGTACAAAGAAAATGTACTGCGCCATAGTATGGTAAAAGTAGCTAACTAATATTTATATTATATATAGAATAAGAAGAAATCTTAGGAGGACATAGATCATGGGTAAAATTATTGGTATTGACTTAGGAACAACAAACAGTTGTGTAGCAGTTATGGAAGGTGGAAAACCAACCGTTATTACAAATGCAGAAGGTATGAGAACAACACCATCTGTAGTAGCATTTACAAAGACAGGAGAACGTGTGATCGGTGAACCTGCAAAACGTCAGGCAGTTACAAACGCTGAGAAGACAATCGCTTCTATCAAACGTCATATGGGAACAGATTACAAAGTTCAGATCGATGACAAAGCATACTCTCCACAGGAAATTTCAGCAATGATCTTACAGAAATTAAAATCAGATGCTGAAAACTACTTAGGAGAGAAAGTAACAGAAGCAGTTATCACTGTTCCAGCTTACTTTAATGATGCTCAGCGTCAGGCAACAAAAGATGCTGGTAAGATTGCAGGACTTGATGTAAAACGTATCATCAACGAGCCAACAGCAGCAGCTTTATCTTATGGACTTGATAACGAAGAAGAACAGAAGATCATGGTATATGACTTAGGTGGTGGTACATTTGATGTATCTATCATCGAGATTGGTGATGGTGTCATCGAAGTATTATCAACAGCAGGAGATAACAAATTAGGTGGAGATGACTTTGATAACGTTATCACACAGTATATGTTAGATGAATTCAAGAAACAGGAAGGTGTTGACTTATCAACAGATAAGATGGCAATGCAGAGATTAAAAGAAGCAGCAGAGAAAGCTAAGAAAGAATTATCTTCTGCAACAACAACAAACATCAACCTGCCATTCATCACAGCAACAGCTGAAGGACCAAAACATTTTGATATGAACCTTACAAGAGCGAAATTCGATGAATTAACAGCTCATTTAGTAGAGAGAACAGCAGGACCTGTAAACTCCGCATTAAACGATGCTGGAATGACAGCTTCTGAATTAAGCAAAGTATTATTAGTTGGTGGTTCTACACGTATCCCAGCCGTACAGGATAAAGTACAGCAGTTAACAGGAAAAGAACCATTCAAAGGAATCAACCCAGACGAATGTGTAGCGATCGGAGCTTCTGTTCAGGGTGGTAAATTAGCAGGAGACGCTGGTGCCGGTGATATCCTTCTTCTGGATGTTACACCATTATCACTGTCTATCGAGACAATGGGTGGAGTTGCAACACGTCTGATCGAAAGAAATACAACAATCCCTACAAAGAAGAGCCAGATCTTCTCAACAGCAGAAGATAATCAGAGTGCTGTAGATATCAACGTTGTACAGGGTGAGAGACAGTTCGCAAAAGATAACAAATCTTTAGGAAGATTCAGATTAGATGGTATCGCACCTGCAAGACGTGGAGTACCTCAGATCGAAGTAACATTCGACATTGATGCAAATGGTATCGTAAATGTATCTGCAAAAGACCTTGGAACAGGAAAAGAACAGCACATTACGATCACAGCTGGATCTAACATGTCTGATGAAGATATCGATAAAGCTGTAAAAGAAGCTGCTGAATTCGAAGCTGCAGATAAGAAACGTAAAGAAGCGATCGATGCAAGAAACGAAGCTGATTCTATCGTATTCCAGACAGAGAAAGCCTTAGAAGAAGCAGGAGATAAAGTAGATCCTACAGAAAAAGCAGCTGTAGAAGCTGACTTAAAAGATTTAAAAGATCTTGTAGAAGCTACAAAAGATCAGGATATGACAGATGCTCAGGTTGAAGATCTGAAAGCTAAGAAAGACAAACTGATGACAAGTGCTCAGAATTTATTTACAAAGATGTATGAAGCAGCAGCACAGGCTCAGCAGGGAGCTCAGGGAGCAGCAGATGCAGGAGCAAACCAGGGAGCAGCAAACGATGATGTTGTAGATGGTGACTACAAAGAAGTATAATTTTAAAGAGAAGGTAGACTAAAAATGGCGGAAAAAAGAGATTACTATGAAGTACTAGGCATTGATCGTAATGCTTCAGCATCAGAAATAAAGAAAGCCTACCGAAAACTCGCCAAGAAATATCATCCAGATACGAATCCTGGAGATAAAGAGGCAGAAGCCAAATTTAAAGAAGTAACAGAAGCTTATGAGATATTAAGCGACTCTGAAAAGAAAGCGCAGTATGACCAGTATGGTCATGCTGCCTTTGAGCAGGGTGCTGGCGGATTTAATGGCGGCGGATTTGGCGGTTTTGATTTCGGTGGTGATATGGGAGATATCTTTGGTGATATTTTCGGAGGTATGTTCGGTGGAGGAAGCCGTGGCGGAGCAAGACAGGCTAATCGTCCGACACAGGGATCACATATTCGTGCAAGAATCCACGTAACATTTGAAGAAGCAGTCTTTGGTACATCAAAGAAAATAGAAATTACATTAAAAGATGAATGTACAACATGTCACGGAACCGGTGCAAAACCAGGTACAAGTCCAGAAACATGTCCAAAATGTCAGGGACGTGGTCAGGTTGTATTTACACAGCAGTCTATGTTTGGAACGGTGCAGAATGTTCAGACATGTCCAGATTGTCATGGAACAGGTAAGATCATTCGTGATAAGTGTCCAGATTGTCATGGAACAGGTTATGTAAGCAATCGTAAGACGATCGAAGTGACAGTACCAGCAGGTATTGACAACGGACAGAGTATCCGTATCCGTGGAAAAGGAGAACCAGGTACAAATGGAGGCCCAAGAGGAGATCTGTTAGTAGAAGTGATCGTAGAAAGACATCCAAAATTCCAGCGTCAGGATACAACGATCTATTCAACAGAGCCAATTTCCTTTACACAGGCAGCACTTGGTGGTAAGATCCAGATTCCTACAGTCGATGGACCATACGAATACACGATCAAACCAGGAACACAGACAGACACCAGAATCCGCTTAAAAGGAAAAGGTGTGCCAATGGTACGTAATAAGAATGTACGAGGAGACCACTATGTAACACTTGTCGTTCAGGTACCAGAACACTTAAACGGAGAGCAAAGAGCAGCTCTTCAGAAATTCCAGGAAGCTATGGGTGAAGTTCCAAAGAAGGAAGAAGTTCATAAAGAACATAAAGGTTTCTTTGGGAAACATAAAAAGTAATTTGAATGATAATCGTTCAAATGTATATGATAAATAATAAGGATCTCTCGACCATTAGAATTCGGCATGTCATTTTGACAGAATTCTAATGGTCGGGAGATCCTTATTATTATTTATCATATACATAGACGGCTATTCAAACCACCACAGGTGTGTATGTTAAAGGTTATTGGCGTACAATTTATTGATTTATATTATCACTAAAATATAAGTTTAATATTGAAAATTAAACATAATCATGCTATTGTATAAATATAAACACAGAGAAGGAGGATCAATGGATGGCAATTGAATATTTAACAGGATTAAATGCGATTGTAATGAAAGCTATTTGGAATATTGAAAAGAGACAGGGCAGAGTAACAATACAGGATCTGGTGGAAGAAATAAAAAGGAATACAGGGAAAGAATATCATAGGAATAGTGTTTCGACTTATTTGAGAAGATTGGAGAAGAAAGATTTCATAGAGACAAAGAAAGAAGGAAGAAGAAGTTTTATTTATTCGAAAGTTGATGAATCAGATTATCATAAAGTGCAGTTTGAGCAGATGAAAAAAGTATGGTTTGATGATTCATGGGATGAATTTTCAGTAGCTCTTTCTGATGTAGTAAAACAAGAGGAGAATGATAAATTACGGAGGTTGATCGATGATCTGGATGATTCAGCAGATTAGCATTTATATATTGTGCTATTTATTTATCTGTCTTCTCATAGGAAGTATATTGTTTCTTATATGGAAGATTCTATGTAAAAAGATGGAGGAAAAAGGATTTGTCAGGCTGAATTATGGATTGTTAAAGATTGTCATCTTGTTTTTTTTGATTCCTTTTCCAATTGTAATCTTAAGGACGGTTCTTTGGGATGGAATTACCTTTTTGGTAAATGACAGGATAGGAAATTTTGCAATATGTATGGTAGGGATATGGGGAATAGGATTTGGAATCAGCATATGGAAAAGCAAACGTAAGGAGAGGGTATTTTTAGATATATGTCAGTCAGGAAAAACATGTAGAGAATGGATTTCAAAGCAAGCGCTAGAATTAATGGAAAAATTTGAGATTCATAATTCTGTAAGTGTTGAATACAACCCATTTGTACAGACACCGATGGTATATGGAATAAGGAATCCAAAAGTTTTACTTCCGACAGAAGAATATACCACAGACCAGCTAAAGATTATTTTATTGCATGAGCTGACACATATAAAACATAAGGATATCTTTTGGAAACTATTATGCAGAATGATTTTACTGATCTACTGGTTTTATCCATTAAAACGTCAAATATTTAAAGCAGTGAATGAATGGAGTGAAGTCTATTGCGATTTCAGTGTGATCAATGAGACGGGAAGCAAGAAGGGATATTTTAAGACAATCTATGATATTATGATTCATCAATTTCAGTTCCAGGAATATATCTGTGCAGGAATTGGGGAATGTAACTTGGAACGAAGAATATTAATCGCAAATAATATTAGGAGAATGAATACGGAGAAATGGATCATAGGTTTTATTTTGAGCATGTGTTTTATATTATTTGGGGGAATCAGTGTTGTTACTGCAATGGAATCAATGCAATTGGGGTATAGAATTTTAGATAGAAATACAACAGAGGAAATTGTGGTAGATGGTACACCAGAGGTTATGAATTTAGTTGTACATAAAAGATATGGATATGATCCAAGAATTTTCCATACTAAATATTTGGAAGATGATGGTTCAATTTATGGGGTGGATTTTCTGAAAAAGAAAGAACGAGTACAAACGAAATGGATTTATTTAAAGAAAGGACAAAAAGTATTTTTTAAAGTCTTTGATATGACTGATAAAGATGCAAACAAAAGAAAATTAGAGGCAGGAATACGGGATTTTTCAAATAATATAAAATATGTTAACAGATCAGAAGAAATTGATTATAAGTTTTCAATTGAAAAAAGTGGAAAGTATCAATGTTTTGTTAGTAATTATAATGATCAAAATATTGAATTATTAGGAGAAATTGAAATTTTAGAGAGATAACGGAGGATATATACAATGAAAAAGTTTTTTATATTAGTTTTAGGAATGATAATGTTAATGCTTATTCCTATTAATGTAAAGGCAGATGATGAAGTGGAGATAGGAGTAGATCAAGAAGAATCAAATATAGAATATGTAGAAATAGATCAAGAAATGGAATCATTTTCTGTGGGACATAAGGTATCGCTTAGTATTAATCCTAATGTAGAAAAAAGAATTGGAAGTTATAAACTAGAGGCTAATAAATATGTTAGATTAAAATTTATATATTCCTCAACCAGTAGGGTTAAAGTTGGAATAGTCAATAAGAGTAGAAATAAGGTAGCATTAAAGGAAATAAAATCAAATGACATTCAAAAGATAAAAGTACCTAAAAAAGATACATATTCTATATATATTCAAAATAATTCCGGTAAGAAGATAACAGTAAGTGGAGTGATTATTATATTGTAAAAATTTATAAGATACAATATGGAGAGGAATTCAAAATATAGAAGTATCATATGGATCAGAGGTAACGAATTATTTATTGAAGGGCGGTGATGCTTATGATTTAG
>OGRP01001844.1_pt1 | contig 12459 bp, 7 predicted proteins | sample 1553531 | NCBI WGS metagenome assembly OGRP01 (sample SAMEA2580045, study PRJEB22360) | human gut metagenome | biome: human gut; feature: human-associated habitat; material: faeces | place: Denmark | collected 2008/2010 | reverse complement strand
GTATTACGACTTTTTTGTGGATAGTTTGGTAGATGCTTTCTCTTATATAGGGATTTCATTGCACATCTCTACGCTTTCTCTCTTATTACCGGTCGGGATTAGTTTTTATACATTCCAAGCCTTAAGTTATACGATTGACGTGTATAGAGGTAAATTGCCGGTGACAAGAGATATCGTTTCCTTTTTCGCGTTTGTTAGTTTTTTCCCACAGTTGGTGGCTGGCCCTATCGAACGGGCTACTAACCTGTTGATACAATTTGAGAGACCTCGCAGCTTCGAGTATAACGACGCTGTAGATGGGATACGACAAATGATGTGGGGGTTTTTCAAAAAAATCCTGATAGCCGATAATTGTGCCTTGGTCGTAGATGACATATTCGGGAACTATGGAAATTACCCGGCTAGTACTTTGCTATTGGGAGCCGTTTTGTTCTCATTCCAGATTTATGGAGATTTTTCCGGATATTCAGATATAGCTATAGGTACAGCCAAGTTGTTTGGGATACAGTTGAGGCAAAATTTCCGGTATCCCTATTTTTCTTTAGATATAGCCGAGTTTTGGAGACGTTGGCATATCTCGTTGAATACTTGGTTTGTAGATTATGTATATATTCCCTTAGGAGGTAGCCATAATGGTTTCTTTAGACATATTCGGAATATCTTGATCATATTTTTCTTGAGCGGTCTTTGGCATGGAGCGAACTGGACATTTGTGGCTTGGGGTGTTTACCATGGTTTGCTATGTATAGCATTGTTGATACTAAAGAAATATGTAAAGATAAGGTTGATACCATCAAACGTTGTGTCTATGTTGGTTACATTTGGCTTCGTGGTGATCGGATGGATTCTATTTAGGGCTGAGAATATATCAATGGCACTCGATTATATATATGATCTGTTCTCCTCTTCTTTATTCCGTGTGCCTAAGGTAAGTGGGGCCAATAATGTTTCTGCTTTATTATCGCTTATTTTCATTACTTGTATGTTAGTGATCGAGTGGATGAATCGGAAACAGCCGTTTGGATTTGATATTAGGAAAATACGAAGTATATATATACGATATACTTTATATGCGATCCTTTTATTTTGTATATATTTCTTCGGAAATAACGCTTCTAGCTTTATTTATTTTCAATTCTAGCAAGTATGAAACCAACGCATAAACAAATAAAGAGTATGATAAGATTCCTGTTGTTTCTGGGGATCTTGTTGTTTTTGTTCAATCAGATCACTCCCTATCTCTATCGATTATTGCCTAACGACTACGTACGAACACGACTTATATGGAGTACATTAAATAATCCGGAAGAGCGTCCGGATCTTGTTATTTTAGGTAATAGCCGCGGTATGAGTGGTGTGAACGGATACAAGTTAGAAGCAGAGTTGCGAGGAAATCCCTGTGTATATAATCTTACCTCTACTGGTCAGAGATTGAGTGAGAGTGCCTTGTATTATTCCTATTTACCATCTTCTGTGCAAGTAGTTGTACAGTGTGTGGATTTAGATCAATTACGTGGCCCGATCGAATTGGATGATCCCAACCGGGTAGCTCTACATATGTATGGATATAAAATGGATGGTTTTACCTGTGAATTACTTCCTGCTTTAGAAAAAACTTTAAGTGAACCGAATTTATACTATAATTATGTGGCTCGAAATTGTTTATTCTCCGGCTTGACTACTTATCTGCGTAATAAGTTGGATGATGATGTTATCCCCGGAATTATAACCTCTGATTTACGTTATCCAAACTCTACGATGTCTGATAGAAATGAATCTGTCTATAAACGGAAAGTAGAAGAACAGAATGAAGAAAATAAATTCGAGGCATATCAGATTACTCCTGAATGGAAAAGGTTGATAGAGCGTTCTTCCGTTTATTTTAGGGATAGGGGTATTATTTATTGTCTGGTTGTCATGCCGTATAACCCGGATATAACAGCTTTTACAGTAGCGGAGAAACAACGAGCTTTGCGAATGTTTACTCAAATGTTTGATTCTATCCTTATCGTCGACTGTATGGAGCTATTGGATACGTCGGATTTTTATGATGCTATCCATCCGAACCGGAAAGGAGCGGAGAAGATAACAGATCAGATCATCCGATCATTGCGTTCATCTGGTTTTTCTTTTTAGGATGATATAAACAAGGTTTCTCTATGTATTTCCAGGATAACATACCCAATCCGGTGCTAAGGATAGTGGTAAGAGCCAATGTCAATATAAAGCTATACCGATCAAGTCCGTAATGAATGAATATTTGGATGATCGGGAAATGAATCAAGAAAATACCATACGAGAAATTTCCCATCCGATTGAATACATGTAACCACTTGAATCCATAAGCTACCGTGATAATGATAGAGGCTAGAGCGATAGGCTCGAAAATACTCAGCAGCAGATACTCTCTACCCAATAAAAGAAATAGGCTGACAGGGAACAAATATCTCATATATTTTCGAAAAACAGGGAAATAGGCAAGTATGATAATACCGGAACAAAAGTACATCATTTGTCCGGGGAATTGTCTTTTCATGAATTCATAAATAGGGTTGTGTGTCATATCATCTAAATAATTACACGTTGTCGAGTAGATGAAAGATAAGATATAAATAAGAAGTAGGCATACCAATTTATTGTATCTTTTCAGTAACCAATAGATAATGGGTATAATGATATATAGCATGAATTCAACCTTGATAGTCCATAAAGACCCATTCATCGCTTGTAAAGGATTGGTATCGAATACGCCGGGTAAATCCGGCGATAAAAAGTTAAATGTAAGTAAATTACAGATAAGATAGGTGTATAAGCTAGAAGAGGTGAGGTATTCCCTGCAGGATAAAGAGGTAAGGAATAATCCGATTAAGGCACATAATAAAATAGTCAAGCTGTAGGCGGGCATAATACGTTGAATACGTTTACGGAAAAAAATCCGGGTATTAGGCGTACGTAAGAAGCTAAACATAACAAGAAATCCACTAATAATAAAGAAACCTTTCACTCGAAATCCTCCGCTAACAAACCAAAAAGGATCTGTCTCTGTCAGTGTGCTGAAATGGTTGAACATGACAGAATACGCAAGAAAGAAGCGAATAAAATCAAAATTATTCGCTTCTTTTACTTGATTTATTAATCTGGAGTTGAGTAAAACTTTCTCTGATTGATTCATTGTTCTATTTGACTACAATGATTTTTGTTACGACGCTCTCTGAGGCTTCCTCCGTGGAAGCTAGTACAAGATATACGCCTGTCGCTACACGTGATCCGTTTGCGTTCCGGCAATTCCAGATAGCTTGCCCCCCCAAGGATTTAGTTTGATAAATAATATTTCCGTTTAAATCCGTGATTTTTACATTCGAATTATCCATTAATCCTACAATCGTTACTTTATCCATATGTTCGGGACGTACCGGATTAGGATATGCGTAGATCTCCGAGTAATCAGATTTACCTTCCGAAGCTTCTCCTTGATAGGAATTTAGTCCTTTATCGGTACCGATAAAAACTTCACCGGTCTTATCGTTTATCTCTATATCGTATATGTTATCGGAAAGGAGCGGGCTATTGGTCGTATTAAATTGATAAACGATTGTCTCATTATCATTATCTAGAACATAGACGCCATTTCCTTTGGTTCCAATCCATTTTCGATTACCTGCGTCTACTTTTAGGGTCGTGACGACAACGTTATCTAAGAAATAAGCGAGATTGCCAGTTTCCTCATTGGTATATTTTACCCTTGTACAACGTGTAGCGGCTTTATCCTCAGCGGAAGAGATCCTAGGTTTAGTGAAATATACGGCTCCCCGATTCGTACCAACCCAGATATATCCATCCTTATCCTCGGCTACGCATGTATAATTACTAGGAGTCAATTCTTTTCCGTCGGTATCAATAAGTGTAGTAAACTCATACGAGGAAACTTCGTCTAAAGACTCGCTATTCGGTATCATTACAAGTTTAGGGGTGTTACGAGGCACATAAATCCATTTGTCGTTAGTGGAGGTTATAAGTATATCGTTTATTGTATAAACTCCTCTAAGTTGTTCGATATCCAAACGATGCCATGCTCCTGCTTTGTCAAGAACAAGTACCGCATGGTTAACCTCTGAGCTTGTCATCCACAAATTTCCATTTTTATCAAAGGCCAGTCCATCTATATAACAATAACCGGACCCATAGCCTCCTGCGGTTTCTTTAAAGGCATTCTTTTCATTGTATGACTGGACGGGAGTTCCATTCTTATATTGGATAACGCCATCACCCATGGAAGAGGCGTATACGATTTCATCATTAGAATCATCGGTCGTTACGGCTATACTTGTATAGTCTCGTGGATTTCTTGGTAAATTGAGTTTCTTTTGGGCTTCTTTAGGATCGATAAAAGACCATTTATCATAATCGTATGTAAGAATATAACCTCCTTTGTCGAAGCGCTTACCATTTAGGAGGTCTTTACCTCCTATGATCATATATACTTTATCATTTTTACAAACAATATCGAATGCGCTATTGCTGTAAGGTCCGTCTAAAATGATAGGTTCATTAAGAGCCTCAAAACTATTTGAGCCTTTCCGTTGGATAGAACGTAGCCCTTTGCTTCCTTCCGCTATCCAATATTTGTCTGCTTGATAGGTACTGATATCATTGATACTTAAGTTTATTTGGTCAAACTTTTGCGTATCGGATACGATGAAAACCCTTGAGTTATCTATACATGCTAATTTTTCGCCTATTACTTTCATGTATTTTAGGGTTGAGCTATTTATTATTCGGGAAAGCTCTCCATTGTTTTCATAGAAGATACCTTGCTGACTGACCAAGTAGAACAAGGTATTCTTGAATGAAGCGATAGCTGAGATCGTATGACTATCGGAAAGGTTTGATAATCCATAGGGCTTCCAGTTTGCCTTATCCAGTAGGTTCTCTTTTAATGAGGCGTATATAATCCCCGAAGATACTTCTGCCTTATTGGTTGTAGAGGCATATATATTGCCATTCTGTATGGCACACGATGTTATATTTAAGGAAAGCTTGTAGGTATCCTTTATTTCCTTTTTGGCCATATTGATCACGACGATACCGAATGCTGTCGATAAATAGGCATATTCATCATGTACCAATACTGAATTGATTTGTTTGTCTCTTATGGACGTACTGGTCGACAGATAAGGTAGATTTGTCGCCACTCCTCCCTCAAGTATATCTATATTTGAATTATCATAGATAATAAGGAGTGATTTTGTTTGTTTATTATAGCGGATCAAAGAAATCGTATTATCATTTAATCCGTTTCCTTTATAATATTGCTTAATACTATTATCTTCTTTTCCATACGTATAAAGAGATCCTTCCGCTACCACAAATACTTGGTCGTTCGATTCCTCTACGCTGTTTGTGTTATTGTAAGAAAGATACGTTTTCCATCCGGTTGTATTAAAATTCGCGGCTAATACAGTGAATGAAAAGAATGAAAATAGAATGATAGTAAGTATATGTCTCATATTAACAATTGTAATCAGATAAAAATAATGTTAATTTCATGACGGCTTTCGCACGATGGCTGATCTGGTTTTTTGTATCGTTACCCATCTCGGCGAAAGTTTGTGTATAGGTATCAGGCATGAATATAGGATCGTATCCAAATCCGCTATCTCCGCGTTTTTCGGTAGTGATAGAGCCATTTACGATACCGTCGAAGGTATATTCTTTTCCGTCAAGGATTAGAGCTATGACCGTGCGGAAACGTGCTTTTCTGTTTTCTTTATGATTCATTTCGGACAACAGCTTGTTCATATTAGCTTCCGAGTCGTGCTCTGTTCCTGCGTAACGAGCCGAATAGACTCCCGGAGCATTATTTAATACCTCGACTTCTAATCCCGTGTCGTCAGCGAAACAATCATATCCGAATTTCTCTTTGATATAGCGGGCTTTTAGCAAAGCATTTCCCTCTAAGGTATCTGCCGTCTCGGGGATATCGTCATGGCAATCGATATCGGATAAACTTATGATTTCCGCGTATCCGGCGGTTATCTTGCGGACCTCGTCCAGTTTGTGTTGATTATTTGTCGCGAATACAAGTTTCATATTTCGTAATCTATTAAATAAGAAAGCATTTCTATACGGTAGATATATAACGTATGGAAATGCTTTAAATTGTTTGTATATTCTTTTTTAAGTCTTTATCTGATCGAACCCCTCACCATATACCCCTCGGACAATGCTTTGGGAGATGAACGCTTGGTGGTCTATCCGTTTCACGATCCGGAAGATGGAGACGGATTCGGATTTCTTGGCGAGTAGTACGACTACCTTGACGGGTTTGCGGGAATAACCGCCCTCGCCGTCCAGTATCGTGCAGCCACGGCCTAAGTCATGGATGATGCGATCCGCTATCTCGTCGTACTTCTGGGAGAAGATGAGGAATTGTACGGATTGGCGGTTACCGTTCAATACCATGTCGAGAACGTAATTGCTTATGACCATCTCCACGAAACCGAAAACGATCTTGTCCACGTTATGGAACAGGAAGAAAGAGGAACTGATGATGAAGAAATCGCAAAACAGAAGGATACGTCCGATCGATATATTCTTATATTTATTGATTACCGCACCGATAATATCCGTACCTCCGGTACTACCGTTGGCCGAGAATACCAGTCCTAGTCCGGCACCACACATAAACGCTCCGATTATGATAGCCATAAACGACTGGTCGTGCAGTATAGGTTGTCCTTTCAGCAGCCACTCGAAGAGAGAGAGAGAAGCCGAGAGTGAGAAAACTCCGAAAATAGTTTTTATCAAGAATTTTAGACCAAGGATCTTTAAGGCTACCACCAACAAGGCTACGTTGATGACAAAATAAGATACGGATACCGGGATCAATCCATTGGAGGCAAAGAAGATCAACGCACAGATACCACTTACCCCACCTGTCACGATTTCGTTGGAAAGGATAAAGGCGTTGAATCCGAATCCGTATAATAGAGTTCCGAACAGGATCATTAGATAATCCTGTACGGAAAAATAGATTTTTGTGAGTTTTAAGTTCATCCCACTACGATATTAACGATTTTGCCGGGAACGACAATTACCTTCTTAACGGTCTTGCCTTCCATCCACTTCGCTGAGTTCTCATGGCTCAAGGCCGCCTTCTCAGCGTCTTCACGGGAGATATCTGCCGGAAGTTCGAGGTTGAAACGGGCTTTACCATTGAATGAGATGACGTAGGTAACTGATTTTTCTACCAGATACTCTTCGTTATGTTCCGGCCACTGGGCATCGCAGATGGTCGTATCATGTCCTAATTGATGCCATAGCTCTTCCGTGATGTGGGGAGCGAACGGAGCCAATAAGGTGATCAGCGGCTCCAAGATGGCGCGCTTGCTGCATTTTAAGCTCGTTAACTCGTTCACGCAAATCATGAAGGCGCTAATGGACGTGTTGTATGAGAAATGCTCGATGTCGAACGTTACTTTCTTGATCAGCTTATGCAAGGATTTCAATTCGTCGGCCGTAGGCTCGGCATCGGTAACTTGCAGGGTATCCGTATTGCCGAAGAACAAGCCCCAAAGCTTCTTTAAGAAACGGTGTACGCCGTCGATACCGTTCGTATCCCAAGGCTTGGATTGCTCCAGCGGGCCTAGGAACATCTCGTACAAACGTAGGGTATCGGCACCATATTTCTCAACGATCATATCCGGGTTCACTACGTTGAACATGGATTTGGACATCTTCTCGACCGCCCATCCGCAGATATATTTACCATCTTCCAATACGAACTCTGCGTCGTTGTATTCCGGACGCCAGTTCTTGAAAGCCTCTATATCCAACAGATCGTTAGATACGATATTTACGTCTACGTGGATAGGGGTGACCTCGTATTGGTCTTTCAAGTTCAAGGAAACGAATTTATTGGTTCCGTTGATGCGGTACACGAAGTTCGACCGTCCTTGGATCATACCTTGGTTGATCAATTTCTTGAACGGCTCTTCCTCGCAAACGATACCCAAGTCGAATAAGAACTTATTCCAGAAACGGCTGTAAATCAAGTGGCCAGTAGCGTGTTCCGTACCACCGATATATAAATCCACGTTTCTCCAATATTCATCCACGTCTTTAGCTACCAAGGCTTTATCATTACGCGGATCCATATAGCGCAAATAATAAGCGGAAGAACCGGCGAAGCCCGGCATCGTACAAAGCTCCAGCGGGAAGATCGTCTGGTTATCGATCTTCGATACCTCGGTGACTTTTTGGTTTACCGTGTCCCAAGCCCATTTAACGGCGTGTCCTAATGGAGGCTCGCCCGTCTCGGTAGGCAAGAATTTATCTACTTCCGGCAGCAACAAGGGCAGACATTCTTCCGGCAACATCTGAGGCATGCCATCGGCGTCGTAATATACCGGGAACGGTTCGCCCCAATAACGCTGGCGGCTGAAAATAGCGTCGCGCAAGCGGTAGTTTATCTTCACACGTCCCAGATCGTGATCTTTTACGTATTTCTTGGTAGCGGCTATCGCTTCCTTGATCGTCAGTCCGTTCAAGGAAAGATCGCAATAAGGAGTAACGCCGGCTCTCGGAGAATTGCATACGATACCTTCCTTGGCATCGAAACTTTCCTCGCTTACGTCGCAACCTTCCACCAAGGGGCGGATTTCCAGTCCGAAATGCTTCGCGAAAGCGTAGTCGCGGCTATCGTGCGCCGGAACCGCCATGATCGCTCCCGTACCGTAGCCGGCCAATACATAGTCGCTGATCCAGATGGGAACCGCCTCGCCCGTAAACGGGTTAATAGCGTAGGAACCACTGAATACACCGGTTACCTGACGGTCGGCGATGCGCTCGCGCTCGGTACGTTTCTTGGTGCGATCTAGGTAAGCGTCTACTTCCGCTTTTTGGTCTGCCGTAGTTAATTGTTGAACCAATTCGCTTTCCGGAGCTAATACCATGAAGGTAACACCAAACATCGTATCGGCACGGGTCGTAAAGATCGTGAATTCCCTGTCGCTGTCTTTTACCTTGAAGCGAACCTCGGCACCTTCGCTGCGTCCGATCCAGTTCTTTTGGGTCTCTTTCAAGGAATCCGTCCAGTCGATCGTATCCAATCCGTCCAACAGGCGTTGTGCGTAAGCGGATACACGTAAGCACCATTGGCGCATGATCTTTTGTTCCACCGGATAGCCTCCACGCTCGGAAACACCGTTCACGACCTCATCGTTCGCTAATACGGTACCCAAGGCGGCGCACCAGTTTACCATGGTCTCGCCACGATAAGCGATCCGGTAGTTGAGTAATATCTCTTGTTTTTCTTTATCGCTCTTGGCTTTCCATTCATCGGCGGTGAAACTAAGTTCCTCTCCGCAAGCTACGTTCAGACCTTCCGTACCACTGGTCTCGAAAGCCTGTATCAACTCGCTGATCGGGCGGGCTTGCTTCTCGTCGTTGCAGTAGTAGCTGTTGAACATCCGGATGAAGGCCCATTGCGTCCATTTGTAATATTCGGGATCGCAGGTACGGATCTCACGGCTCCAATCGTAGCAGAAACCGATCTGTTCCAATTGCTCCCGATAACGGGCTATATTATTCTTTGTCGTGATCTCCGGATGTTGTCCGGTTTGGATGGCGTATTGCTCGGCGGGTAGTCCGTAAGCGTCGTAACCCATCGGGTGCAATACGTTAAAACCTTGCAAACGTTTGAAACGCGAATAAATATCAGAAGCTATATAACCGAGCGGGTGGCCAACGTGCAATCCCGCACCGGAAGGATAGGGGAACATGTCCAATACATAGTATTTAGGCTTATTCGTGTCCTTTTCGACTTTATAAACCTTTTCGGCAATCCAGTAGTCGTGCCACTTCTTCTCAATCTCTCTGAAATTGTACTCCATGATCGTTTATCGTTTTTGTATCGTTTTCTATTTAAGGCCACAAAGTTAGTGAATTTATTTATTTTATATGAGTTATTTACATGAACTGTTTATTTCACGTAACCAATCCGGGGGCGAGATTGATTCTCGGTTCTTTTCGCTTGTAACTCAGCGAGTGACAGATTGATTAGCTCAAGTTGCGTACGGGTATCTTCGTTGATGTCGTTGTAATCGGCAAATGCTTCTTCGATATACGCTTTGAGTTCCTTTACTTCTTGTTGGAGTTCAAGCAAAGGGGAGGAAGAACTTATTATTTGTCGTATGCCGACGAAAGCACGCATGATAGAGATATTGACTTTAATGGCTGTATCGGATCTGAGTACAGAAGAAAGCATTGCTATACCTTGCTCCGTGAAAGCGAATGGAGCATATTGGTTACCTCCTTTCTTTGAGATGCCAATTTGGCATACCATATTGTTTTTCAAGTTGTTAAATTCTTGAATTGTTAATGTGAACATAAAATCATTAGGAAAGCGTTCTATGTTTCGTCTGACCGCACGTTTCAATTGGGCGGTTTCCGTTCCATACATTTCCGCCAGATCAAAATCCAGCATGACTTTTTGCCCTCTGATCTCATAAATATTGTTTTGTATCGCTTGTAATTCCATAGTATAAGAACTTATTAGTTTACTTTATTTGATATAACCAATTTTAGGTCTTTTAGCATTGTTCTTTTTCTTTGTAGCCAGTTCGGAAAGAGCTATGTAAATATCATCCAAAGACTTTTGGGTATCTTCACTGAGATCATTGATAGCGCAAAGCGTTTCTTCATTAGCCATTTCAAGAGATTTGATACGTTCTTGTAGCTCTTTAATTTCGATGGAACTAGTGGTAGCTTGTAAGGTATAATTCCGAATAGCGACAAAGACTCTCATAATGTTTCTGTTGATTTCTATGGCAGTTTTAGAATTTAGCACACTACTAAGCATAGCCACCCCTAATTCCGTGAAAGCAAAAGGCTTATATTTGAAATTACTACCTCTTCCTTTGTTCAAGATACCAAATTGGCATCTTGAAAGTTCCTCCTTGGTTAACTCAAACATGAAATCATCTCCTTCAAAGCGTTCTATATTACGTCTGACCGCACGTTTCAGTTGGGCGGTTTCCGTTCCATACATTTCCGCCAGATCAAAATCCAGCATGACTTTTTGCCCTCTGATCTCATAAATCTTGTTTTGTATCGTTTGTAATTCCATAGTAAAGATTTTAGTTTAATATTATGGTCGCAAAGGTTTGTAAAATAATTGAGATAAGCAATAAGCTAGTTGGATATTAATGATTGGTTGCATTTGTAAGTTGTACAATGAGTTATTGCTGATCCGGCTTATTGTCTATTTTTTATGTGTTCTTATTTTCCTTATAAGATTTCCGGGAAAAACACGTACGTGATTTATGAAAAACACGTACGACTTTTCGGAAAAACATGTACGTGTTTTCCGGAAAACATGATGATGTTTTTATATCACTGATATTCATGTATATATAACTTGATACCTTTGCATGGACTTATTGTGTGTTTTTTCTTCTTGTATTTGTTATTTTGTTGTTCTATCGTTTGTTTATGAATTAAAAATATTTAATTTTGCTTATCTATAATAAAGGATGAAGTCATTTATATATATACTATTAACTTCCTTGACTTTCCTTGTGGTAGGATGCCAAAATGAATCTGAGGAAATCCGTTTGATCAATCAGGCGGAACGCCTGTTTGATGCCTATCCGGATAGCGTAATCACTACATTGGATTCCATTCCGCTCCCGGAAGAGATGAGTCCCCGTCTGATAGCCCGTTGGTGTATGTTGTACGCACGTGCCGCCGATAAAATAGAGGACGAAATGCCTTATACGAACCAGCTTGAGATCGCCTTGAAATACTATCAAAAGAAAAAGATGCGGGAAGAGGAGGCTGAGATCGGCCTTTATCTGGGGCGTTCGTATGTGGAGGATAAGGAGTACGAGAAGGCAATGAGGGCTTACTCCGATGCGCTGGAGGTAGCGTTGGCGATTAAGAACTATAATCGTGCCGGGTATATTTGTAGTTATATGGGGGATTTGTATGAACTGGATGATCGTTATGTGTTAGCTGCAAAAAAATATAAGGAGAGCGGACGGTATTTTCGATTGGCCGGTAATATGAAAAGCTATGTGCGTTCGTTTGTGAATGAGGGAAGGAGTTATATGGATGTTGATTCTAATTATTTAGCTTTAACTATATTGAAGCGAGCAGAAGTGATAATAGATTCCTTGAGAGTAGATGAGGTTAGAAATTATGTATACAATGGTCTAGGTAATATATTTAATGTTTTGGAAAAATATGATTTAGCTGAAAAATATTTATTGAAGAGCATAAAAGAGGATTCGAGTGATACTGCTTCGGATTATTTGACCTTATCAGATCTTGAGCAAAAGCGTGGAAATTTAGAACAAGCGGAAAATTATCTTCAAAAGGCTAATAGTGTATCCATAGATAATGATTTTGTACCGGCTACTATTGCTTATCATTATTATAAAATAAATAAAGAAAGAG
>OGRP01001828.1_pt1 | contig 12533 bp, 9 predicted proteins | sample 1553531 | NCBI WGS metagenome assembly OGRP01 (sample SAMEA2580045, study PRJEB22360) | human gut metagenome | biome: human gut; feature: human-associated habitat; material: faeces | place: Denmark | collected 2008/2010 | reverse complement strand
AGCGAACATTCAACGCGCAGCGACTAAAATCACAAATATGGACGATGGGATTTCGTTGTTTCGTCAGTTTTGCCAATTCAACAGAATTTACTAACTTTTTCAAGTTCCTGAACTTTACATGCATGTACTTTGTTCTTTTTATCATAGCTAATTCCAACCGCAAAAATTCTTCCTGTATACAACGGTTTTTGTCCAATTTTCCCTTGAAACTTCATTGCGTACTTTTTTTCAATAATCTGTTTGATGGCTTCTTCTGGTGTATGATCTACTTTTAATTCCAGTATAAGGCAATCTGCTGTTTTATCATATGGATAGAAAATGAAATCAACATATCCAATGCCTGCTTTTTCCTCACGTTCAACTTGGTATAGATCCCGTGCTGCAAGATAAATCAAATTTACAATAGCAGAAAGTTCTGTTTCGTAATTATATGATAGTAGTGGAATTTCTGTATTGTGGACATATTCGAGAATCTCATTCATTGTTTTCGTATCGCCATGCAAAGTGGCATAAAGCATTCTTTCAGATTCGTGTGCAAGACGATACACATATCCTAAAGAAGGTTCTTTTCGTAACATTGCAGCAAACTTATCCATCAGTTCTTTATTTGGAATGCTGACCTTTCCATTCTCAAAATTCAAAAATCCATAAACTACCATCGCAGAAAAAATTTCATCTCTTGTAGTAAGTTTCATAGAAGTTGCCGCGTATTCCTGAATTTTGGCCGGAACAGCTTCTCCTGATATCATCAATGCCAGATCATCCCGCACATCATCTATATTATGTTCAATATAATAATAAATCTCATCATATGGCCCTGAACTTGTCCAGTAAGATGCAAGATTATTATTCGTAAGTGCAAATACAACTGATCTTGGATTATACACGCTTTCTCCCCGAAAAGTATGATAGCCATTGTACCAGATGCGTAATCCTTCACGACTCACATTTTTGTGCTTTGTATTTTTTTCATACCGTTTGTATAATTCATCTGTTTCCGAGTCTGTGAATCCAAAAGCATCACTAAATTTTTCTTCTGAAATCATCGTATATTCCATAAACATATTAAGTTCTGAACCGCTTGAATATTTTGCGATTGGAAGAATTCCTGTAATATATGCAAGCAATACATATGGTCTATCTTTCAGTAAATTACGCAGAAAAAGTAAATAATCTTTTTTGTCCTGCTCTGTGATAAAATCCTGATGGAAAATAAAATCCCATTCATCAAATACAAATATAAATCTCGCATTAATATCATAAGCGTATATTTCATTTAAAACATCCCATACCGCCTCGTCCTCTGAGATTTCGACATCTGGATATTCCAGCCGGAGATCTTTGATTAATCTGTTTTCAATCCTATCAATATATTTTTCATAGGAAGTACATCTTTTGGGAAGATCATTAAATGAAATATGGATCACCGAATACTGGTTTTGATATTTCGTACATATCGGATTTGCTGATATTTTGCATTTATCAAATATATCCTCCGCATTTTTTGCTTTAGAAAAAAATGCCGCTATCATATTTGCTGTAACTGTTTTTCCAAATCTTCGAGGCCTGGTAATGCAAATATAATTATTTCCTTCATTTACTAAAGGAAATAATTGCTCTAGCATCGATGTTTTATCTATAAAATATGGCTTTACTGTTTCGCTTTTGTACAGGGTATAGGCAGTTGTTCCATTTAAATAGATTCCCATTTTATTTCCTCCTGACTTTTCAATGTTTTAAAGCTGATGCTTTTATAAATTATATCAGACATTGCACTTATTTCCCAGAGTGAAATTTAATAACTTCTGATTTGCCACAGGCAAAAAGACGCACCCAAAGAGAGAAGATATCCTATATTTGTGACTCTATCACTGTGGGTTGAATGTTCGCTTACACGCTCGCATTCAATCCTCGTTCTAAGGCCACAAATATAGGTTATCTTCTCTCTTCGGGTGCTGTGCTTTGGATGGAGAAGCAAAATCAGAATTAATATTGTAAGATTTGGGGATGGGAACAAGAAAAATAGAAATTGGGGAAGATTACTTTTCAAAAAGATTAACACTTGAAGCAATTTATCAATCCCTTTGAATTAACAGAAATATGCTAATTTTTAGCTACACTATTATATCGATCTTGACATTAGCCACTTATAAACTAGCGTTTTTGAAAAATCATTCCTACAACCTGTATGCCCTAATTTACAGAAAGCATTTTTCAAACACACTCTAACTTATTGTCTTAAAATTGCTGTGATATTATAATAATAGCTTGTGTGCAAAACTTTAATATCTGATTTCTCGGAAAGCAACAATCTGCTAATAAATACTCAAATCTTATAACAGTAAGATTCTGATTTTACTTCTACAGCCAAAGACAGCCACCAGAAAGAGAAATAATCTATATTTGTGGCCTGGGAGCAAAGGTTGGATGCGAGCGATTAAGCGAACATTCAGCCTGCAGCGACGAAAGTCACAAATATAGGTTATTTCTCTTTCTGGTGGCGTCTCCCTTGCCTGCGGCAAATCAAAGTTTTACTAAGTTGTATAAGTTTGCATCAAGATATTTTTTGAGCAGTTCATCTTCATTATAGAACCCAGTCCACCCATAGTATTCTTCTGCTACGGCTCCGCCGATTGCTGCGAGGGTGTCGCTATCGCATTTTAAGCGGAATACATTGCGGAGGAAGCTCTCGTAGGAGTCGCTTTCGTAAAAGCAGCGCATTGCTGCTGGTACACTTCCCATACAAGTCTCGTTCCACTGATATATTTTCTCCAATTCATCAAGAGGGACAGCAATGCTGTATTCATATTTTTCTGCTGGATATTGTTCTAATACATACTGGAAAATATCTTCTTTTGTTTTTCCGTGACGGGCCATCCAGATACAGACAGCCGTTACTACGGCACCTTTGATTCCTTCTGGATGATTATGTGTCACTTCCGCAGATTTTTCTGCCATAGATATTACATCTTCTAATGCATCAAAATGTTCTCCAACAAAAGAAACTCTCATTGCTGAGCCGTTTCCAAAGCTATTATATGGCTTCGGATTTTCATCGTACATCCACTCATAAAATCTTCCGCCATATCCTGAGTAAGGATAAGGTTGTCCGACTTCACGCATTGTTTTTGTAAAATCTGCATTTTCTAAAATCGCTTTTTTCACCGCCAGAGTCATTATCGTGTCATCGGTATAAGAGCATCTGCTTGTAAATAACTCGCAATGTTTGTAATCCAGATTCTCTGGTCTGTTGAACTCAAATTGTGAACCTGCTATATCTCCAAGAATCGCGCCAATTACTGCCATAAATTTCGCTCCTTTCATGGCTATCTTTCTTTGTTTATCCCGTGAAACACTCGACAATTGAATTACCGAGTACTTCACCTATAGACAAATGATAGTCAAAATAGATTACTGATTGTTCTCCATTGGATTATACTATATTATTTTATAAATTTTTTTCTGTTGGCAGCGGTATTCTTATGATAATTACCTGAACTGTATTTTGCACCTCTTTTTAAAGCTTTTACCTTTTTCATGCACGCATTATAACTGACACGCTTTCCATTTACCTTACAATTGTAATAGTAATATGGATATCCATTCTCATGTTTTCTTGTCACAGAACCAGAAACTCCATATGGTTTATGATCAGCATATGTATATTCTGCAATTTTGATCTTTTTTCCATTCTTTCCAAGCTGGTAAAAATACTCCCTGCCTGTTCCACCATTCATATAAGAATCCGTAAAATACTTTTTGTTTGTACAAATTGATACAGAGGTAAATTGTCCCAATGATTTAACGCGGCCGCCTGTATATGTATAAATACGATTCCATCCATACGCATGTGGAGAATCCATATAGTAAAGAATTAACTCTTTTACCCCATCTTTATTAATATCTATACAGGTAAAATAAAGCTCTTTTGAGCGGGCATAATAACCATTACTCCATTTTACATTTTTTAACAGCATCTTTTTGTAAGCATTCCTCGCATTTTTCTTTGTTTTACGAGATGCAGCTTCTACATTTACTGTTCCCTGAATTTCAGGGACTACGTTTATCTGGCAAAGGAATAACAGGGTCATAATGAGACATAAGGTTTTTATTACGTTTTTTATAGATTTTTTCATCATATTAACTCCCTCCCGATTGTTTTTAAAAAAGGCTTTCCACAAGATGTAACTCACATTTTGTGGAAAGCCTTTTCAACTGCTCCACAGCTATTGCACTATTTATATTCTTTTTCGGTTTGCGCTCGTATTTTTAACAAACTTTACTGTACTTTTATAGCGGTAGCTGTTTTTTGCTGTATTATACTGTCTGGAATCCATATAGCCATAATTTTTAATGACTTTTCCACCTTTTTTAATGACGCATTTTTCGTATTTATCATCCGGGTCGATTTTCCAATTGTGGCTGTTGTAATATGCGCATAAATAGGACTTTCCATCTTTTACACATAAATAAAGTGCTTCATCGGAAAGACCACTGTTGATATAATTCTGGCCTTTCTTTGTGTAGAGCGCAATGTCTCTTCCATCGCTCAGGCTGCCTACTTTTCTTACTTTTCCACTCTTATAATAGTAAACATTACAGCCTGTGTAAGTGCCTTTTCCGAAACCTTTATAAGTTCCTATCAATAAAACCGGCTTGTTTCTGTCACCGATATTTACTACTTTGTAATACTTTTTCCCGCTCACGCTTTTTGTAAGGTACTTTTTATACGCTTTCTTCATAGAGGAAGCGGATGCCGCCTGTACATTTCCTGCCGGAAGGTTCGCTGAGTTCATAAAAAATACTGCTGCGATTAACAGGGTAAGGGTCATGATGATTCGTTTTGTTTGTTTCATTGTTTTTCCTCGCTTTCTCTTTATGGTGTATATGTTTTAATCTTACACGGCATAGTCGTTCTCTGTTTTCTGGAAGAAAGATATCGTTCTCGGACAGTCTTTGTTTTAATACGTCCCTTGCTTAACGTAACAAGAGTGACAATCTCACAATCATATTCTGAAATAGGTCTTTCCTGTAAAACCAGACCATTTCCGCTCGTATAATTATGTAAAGTTGGATGCCATGTATCATAAATAGCACCTTTTGCCTTCTTATACTTTCCTCCTTTATATTCATATACCCATATACTGCAATCTGTCTCTACTCCTCCATACTTTACAATTAACTCTGGCTTTCCATTTTTATTAATATCGCTAAATGCATACCACTGTATACCCGGTATATAATTTTCCATACCTCTCCATTTTCTCATCTTACCCGTTACCTTTTTCGCCGCCTTTCTGTATTTGGCATTTAGCTTTCTGGCACACTTTTCATTTGCGTTTTTCGGTAATGTTTTGCTGAGTCTTTGCACTTTGCGATAATCATTCCTTTTGTATGCCTGCAAAATGGCACGGTATGTACCTTTGGATGCCGCCTGTACGTTAGCGGCAGGCAGGTTCGCTGAGTTTAGAAGAAATACTGCTGCGATTAATAAGGTGACTGTTATGAGAATTCGTTTTGTTTTTTTCATAGTTTGCTCCCTTCTTGTAATTTTCTGGGACTGTGTTTGGTAAAATAAAAGTTTCGGCTAAAACATATTGTGAAATGGTAAAATGCAGGATTTTAAGATTGCAGATTCAAATACAAAGCGGGCCGCACACCGTCAGGCCTAATGTAGACAAGATTGCCAACCCTGTACACCCAGCCATCACTATCCACCTCGGCCGCACCACGGCTACCGAAGCCCGGCGAGCGGAGCCACCACCATGCTCCTTTTTCTTCATCATAAACTCCTGATTTTTCGGCATATTCTGTTGCTTTTGCTATTCTTTCTTCTTCATTCGAAAATAATGTTTCTGCTTCCTTCTCGCTTAACAGAAACACCTTATCCTCTGTGTCGTTTCCTCCGCTTGTTCCATACTCCGAGTTATCTTCATTTTTTATCAAAGACGCCTGTATTTTTGCTTTTTCTGTCTTATTAAAAGCAGTTGTATAAAACTCATTATTTAACCATTTCCGAATATCACTTGTCTCCCATGTGACCTTTTCAAATTCTTCATTATATGGTTTTGCATCTAATACATACTTACTAAGAAGGAGGACTTGGTTTCCTTCATTTTTCATTACAATCCATTCAATTGGCTTTTCTGTTCCGTCTTTGTCCTGTGGATAATTTCCAAATTCTATTGTTTCTCCTACTTTATATTCTGGATTTTTATCTTTCTCTTGCGAAGAACTCTCGGTCTTAGATGCTGTTTCTTCAAATACTGATTTATTATACGCAAAAGTACCTGCTATTCCCAGTAAAATTAGTATTCCGACAATTAGCGGAAAATAGTTGTTCTTTTTTGTACTTTTTTCGTTTCTTCTTTAGCCCTGTTACCAGATTGTCCCTCTTTTTCAGGAGTTATTGAGTCCTTCTCCTTTTCCATTCTCTGTTCCGGTACTTTATTACCTGAATTATTCGTTTCTGACTCTATTCCAGCCTCCGCTTCATTTTCTTCGGATGTTAAGCCTGCATTTTCTGAAAGTTCCTTAGATATTAATTTCTCGCTTTCCTGAACTGCTTCTGTTGTGGAGTATTTACTTTGTGGAATTCCTTCGGTCAGCATACCCGTCTTAGTTTCAACACTCTGTTCTGCTAATTCAGTTTCTACCTGACTCTGACTTTCTTCCGCTTCTGGTACACTGTTTTCCTCATATCCACCATACAAGTCCTCACAGAAGTCCCCGACATTCTGATATCGGTCATTTGCCGCAACGCTCATTCCTTTTATAATCGCTTCTTCTATCTGCGGTAAAACAGGAATTCCGAATGCGGAGATTTTTTTCAGGTGATCATCCATTACCCTCTCTATCGCATCGGGCGGATTCTCTCCGGTAATACATTTATACATGGTGGCGCAGAGGGCGTAGATATCTGTCCACGGCCCCTGTACTCCGTGGGTCTGATATTGTTCCGGTGGGGCATAGCCCGGTTTTAGTACGATGGAAAGGCTTTTTTCTCCGAATTCGGTGTAGTCTCTTGCCGCTCCAAAGTCCATTAACTTTATTCTGCCATCCGGCAGTACCATGATGTTGTCCGGGCTGATGTCACGGTGGATTAAGCCCTGACTATGGATCTCGTCAAGTGCTTCAATTAATGGTACGAGTAATTCCACTAAATCTTCCGCATCGATTCTTTTATTTTCTCTTAAATACTGCTTTAAAGTAACTCCCTCTAAGTACTCCATGACAATGTATGCCGTGTTATTTATCTCGAAGAAGTCTAAAGCTTTGACGATTCCCTCATCTTTACTGAACTTTGCCATCGTGCGGGCTTCTTTTAAGAATCGCTCTTTTCCTTTTTCGTAGTTATCTTTTTCCCCGACAAAAGTTACCGTTACGGTATCTTGATACTGGATATTCCTCGTTACGATTCCCTGTGGGAAGAATTCTTTGATGGCGACCGGCTTTTCATGCAGTTCATCCATGCCAAGATAGGTGATGCCAAATCCGCCCTGGCCTAATACTCCCTCAATAGTATACCGGCCAATGAGTCTGGTTCCTTTTCGCAAGCAATGTAAGTTTTCTTCCATACTTTCTACCTTTTTCCTCTTAAATGATGCATTATATTCTTATATCTGATGTGCTATTTATTTCCGATTGGTTCATTCGCTTCATATGCCAGCTCAATATTACGCCTTCCTTTATAATATAATTTCTTTGCCATTCCTGACATACGTTCATAACTCTTTCCCGAACCATAGGTATGCACTTTTTTATCCGGTCCAATGTATCGGTAACATTTACCGCCCATATAATAAGCACGATACTCTTTTACCTTTCTTCCCTTTTTCTGGTAAGCAAATGCAAATACCAGTTTGCTTTTTGAATAGTAATACTCACAAACTGTATTTTTTATAGAAAGGAAATCCCATTTGTCAGGTTTAATCTCTGAAAATACCAGTTTATTTTTACTCCAGTAATCTGTACTGGTGCTTCCATTCCTTACTTTTTTATATCTTCGCAGATTTTTCCTTGTGGAATAATAGCATTTTCTTGCATTCTTTACTGCTTTATCCGACTTTGCAGAAGCTTCTGCTTCTATAGTTGTTTTACTGGTAATCGGGCTTATCGCGGGGGAACCGGCAAAGATAAGTGCTAATAATAAGATGGCTGTTGTTTTCATTACTTTTTTTACAGATTTTTTCATAAATACTTCTCCTCTCTTTATCGTGTGCATGTTTTAAGCGTACACGGCATAGTCGTTTTCTGTTTTCTGGAAGAAAGATGTCGTTCTCGGACAGTCTTTACAAGAATTCGTTTTGTTTTTTCATAGTTTGCTCCCTTCCCTTCTGTGACTGTGTTAAGTAAAATAAAAGTTTTGGCTAAAGCATATTGTGAGATGGTAAAATGTAAATTTTAAGATTGGAGATTCAAATGCAAAGCGGACCGCACACCGTCACTACTATAGTCGACATTATAGCCAATCCTGTAGACCCAGCCATCATCATCCACTCCGGCCGCACTAAAGCCATAGTCGCCCGGCGAGCGGAGCCACCACCATGCTGCTTTTTCTTTATTAACATAAACTCCTGATTTTTCGGCATATTCTGTTGCTTTTGCTATTCTTTCTTCTTCATTCGAAAATAATGTTTCTGCTTCCTTCTCGCTTAACAGAAACACCTTATCCTCTGTGTCGTTTCCTTCGCTTGTTCCATACTCCGAGTTATCTTCGTTTTTTATCAAAGACGTCTGTATTTTTGCTTTTTCTGACTTATTAAAAGCAGTTGTATAGAACTCATTATTTAACCATTGCCGAATATCACTTGTCTGCCATGTGACACCTTCCCATTCTTCATTATATGGTTTTGCATCTAATACATACTTGCTAAGAAGGAGGACTTGGTTTCCTTCATTTTTCATTACGATCCATTCAATTGGCTTTTCTGTTCCGTCTTTGTCCTGTGGATAATTTCCAAATTCTATTGTTTCTCCTACTTTATATTCTGGATTTTTATCTTTCTTTTGCGAAGAACTCTCAACTTTAGCTGTTGTTCCTTTTTTCGACACAGACTTATTATATGCAAAAGCACCTGCTATTCCCAGTAAAATCAGTATTCCGATAATTATCGGGAAATAGTCGTTCTTTTTTTTTATTTTTTTCGTTTCTTCTTTTCCCCTGTTATCAGGTATCCCCTCTTTTTCAGGAGTTATTGAGACCTTCTCTTTTTCCGGACTCTGTTCCGGCACTTTATTACCTGCATCATTTTTATCTGTCTCTATTCCAGCCTTCGCTACATTTTCTTCAGATGTTAAGCCTGCATTTTCTGAAAGTTCCTTAGATATTAAATCTTCATTTTCCTGAACTGCTTCTGTTGTGGGGTATTTACTTTGTGGGGTTTCTTCGGTCAGCATATCCATCTTAGTTTCAACATTTGCCTCTGCTACTACGGGGTCTGCCTGACTTTCTTCCGCTTCTGGTTCACTGTTTTCCTCATATCCACCATACAAGTCCTCACAGAAGTCCCCGACATTCTGATATCGGTCTTTTGCCGCAACGCTCATTCCTTTTATGATTGCTTCTTCTATCTGCGGTGAAACAGTGATTCCGAATGTAGATATTTTTTTAAGGTGATCGTCCACTAAGCGATCTATCGCATCTGGTGGATTCTCTCCGGTAATACACTTATACATGGTGGCGCAGAGTGCGTAGATATCTGTCCACGGTCCCTGTACTCCATGAGTCTGATACTGTTCTGGTGGGGCATATCCCGGTTTTAGTACGATGGAAAGGCTTTTTTCTCCGAATTCGGTGTAGTCTCTTGCCGCTCCAAAGTCCATTAACTTTATTCTGCCATCGGGCAGTACCATGATGTTATCCGGGCTGATGTCACGGTGGATTAAGCCCTGACTGTGGATTTCGTCAAGTGCTTCGATTAATGGTACGAGCAATTCCACTAAATCCTCGGCATCGATTCTTTTGTTTTCTCTTAAATACTGCTTTAAAGTAACTCCCTCTAAGTACTCCATGACAATGTAGGCTGTGTTGTTTATCTCGAAAAAGTCTAACGCCTTAACGATTCCCTTATCTTTGCTGAACATTGCCATTGTTTGTGCTTCTTTTAAGAATCTCTCTTTTCCTTTATCATAGTTCTCTTTTTCCCCAACTAAGGTGACTGTTACGGTATCTTCATACTCGATATTCCTTGTCACGATTCCCTGTGGGAAGAATTCTTTGATGGCGACTTTCTTCTTATGCAGTTCATCCATGCCAAGATAGGTGATGCCAAATCCTCCCTGGCCTAATACGCCTTCAATGGTATATCGGCCTATGAGCCTGGTTCCTTTTCGCAGGCAATATAAGTTTTCTTCCATACTTTTTCCTTTCTTAAAGAGGTTATCACTACTGTAATTTTATTTCCTTTGTCCGACATATTTTCAATGAAACAAATTGGAAATTTTTTCTTTTAAGTTGTAAAATTGTGCGTTAGTATAATATTAGAAACTATCCATCTTCACAAAAATATACTAATAAAAAATATCTTAAAAACCAAGAAAAGGAGGTCATTGATATTATGGTAACATTATATGGTCAGGAAGAAGTTTTTCGCGATTATGTCGCAAGCCAAAAGTTTTCTTCCGAAGTAAAGGGTATTGTAGAACTTTCAAGGGAACTCGGACGTTCCTTTGAAGATACCATCGCTTATGTCTCCAAAAAGTTTGATGTACCCGATGAAATCATTCAGCGAAAAGTCTCTTCTTTTTGGAATTGATAATAAGCAGAAGTAAGATTCTTTATATAACTATTTATTTTTTCTTGTTGAAGCATTCAGTGTAACCAATATTACCAGACAGCAAATATACTTGACAGCTATATCCCACATGGGGCAGCTTGCTCTATGTGGGAATAGCTGACTACCTCTATTGATATTCATTCGCTAACCAAATATTATGCATTTCTAATATAATTTCTACCTTTTATACTCGTATACCCATATTATGGTTTCTGTCTCAACACCACCATATTTCACAATTAATTCTTTAGTTTTGAACGAGTCTGGTTCTGGTATTGTAAGGGACTTCGTTTTCGGTTCCGTCGGATGAGACGATTCCGGCGTAGGAGAAGAGGTTGGAGGAGGAAAGATGCAGGTGCAGAGCGGGACGCACACCGTCATCACTACCGTTAACACGACTACCATCACCATAGACCCAGCCATCACTATTCACTACGGCCGCACAATACCTATCATCGCCCGGCGAGCGGAGCCACCACCAACTTACTTTTTTAGAAAAGTCACTATTTTCACATGCTTTCATCTCATCATCCAGCAATCCATATTTTTTACCGCCTTTCTTCCTAGATACTTCTGCCAAAGATAACAAAAATATTTTATCAGAAGTATTTTTTCCACCTTTTGTTCCAAAAACTGGATTATCTTTATTTACTACCTCTGTTATATTAATTTTTTCTTTTTCTTCATCAGAAAAAGCTCTATTCATAAATTTATCATTCAGCCACGCTCTTAATGAACTTTCTTTCCATGTAATATATTCATCGTTCTCATTATAGGCTTGCTTATCCAAAATAACATCGGACAATAAAAAGGCTTCTCCATTTTCAGATTGTAGTACCCTCCACTTAATTGGTTCATACTTAAAATAACCTGCTTCTGTTTTATGATATTTGATATTGTTTATTGTCACATCTCCATTTTTATCCCAATTGTCTGCATTTTTTAAAGTAGTATAAATTTCACCATCTTTTTTTGTAATCTGACTTTGAGGGTAACTTCCAAACCACAAGCAATCCCAAGTTACTTTTTTCCCTGATTTTGCAGAAGAATCATCTTCTATTTTAGGATTATGAAGTGTATACTGCTGTTTCTTCTGTTCAGCTATTTGCTGTTCTCTTTTATCAGAATACAGCTTGACACCACCACCCACCAGTAAAATACACAGAATTACTGCTAATACTGCTTTACCAGAAAGCTTTTTTTGTTGCCTATATTTTTTATTATCAGTCTTTGATTTTACTTCTTGTACCGAAGTTTTTTTCTTTACCTTGTTTTCTACATTCTCTTTTATTAAAACTTGTTCTATTTCGATTTCTTCATTTTCAGACGCAGGTATTTCTTCATAACCACCATATAAATCTTCACAAAAATCTTTAATATCCTGATACCTGTCTTTCGCAGATACACTCATTCCCTTTATAATGACCGACTCTACCTGCGGTGGAATAGTGATACCGAATTCTGATATCTTTTTTAAATGATCATCTATCACCCTATCTATCGCATCGGGTGGAGTCTCTCCGGTGATACATTTGTACATGGTAGCGCAGAGGGCATAGATATCGGTCCACGGGCCTTGTATTCCATGTGTCTGATATTGTTCCGGCGGTGCATATCCCGGCTTTAGAACGATGGAAAGGGTTTTTTCTCCAAATTTTGTATAATCTCTTGCCGCTCCAAAGTCCATTAACTTTATTCTACCATCTGGAAGTACCATGATATTGTCTGGGCTGATATCTCGGTGAATCATGCCCT
>OGRP01001807.1_pt1 | contig 12668 bp, 9 predicted proteins | sample 1553531 | NCBI WGS metagenome assembly OGRP01 (sample SAMEA2580045, study PRJEB22360) | human gut metagenome | biome: human gut; feature: human-associated habitat; material: faeces | place: Denmark | collected 2008/2010 | reverse complement strand
CGAACAGCCCGGCACAGGGCAAGACCGGTGCGAACGCGGCATCTTCCCCATCCACCGTTTCGGTGTCGACCGGTTCTGCGGGCGCGGCCGAGGCCGTTTCCGCATGCCCGGTGTCCGGACTGAAGCTGGCCCGCGCGTTCTGGACGCAGATGGGCAAGCCGATGATTGCGGCGAAGTATCCGCAGTATGCCGGGCGTATCGCCGCCGGTCTGGTGGGTCATGGCTCGGAATGCTACGGATTCGATGATGCGTATTCGCAGGACCACGATTTCGGCCCGCGCTTCTGCCTGTGGCTTACGGATGAGGATTACGCGGCGATCGGCGAGCAACTTGAGGTCGATTACGAGGCACTGCCGCGCAAGTTCAGCGTGGATGCGCAAGGCCGCGTGACGTTCGAGGCGCATGCCAGGTCCGATGCTTCCGGAGCATTCCCCTCCGCAGGTGCAGGCTCCACCGTCATACCCGATGCGGCAAACGCACCCACCCCCGGCACCGCTACGCACGATACCGCCACTGCCGAGTCAGGCGCGGCGTCCTCTGATGTGGCGGAAGCGATGACGACTCCGATTGATGCACCGCTCTCCCCCGTCACGCCGCGCGCACAGGGCGCGAATCGCCGTGACGGCGTGTTCCGCATCGGTGACTTCTTTGAGTCGATCACCGGGTATCACACTGCGCCGGCGCAGACCGCGCCGCATGAGTGGCTAATGCTTCAGGAATCGACCTTGGCCGCCGCCACCAATGGCGAGGTGTTCGCCGATCCCACCGGTCTGTTTTCCAAGACGCGCCAAGGGTTCAAGAACATGCCCGACGATGTGCGGCTCGCGCTGATCTCCAAGCGACTCGGCATGATCGCCCAGGCCGGTCAATATAATCTGCCGCGTTCGTTGAAGCGCGGCGACGGCGCGGCCGCATGGCTGTCCATCCACGAGTTCGTGCAGGCCACCGCCTCGTTGGTGTTCCTGGTTAACGTGCCGATGGTGGTGGGCTATATGCCGTATTACAAGTGGCAGTTCGCAGCATTGCGCAAGCTGTCTGGCTCGATGTTCGCGCTGTTGCCGAACGTGGGCGAACAGTTGGAAACCGTGATGCGATTGAGTTCGGCAGCCTGCTATGGCGGGGCCGGATTTGGCGAAGGCGGCAAGGGCGCGGCTCCAGCAATCGAGAAAATCAACGATATTGTGGAGCAGATTGCGGTGGATATCGTCAAGGAACTCAAACGCGAACACCTGACCACGTCCGGCGAGACCTTCCTCGAATGGCAGCGCCCGTATGTCGAGGACCACATCGCCTCTGATGATCCGGTGCATAAAAGTTTGTAGATTCAAGCTCCCTCTGCCACGGCTTCGCCGTGCCACCTCCCTCATCAGAGGGAGGTATCAGTGAAAGGAACGTCGATGACCAACGAACTGACTGATGATGAACTGCGCGAGGCTATTGTGCGTCATGAATGGGATCAGTTTCAGCGCACCAACAATGAGGGTGGACGCGCGGCATGCCAAGGCAACTGGCCGGTGTTCCACCAGATGCGGTTGGCCCAGTTCCTCACATGGGAGCGGCCATTACTCACCAGCTATGCCGCTGATCTTGACGCGGCCGACCACGTGGGCCGCAACCTCGTGACCGAAAAATACGGCCGCATGATGGCCTCCACCGCACCGGAAAATTTCACGAAGAACATAGAGCCGTATATTCCGCGTCTCTCTGAAGAGCGCGCGGCCCGTCAGGAACAGGTCATCGCCCAGCAGGTCGCCTGGGCCAAGGATTTCCGCGAGCGCTACCCCAAGCTCGGCGAGGCGATGCGCGCACTCACCACCACCGAAGACACACCATCTGCCACCTCATTCGAAACCTATCTGCGCGGCGAGCTTGGTACGTATTCCGACCAGACCTTCGAACGTTACGAAGCGATGATTGGCGAGCGCGCCGCAGCCAGCCCGCAACGCAATATCACTGAGGAAACCTTGTTGCACACAGTCCAGCTCGGCGGTTTCGACACCTTAGAGGAGGCCGAAGCCTCCCAAGCGTAATACTCAGCCATTCACTGTGTATCGGACACCCCGACTGATGTACGTCGGCCGGCCATACCCAGGCCAACGCAATCTGCCGATCGCCCCACACCCAGACCACCAACGCAGCCTGCCCGCCAGGCCCCATTTACCAGCGCACATCGGCAGAATTACAGCGAGAATAGGCCCCAAAATGCCAGTGTCATCAGTGTGGCGAGAGTGCCGAGCGCTACCATCACGCATATGACGCGCCGCACACCGACGATATCGGCGCGGCAATACCAGACACGTTCCATTTCCCAAGCAAACAGCACCACCAACAGCATGGTCGCTATTCGCAGCACCACCCATCCGACGGCAAACAGCCGCGGTTGAGGCATAACCAACCCAGCCGATACGCCTACGGCGCTCATATAGCCGTACAACAGCCCAGTAATCACCATCACCGCTGTGCCGATACCGGCAGATAAGCCGGCAATGCCGTGCAACATGCGCCGCTGGGCGGCCCCCAGCTCACTCGGCGTCGCATGCACGGCCCGCACAGTCGCCACACTACGTCGCCCGGCCAGCAACGTCTGTAGCCAAGAAAACACAGTCAAGCCAATACCTAATATCGCCGCCATCACGATCAGCACGGGCCCTGCCACCATCAGACCGGCCAGCACGCCAAGCGAGCCGACGATACCGGATCTGGTACGTTGCGACGCGGCGAAGCGCTGGTGAGGTGTTGCACCGGCGACTTGGGGCGTTGCCCATCCATCGGCTTTGGTTCCGGCAGTCACACCGTTCACCCAATTTTCCAGCGCTTGCGTATAGCCTTCGGCCAATGGCAGGTTCGGGGTGAATAAGCCCTCACCAGCCCGCATCTGATGGTTGCCGGCGAAATAGCGTACGGTGACGTTCTCGTTGCCGGACTTGTTGGCCGTGGCGATGATCCGCTGCGCCCCCTGTTCGATGGGCATGGCCGTATCGTAGGTGCCGTAGTTCACCAGCACCGGCATGGTGAGGGATTTCAGATACCGGTCGGCATCAAAGTCGGCATAGGCTAGATCGAATGGCGCGTAGTCCAGCGACATCAATTTGGCCATGTCTTTGACCACGGGCTTGGGCGCGCCGGCCTCATGCGTATAGGCGCTGACAGCCATGGCCATTTGCTCACGTCCATTGAACACCGGTGCGGATGTAAGTACGGCAAAGGCAATGTCTTGCCGTTTCGAGGTTAGAATCGTGGCGATCCAGGTGCCTTCGGATTCGGCGTAGATGCCGGTTTTGGCGGGGTCCACGCCGATTCTGCCACGCAACACGTCGAGCGAACGCCCGTATTCGCGAGCAAAACGCGGGTAGTCACGATGCAGCACGGTGTAGTTGTCGTTGCGCTTGGCCGGCACCAAGGTCACGATACCGGCAGAGGCCATGGCGTTGGCGATATCGCCGAAATCCTCGGCACCACTGGTACCGGACCCGTGAATGAACAGACAAGCCGGGCGTGGCCCGGGAGCGCCGACCGGTTCACGTAGTACGGCGGGTAGCGTGACGCCGTCGCCGGTCTTGATGGATAGTCGGGTTTCACGCGTACGATATCGCCCCTCGTGGGGAATGTTCGCATGGGCAGGGGTGATGGTGGTGTCGGCAGAAGCGATAACGATGTGCTTGGTGTAGGGCCGTGTGTTCCATTGCGGCATCATCGCCCAGCCAAGTGTGGCGAATACCAGCGTCATCGCCATCGCGGTGACGATGACGCTCGCTACCCGCCGCACCGAAATCCGCTTCATAGTTACTATGCCTCCCCCCCATCAGCATAAAACGGTCGGCTCTTATCGGTCGGCTCCCGTCATAATGTGCTTCTACTGGGACCGTAATGCAATGGTTTGTAACGCTATTTTCTCTTCTTGACGGCACCGACTATGGCCCATACAACGGCCACTATTACCAGAATCAGTCCCACTACGGCGCAAATAATAGCCGTCAGCAATTGCGGATTCGGCGAGAACAACGAAATCATCCGATCCGGAGATATGTACCCGAAAACCAGCGCGATCACGCCGATAATCACGCCTAATAGTCCGAATACCACAGTAGGCGCGCTGGTGCTCTGTTTCTGGATGTTCTTGGCACTCTTGACATCCTTAGCATTCTGGACGTTCTTGGCGCTCTGGACGTTCTTGGCGCTCCCCCCAGGCTGGCATGGTTTGCCGGCGGTCTGAGACTGCCCATAGGGAGGTCGTGCTGAAGATGCTGCGTACATCGGCACATCATCGGCAGATGGAATCGGCCCACCATCTCCCTCCACGGCATCGGCAACTGTTTCCAGGGCAATCCGATCTGTGGTTGGTTCGATGGGCGATGGAGAGGCAGCTGTTGCCTGCGTATCCACATCCGAGACCGACGCATCCGCATGATTGTCGGGGACGGGCAGCACAGCCGTTTCGTCATCATCCGCTGCGGATGGCAGCACCGTGGTATCGGTTCGGTCATCGACGGTCACCATGGTTGTGGTCGCGGTGGTCGCGTCGGTTTCGGAAGGTATGGCCGTGGTCGGTGTCGCATCCTCGATGGAGGCGAATTCCTTGGTTTCATCAGTCATGATTCCATCTCCTAGTTGCAACGGCTTGATCATTCCGATTGTTCGGTTGTGTTCTTGCTTGTACTGTTGCCGTCGTATATATCGGCAAGCGGCTGGAACGTAGAGCCTTCCCAATCGGAGGCGTACACCACGTTGACACGTGCTTCCACCACATAGGGAATATTGATTTTTAATTCTGGGCCGTTGTCCGGCATGGCGGATTCCTTATACAACCATTCGTGATCAGGCCCATTGGTGGCACTTTCAGCTTCGAAGAAAACAAAGCTTGGACCCATGTAGTTGTTGTATACCATCTCGTATTTGCCGCCAACGTCACTCGAAGTGGAGTAGTAGGAGTCGGCGGTGCCGAAGGCGTAAGTGCAGGAATCCGGCAGAACGATATGCACTTGCGCCTGTGTTGCGGCTATGGTGATGGTACCGACCGGGCAATTACTGATGGAAGTTTTGCCATCCAGCATCTTCACCGTGTGCGGTCCATGTGTCTTGTCCCAATCGGACCAATCAATGATTGCCTGATCGGTGTTGTAGTTTTCACCGCTGAACGCCACACCTTGCTGCAATGTTTCAAACGTGGCATCGCTGGCATCGGCAACGAAGATGCCATCCTTTTGCACATCGTTCATGCCGTCGCTGTTTCTCGCACTGACAGATTGGCTCAGTGAAACAACAGTATTGATGCCGCTGGCACCAAGATCACGGTAGTACACGCCATACGTGCCTGAAACGATGGTCATGCAGAGCGCGCATCCACCGGCAACCAGTCCGAGAGGAATCAGACCACCGGTACGCCGTCCTCTGAATCCGAGAATGATGACCACCAGCCCCATCACTATGCATACTGCGGCAATCCAGATGGTGCCCAGACGCATAATGCCGATAATGCCCATGTCGTTTACCCAAATCAGTCCCATCAGACCGGCAAAGGAGAGGAAGGTAAGGCCCAGTATGCTCAAGACCACGATTGGGCCCGCCGGCTTGCGGCGCTTGGACTCGGTGGGGGCATAGGCCGTCGCATTCATACGGTCGGGGGCAAACGGCCCGTTGGGTACTGTGCCGGGCATCGCGCCGGGCACAGTACCCGGCATCACGCTGGGCATCGACTGATAGACAGGCTGTGAAACAGGCTGTGAAACACTAGGCGCGGTTTGTGAAACAGGTTGTGAAACAGGTTGCGGAAAAGGTTGCGGAGCTGAATACAAAGGAGATTGAGGTACTGGTTGCGCGGCTGGATATGAGACAGGCTGTGGAGCTGGATATGACACAGGCTGTGAAACCGGTCGCGGCGCAGATGCCCCGAATCCGTACCCTTCCTGCTGGCGAATGCCGCTTTTGGCCAACAGCCATAGCGCTAAGGCGGCGAGCGCAATACAACCCCACCCCGCACCTGGAATCACGATTGCCACGGCGAGGAACAGGAAGCATCCCAGACAATTCCAGTCCCATTGGCCGGCAATGAGGTCCTCGGCCAAGATGTGCCCATCGCGTACATCCGGCATCAGAAACCAGCCGAGTGCGTACAGAGCTGCGCCAAAACCGAAGAACAATGCACATACAATCACCAACGCACGTACTAATGTGGGGCTCCAGCCAAGCCGTAAAGCGATGCCGCTGCATACGCCGCCGATCCACCGGTCGTCGCCGCGAACCAGTCCACTGGATCGCACCCAAGTGAAGAAGCGTCGCGATGTCTTGTTTTTTTGCGGACCAGGCTGCGGCTGTGGCTGATATGGATTCGCGTTTGGATTGCTCATGATTCCATTACACCGCCCGACCACTGCCACAACGCTCGGGGAACACCCTGATTGTTCCCTGAACACCGGGTAAAACCCCGGCCGTAACGCCCTGAGCGCGGCACAATAGGAGTATGACGTCATCTCCCGAACCATTGCTGCCCGCGCGCATGCCGTTGATGCGCCCCCGGCAGGGCCGTTGGCTCACCGGCGTGTGCAAGGGCATCGCCCTGCACTTGGGCATCGGCGTGGCATGGGTTCGGATTGCGTTCATCGCACTGACCGTCCTCTACGGCGCAGGCATCATCGCTTATGTATTCCTGTGGGTGTTCATGCCTGCCGGAGACCCGGTGGCGGCTGCGGCTCGCACAGTGCCCGTTGATCAGGCGCCGCTTGCGCGAGGCAATCAGCCACTTGCCGCTCATGACGACGAATCGGCTGCCGCACCGGAATCATTGTCCGAGGCCATCCAACGTGCTCCGAAACCGGCCGTCGTGGCATTGGCCGGTTTCGCGTTGATGGCCACCGGACTGCTGCTCACCAGCACCGGTGCGGATGTCCAGATTGTGCTTCCGCTGCTGGTAGGGTTGGGCGGCATCGCACTGGCATGGATGAATCTTAGTCCGCGAGGCACGCAGCTGTTGTCTATGTTGGGCGGCATCGCACTGATTTTCATGGGATGGGCATTGTATGTGCATAATGTCAGCATTCCTGGGTGGGGCACCTCTCCTCGACGCATTGTTGCCAGCGGATTCATGATGATCGTCGGTATCGTGGTGGCGGTGATGCCGTGGGCGAACGCGATGCTGCAACGACTCACCCACGAGCAGGCATTGAAGGAGCGCGAAGAGGAGCGCGCGGACATGACCGCCCATCTGCATGATGGCGTGCTGCAAACGTTGGCGCTGATTCAGCTGCACTCCGAGGAACCGACCACCGTATTCGCCCTGGCGCGTAGCCAAGAGCGCGAGCTGCGCGAATGGCTGTATCAGGAACGTTCCACATCGGATCGTTCGGTGGGAACCGGATTGAAGCAGATCGCCGCCGAAGTGGAGGACGAGCACGGCAAGCCGATTGAGGTGGTCACCGTGGGCGACGCGCGGCCGAGCGCCCAGACCGATGCGCTGCTGGACGCCACCCGTCAGGCGTTGGTCAATGCGGTCACGCATGGCGGCGAGCCGGTGTCTTTGTATTGCGAGGCCAGCGACACGATGGTTGAAGTGTTCGTGCGCGACCATGGCGAAGGCTTCGATATGGACGCCATTCCGCCCGACCGGCTGGGCATCCGCGAATCGATTATCGGCCGCGTCAAACGGCGCGGCGGTACAGTGGAGATAGTGTCCAGGGCCGGCTGGGGCACCGAGGTCAGAATGCATATGCCGATCGCGCTGAAAGCGGCGCAGGGAGAACATCGATGAGCGAGAACGAGACAGCCAAGATTCGTGTGGCCGTGGTCGATGACCATGAGATGTTCCGTGCGGGCGTAATCGCCACATTGCGCGATTCCTTCGATATCGTCGGCCAAGCGGCGGACGTGCCCGGTTCGGTGGCGATGATCGCACAGACCAAGCCGCAGGTGGTGTTGCTGGATGTGCATGTGCCCGGCGGTGAAGGTGGCGGCGGTGCCGAGATCCTCGCCAAATCGCGCCCCTACTCCCCTACCACTGTGTTTCTGGCGTTGTCGGTTTCGGATGCGCCGCAGGATGTGGGGGCGGTGATTCGCGCCGGCGCCCAGGGCTATGTGACCAAGACGATTACCGGCGCTGATTTGATTTCATCCATCAAGCAGGTGCATGAGGGCTATGCCGTGTTCTCGCCAAAACTGGCCGGTTTTGTGCTTTCGGCCTTCCAGGGTGTGCCGGCGGCGGGGTCTGATGGCGGCGCTGATGGTGCGGCACGGGCTCATGATGAGGAGCTGGACCGGCTATCCGCCCGCGAGCAGGAGGTCATGCGGCTGATCGCACGCGGATACACGTATAAAGAGGTGGCGGCCGAACTGTTCATTTCGATCAAGACGGTAGAAACGCACGTGAGCTCGGTGCTGCGAAAGCTTCAGCTTTCGAATCGCACCGAGCTCACCCGCTGGGCCGCCGATAGGCGCATTGTGTGATAAACGACAGATGAGCTCCCCCATCAGAGGGAGCTCATCTGCTCATATCACTCGGCGTCGCGGAAACCGTTGGGGTTCTTGGTCTGCCAGTTGAGGGAGGAGGCGGCCATGTCGTCGATGGTCAGCTCGGCCTTCCAGCCAAGCTCCTTCTCCGCCTTGGAAGCGTCGGCGTAGCAGGCGGCGATGTCACCGGGGCGACGCGGCTTGATCGTGTACGGAATCGGATGACCGGCGGCCTTCTCGTAAGCCTTGATGACCTCAAGCACGGAGTAGCCGTGGCCGGTACCCAGGTTGTAGACGAACACGCCTTCCTTGTCGATGTGGTCAATGACGGCCACGTGACCCTTGGCCAGGTCGACCACGTGGATGTAGTCACGCACACCAGTGCCGTCGGGCGTGTCGTAGTCGTCGCCGTAGACCTGGACTTCCTTGAGCTCGCCGACCGCGACCTTGGCCACGTACGGGGTGAGGTTCGCCGGAATACCCTTCGGATCTTCGCCCAGCAGGCCGGACTCGTGTGCGCCGACCGGGTTGAAGTAGCGCAGCAGCACGATGGTCCAGGACGAATCGGCCACATGTACGTCGCGCAGAATCTGCTCCTGGAACAGCTTGGAGGTGCCGTACGGGTTGGTGGTGCCGCCGGTCGGCGTCTCCTCGGTAATCGGCAGTTCCTTCGGCGTGCCGTACACGGTGGCGGAGGAGGAGAAGATGATCTTCTTGACGTTGTGCTTCTTCATCACCTTGAGCAGCACAAGCGTGGAGTACAGGTTGTTGTCGTAGTATTCGATCGGCTTGGCCACGGACTCGCCCACGGCCTTGAGACCGGCGAAGTGAATGACCCAATCGATGTTGTTTTCGGTGAAGACGCGTTCCATAAGCGCCTCATCGCGCACGTCACCGTCGTAACGCTTGACCGGCTTGCCGGTGATCTGCTCGACGCGCTCAAGCGCCACGGGAGACGAGTTGCCGTAGTTATCTACGGAAATAACGTCGTAGCCCTTGTCGAGCAGTTCGATGTCGGTGTGGGTGGCGATGAATCCAGCACCGCCCGTAACCAGAACAGTAGTCATATCTCCTCCTTTGGAAGGACTTGCCTTCGGTTTTCCTTCAGTATTGAGCTTACTTCACTTGACCTGTTTCACCTAGCGGCAAAACCAAGACTTTCGAGGAATGTTTGCGTGGTGGCTTTCTGCTTGAAGACGGCCGTGTTGCCGAGGATGCGGTAGCAGACGCTGCCGAGCTCGTCACGTACGGCTTGGTGGATGGCCTCGCGGTCGCGGTTTCCGGCCAATGTTTCAGCGAGTTCGCCCCATTCGAGACTGAATTCGCTGACTTCATCGGGCAAATCGCGGCCTTCGGCGAGCGCCTCCTCGACGATGCCGAGCTGGTCGACGAGCCGTCCGGGCAGGATGAACAGGCCTTGGGCTTCGATCAGTCCAATCGGCTCCTGCTTGACCGGCCAGTATTCGGGGTGTGCATGGAAAATACCTTCCGGGTACTCGTCGCTGATCGCATTGTTGCGGAAGATGAGACTCATCTCATAGCCACGTTCGGTGATGATCGCGCTGGGCGAGAGGGCGGATTGGCGGTTGCCGTCCGCGTCATGGCTGGCGATGCCGTTCGCCGCGTCGTCATAACCGACCCATGCCTCGCGGATGATGTCGGATACGTCGATGATGCTCTGGCGACTCTTCGACACCACGCGCACGGCGGTACCGGGCCAGTCGAGGATTTCGACCACGGCGTCCGGATAGTCGGCGAGCGTGAAGGCGGCCCAAGTGGCGGCCTTGTGCATCGGCAGCAGTTCGCCGCCGCCCTGGTAGTGGTCGTGGGCGAGCACCGAGCCGCCGATGCGAGGCAGCGCGGCGTTGCATCCGAGGAAGTATCCGGGGAAACGGTCCACGAAGTCGAGCAGATGGCCGAAGGTGTCGCGGTCCACATGCATCGGCGTGTGGTCGGTGTTCACGCAGATGCCGTGCTGGTCGAAGTAGCCGTAGGGCGAGAACTGCCAGAACCATGACTCGCCGCCGAGCGTGACCGGCAAGGTGCGCAGCGTGCGCTTGTCACGTCCGGCGAAGCCCTCGTTCTCATGGCAGATCGTGCACTTCGGGTAGCCGCCGGCCACGGCGTTGCCGGCCGCCGCCTTCTTCATGTTCTTGAATTCGGGTTTGGCGAGGTTGATGGTCACCGTCAGCCCGTGCGAGTCGAAGCGCGGGTTCCGGTCGAGCTGGGCACGCTTGACATAATTGTTGGCCACACAGTAGTCGTAGAACCATTGCATGGCGGCCATGCCGCCATCCCGGTGCTCGACGAGCAGGAATCGGTCGTCGAGATCAGCGGGGTTGGCGGAGAGGATGCCCATGATGGTGTCGGCGTAGGCCGGGCCTTCCTCCGGCTTGAAAAGGCCGGCGGTTGTGGCGGCGGCGCGGAAGGCGGCGAGCAGGGGGTCGGGGGTCTTTTCGCCATAGGGGGCCTGGCTTCGGCTGCCAACAATGTCTTGGACTACGTCTGACACTGACGCCGCCGACGTTGTGGTTTTGGGTCCGGGGTAGGAATCTAGGCGGAAGAGGGCGAAGATTTGGTTGCGGGTCCAGTCTGCGTTGCGTGGGTCAAGGTCAAGATGGGCCAAGGCATAATCGATCAGGGCGTCGATGCTGGCGTATACCTCGGTCAGCTGATCGTTCATTGCTCTGCCTCCATCATGCTGGTTCGGGTATGGTTCGGCTGACGGCTCACCTGGCAGCCTCCATGATGTCGGCTACGATGGCGCGGGTTTCGCTGGCCTTCTGCTCCATCTCCTGCACGAGTTTGATCTGGGTGCGGGTGCGCACCAGATTATGCTCGGGGTACTTGGTGGCAAAGTAGATATCGCCTTCCAAGTAGTCGGCGAGAAAGCGCATGCCGCACTCCATGGTGAGCAGGTTGCCGCTGAACGGCAGCAGTTCGGCCTCGCGCGCGGTGATGCTGCCGCGTAGTTCGCCCACGAAGCCTTCCGTGTAGGCGCGGAACAGCTCGGTGCTGAAATGCACCTTGCTGAGGTCCTTTTCGTCTTCCAGAGCAGTGGACGCACCAAAGCGTATGGAATCGCCGAAGTCGAACAGCATGGAGCCGGGCATGATGGTGTCGAGATCGATGATCGCACGCGCCTTGCCGGTGGTGGCGTCCATGAGGATGTTGTTGAGCTTGGTGTCATTGTGGGTCACGCGCAGCGGAATCGAACCGTCCCTGAGCCCATCCATCACGACGGCATACTGGTCGGCGTGACTCAGATAGAAGTCGATTTCCGGCTGGCATGCGGCGGCGCGGCCGAGCTTGTCCGCGGCGAGGGCGGCCTTGAAGTCCTCGAAACGATGCGGGGTGTCGTGGAAGTGGGCGATGGTTTCGGTCAGCTGGCTGGCGTCGAATTCGGACAGGAAGTTCTGGAAGTCGCCGAATGCGCTGCCGGCTTCGCGGAACACGTCCGGGTTCGGCACGAGGTTGTAGGACACGGTGTGTTCGATGAACTTGTAGACGCGCCATGCGCCGCCATCGATCTCGGCCCAGGTGGCGCCTGAGGTGGTGGGCACAATGTCCAGCGTCTCTTTGCCCTGAGCCTTGAGAGTGGAGGTGACCAGTTCGACATTGCGCATCAGATTCACCGTATCGGGGAAGATGCTGGTGTTCATCTGCTGGAGGATGTAGCGGGGGCCGTCCGTGGTCACCAGATAGGTGGTGTTGATGTGGCCGTCTCCGTAAGGTTCGATACCGGTCACGGCACCTTCCAGCGCAAAATGCGAGGCGATGCCGAATAAAACTTCATTGCTTTCAGTCATGATGGGTCCGTTCTCCAAAACGTGGGATCAGGCTTCACGCCAGGCGATACCGCTGTCAGGCAGGTCGAAGTCCTCGGTGGTGCCGTCGGCCAAAGTCACCGTGGTCTTCTGCGGCTGATCGGTGTTGTTGATTACGCAATACAGCCCTTGCTCGGGGAAGTGTGCCACTTCGCATTCCGGATTGGACGAGCTCCAGGCCGCATACTTGTCTTCGTTGTGGGAAGCGTAGAACAGCACGCGTTCCAGCAGTCGGGCGTTGGCCGCCGAATAGGGCAGGCCGGAGATGTACACGCCGCGGCCCTTGCCATAATCGTTGGTCGCGAGCTGTACCTGGCCGCCGTCCGCGCGCAGCAGGGTCACGTTTTCATTGACCGGATACGTGTTGTGCACGGGTTCGCCGAAATCGATGCCGCCCAACGGCTT
>OGRP01001796.1_pt1 | contig 12718 bp, 5 predicted proteins | sample 1553531 | NCBI WGS metagenome assembly OGRP01 (sample SAMEA2580045, study PRJEB22360) | human gut metagenome | biome: human gut; feature: human-associated habitat; material: faeces | place: Denmark | collected 2008/2010 | reverse complement strand
TCCTATCTTTATTTATTTCATATATTATTTCCACTGATAGCGGGTATCATAATTGCATTATCAGTATATGCTGACCAACAAAATAAAAATTCTAAAGTTTTGATTTTGATTATTATAATAAATTTAGCTATTGTAGCATACCAACTGATTCATGTAATGCCTTTGGCATCTTCACCGACTTGCTTACTCAGCGGATTTTATATAGTTTACTATATATGTTCCAGAAAACAGTATGAAAAAATTAAAACTTAAAAGTGTGTTGGCTGATATTAATTGATTACAGAAAGAGAAGCAGGTAAAGAGAACAATGATAAGAAACAAGGATTTCGAATTGGAAGACACAGCTTTTTTGATATGAAAGAACAGGAAGCCTGATATTGCCCAGTATGCGATAAGCTTGTGATTGATTGCAAAAAGGATAAATACGAAATGCATCTGATAATAAAAACTTTCGAGTAAGCAGAAGATTACAGTCTGAATCCCTAGGTCTCCACCACCTCCAATTTCACTCACAATTCCAGCCAACATGCAGAACCTGCTTCGCAGGTTCGTCTGTTAGATAATGAATGAAATTGTTAAAAAAAGGTTTACACTTTTTTATCAAATATGGTATACTAATTTCATGTAACTGCAAACTATTTTCAGTATGAGAAGGAGGGCCCGATTATGTCGGCTGTATTAGGTGCATTTGTTCAATATCTTATAACGTTTATTTTGCTGGTAGCAGCCGCGGCCGGAGGCATTTTTTGTGGAAAGAAGTTAAGAACGAAGAAGAACATGGAAAGCAACACGGCTGGTACTGGAAATACATCAGGTAAATAATTTATATAGCGATATATTTCAGGGTGCTGACGGAGAACCAATTGTTTTCTGGCAGCACCCTTTCATGTCGGTATACCGGCAGCAATATATGAGATACTACAGGAGGACAGAATTTTGAAAAAGTATGGAGTAAATGAACTTCGAAAAATGTATCTGGAGTTTTTTGAGAGCAAGGGACATCTTGCAATGAAGAGTTTCTCACTGGTTCCACATAACGACAACAGTTTATTACTGATCAACGCAGGTATGGCACCACTGAAACCTTATTTTACAGGCCAGGAGATTCCACCAAGAAAAAGAGTAACAACCTGCCAGAAATGTATTCGTACAGGTGATATCGAAAATGTTGGTAAGACAGATCGTCACGGTACATTCTTTGAAATGCTTGGTAACTTCTCTTTTGGAGATTATTTTAAACATGAAGCAATCGCATGGTCATGGGAATTCCTTACAGAAGTTGTAGGACTTGATGCAGACAGATTATATCCATCTGTATACTTAGAAGATGACGAGGCATTTGCCATTTGGAGAGATGAGATTGGAATCGCTCCAGAACGCATTTTCAAGTTTGGTAAAGAAGATAACTTCTGGGAACACGGTGCTGGTCCTTGCGGTCCTTGTTCCGAGATTTATTATGACCGTGGAGAAAAATACGGCTGTGGTAAACCAGGCTGTACAGTAGGTTGTGACTGCGACCGTTATATGGAAGTATGGAACAACGTATTTACTCAGTTTGAGAATGACGGACATAATAACTACACAACATTAAAACAGAAAAATATTGATACAGGTATGGGATTAGAGCGTCTTGCCGTTATCGTTCAGGACGTAGGATCTATCTTTGATGTAGATACTATCCGTTCCCTTCGTGATAAGATCTGTGAAGTAGCAAAGAAAACTTACAAAGAAAATGAGCAGGACGATATTTCTATCCGTCTGATCACAGACCATATCCGTTCCGCTACATTTATGATTTCCGATGGTATCATGCCAAGTAATGAAGGCCGTGGATACGTTCTTCGCCGTATTATCAGAAGAGCAGCCCGTCACGGACGTTTACTCGGAATCGAAGGCAAGTTCTTAGCAGAGCTTAGCAAGACAGTTATCGAAGGTTCTAAAGATGGTTATCCAGAATTAGAAGAAAAGAAAGATTTCATTTACAATGTTATCATTCAGGAAGAAGGCAAGTTTAATAAGACAATCGATCAGGGTCTTGCAATCCTTGCTGATTTAGAAGAATCCATGAAGAAAAAAGGCGTAAAAGAGTTAGATGGACAGGACGCTTTCAAACTTTACGATACTTATGGATTCCCATTAGACCTTACAAAAGAAATCCTTGAAGAAAAAGGATACACTGTAAATGAAGAAGCATTCCAGACTTGCATGAATGAGCAGAAAGAAAAGGCAAGAAGTGCAAGAAAGACAACAAACTACATGGGTGCTGACGTTACAGTTTATGAGTCTATCGACCCATCTGTAACAAGTACTTTCGTTGGATATGAGACACAGGAATGTGATTCTAAGATTACAGTTATGACAACAGACACAGAGCTTACAGAAGCTTTAACTGATGGACAGGCTGGAACAATCTTTGTAGACGAGACACCATTTTATGCGACAGGTGGTGGACAGCACGCTGACAGCGGTGTCATCACATGCAAAGACGGCGAATTCATTGTAGAAGATGTTGTAAAAATGCTCGGTGGAAAGATTGGCCATATCGGACATGTAACAAAGGGAATGTTCAAAGTTGGTGATACGGTAACATTATCTGTAAATAAAGCACAGAGAGCAGATACAGCTAAAGGGCACAGTGCAACCCATCTTCTTCAGAAATCCTTACGTACCGTTCTTGGAAATCATGTAGAACAGTCCGGTTCTTATGTAGATAAAGACAGACTTCGTTTCGACTTCTCTCACTTCCAGGCATTAACTGCAGAAGAACTTGCAGAAGTTGAAAAAATGGTAAATGAAAAAATCGCCGAAGACCTCACTGTAAGCACAGAAATCATGAGCGTTGACGAAGCAAAGAAGACTGGTGCGATGGCATTATTCGGAGAAAAATATGGTGACAAAGTACGAGTTGTTACTATGGGAGATTTCTCCAAAGAATTCTGTGCAGGTACCCATGTACCACATACAGGAGTAATCAAAGCATTTAAGATTATTTCTGAAACTGGTGTTGCAGCGGGCATAAGACGTATCGAAGCATTAACTGGTGAAGGAGTAATGAAATATTATCTCGATGAGGAAAAAACTCTTCACGAAGCAGCAAAAACAGCAAAGGCAGAGCCTCATAAGTTAGCAGAAAAGATTCAGTCCATGCTTGACGAGATCAAAGCACTTTCTGCAGAAAATGAGAAATTAAAAGATCAGATTGCCAAGAGCGAAGTTGCTGACGTAATGGATCAGGTAGTAGAAGCAGGCGATTACAAAGTACTTCCAGTATCCGTAAAAGACGTTGATATGAACGCACTCCGTACTTTAGGAGATGACCTCAAAGGCAAGATCGGCAGCGGTGTTGTTATCCTTGCTTCCGATATGGGAGGAAAGGTTAACTTAATCGTAACTGCAACAGACGATGCTGTAAAAGCAGGCGCACATGCAGGAAAGATCATCAAAGAAGCAGCAGCCTTAGTAGGTGGCGGCGGCGGTGGACGTCCAAATATGGCTCAGGCTGGTGGAAAGAATCCAGCAGGAATCAAAGCTGCATTAGAAAAAGCTGTGGAAATCGCGAAAGAACAGTTATAAGTTCTGGTTTGCCGCAGGCAAAGTAGACGCTCACAAAGAGAGAAGCCAACCTATATCTGTGACTCTATCACTGCGGGTTGAATGTTCGCTAACGGCTCACATCCAATCCTCGCTCTAAGGCCACAGATATAGGTTGGCTTCTCTCTTTGCGAGCTGTCTTTGGCTGTAGAAGTAAAAACAGAATTCAATATGGAGGTTAGATTATGGTTCGAGCAATTATGAAAGATGTTTTGTTTCTTAAAAAGAAAGCAGTCCCTGCAACAAAAGACGATATGCCAGTGGTGCAGGATTTACTTGATACGTTAAAAGCAAATGAAACTGGCTGTGTTGGGATGGCAGCAAATATGATTGGAGTAAATAAAAGAATTATTGCGGTGAATATGGGATTTGCGAATATTGCAATGTTAAATCCGGTGATTGTAAGTAAAAAAGAACCATATGAGGCAGAAGAGGGCTGTTTATCTTTAAAAGGAGTTAGAAAAACGACTCGCTATCAGGAGATAGAAGTAGAGTATGAAGATATTCATTTTAAAAAACAGCATCAGAAGTATAAAGGCTGGGTAGCGCAGATTATACAGCATGAGGTGGATCATTGCGAGGGGATAATTATCTGATTTATGAAACAAAACAGACGTACCGAAAGAGAGAAGAGGTCCTATATCTGCGACTCTATTACTGTGGGTTGAATGCTCGCGTAATGGCTCGCATTCAATCCTCGTTCTAAGGCCACAGATATAGGGCCTCTTCTCTCTTTCGGGGCTGTTTTAGGTTGTTGAAGTAAAATTATATAATATTTACAGATATTTGGCAATAGTAAATAAAAGTAATCCAAACTCCGTAAAAATCATCATTAGATGCAGTTATTTCTTCTATTGAATTTACATGAAATATTAAAGATTTACATGGATTTTTCTGGAAAAATATGATATAATCCCCTCGTTGCCGCCCCATTCTGGCAACAGAAAGGGGGTGTACATATTGTCAGCATATTCTTTTCTTCTGTCGGTATTGGCAGGTGTAGCATCTGGCATCATTGTTGAACTAATCATGACTATACTTCGCAAGTGGTTTGGCCGGAAGAAGAAGTAAAATCATGCGGTAACCAAACCCCACAAAAAAATCCCCTCAGTATTCGCGGTACTGAGGGGATTTGTGTTTGTGTACATACTGTACAGCATATTCTTTTCTGATTTCAATATATCATACCGAATCAGATATTTCAAGTATATTCTGCTTTCAAAATTTTATGCCAGATTGTGCCGACGCATAAGCATACTTATTGAATGAGAAATTGGCACTGATGAGATATTTATCTTTAGCATTATAAATTTTGAAGTTTGCTCTAGTAGTGTCAGTTTTGCCAACTTGCCTGTAGAAAATCTCAACATAAATATTAAGAAAGCAACTTTTTCTTCACTTTCGTATATTCTTCTTCAGTATATCCTTTTTCTAATATTTTTTCTTTTGGTATTCCAAAAGAAATGAATGCAACAATTGCGTGTTCTCGTTCCTTTTCCGTATTTCTGCGTTCTTGTTCTACTCCCTTATCCCAGGCATCTTCTAGCATTCCCTGTAATATTACGCGACCTATACTTTCTCCCATCGCCTCCACCTTCCTTTCTAATTCTTTGGTCATCTCTACACCGCATTCATTTTTTAAATAATTCTTTTTTTCTTCTGCTGAATGGTCTGCAATTACATATTCCAACATTTCGATTAATTTATTTTTAGACTGTGTCATGTTTTTCCCACCTCGTATCTTTATGAGAATCCCTTTTAACAGATTTATCTCTTCGGGGTGAATATTTTCACCAAATTTTACTTCTGGTCTAAGTTGGTATTCTATAATGGAATCTTCATTTTTTCTGGCATCCATGCATATCCAGATACTTATTACTTCCTTAATCTTTTCATCAACTTTCGCTACACCATCGCTAAGCGCGGAAAGTATCCTTGAGATATAGGTTTCTCTGACAGCCATATATTCTTTGTTGGTCTGTTTATCTTCGCTAATTAAAATTATGCTTCTGATATCCAATTCTGAATAGTCTCTACCGAGAGGTTTACTGCTTTTGCAATCTGTTTCACAGACATTCCCATTTCGAGAAGGGCAAGAGTAGTTTCTCTTGCTTTTTTCAATTCTCCAGACTGTTCCCCTCGAAGAAATCCAGATTGTTCGCCCCTTTCAACACCTTCATTATAAATCTCTTCTAATTCCTGACACATTTGATTCACTCCTTCCTCAGTTTCTTTTAATTGTTGTACTCTTGCAGATAGGACGTTACTATACATCTTATCCGCTTCTTCGCAATGTAAGTCATGCATTAAGCGACCTAATTCGGTATCATCCTGTTTTTTCGAGTTTACATATAAAATATGTTGTCCATCTTCAAATATTTCTCCGGTTTCGTTGCTTCGTCTTCGTATGTGGTTGATTGGCAGGTTATATCCAAGGACATCATTTTTAGTGATGAAAATGACATAAGTTTCTGGGAGATTGTCAAAAAAATCGCCTGGATTCAGTAGGTTCATATCCAGTAGACCGCAGTGGTATCTGGCTCTTTTTGGAGAAGCACCATCGTTCTCACCTTGAATCTCCACATTAAAGTGATTGTTTTCTGCATCCTTTGCCACGCAGTCTAAAATGGCGGAACGTCCCTGGAGATTTTTATAATCTTTCTGTAAAGTCTGGTCGATTACTTTTAGACCTGTTCTATTCATGATAACCTGAAGAATATATTCCGTACATGAGATTTCCTTTAAAACATTCCGCATAAAGATGTCATTCATTATCGTAAAGTGTTTTATCTTTTCTTTATATCTTTCGTAGCGTTGTTCTAAGCCTTCTGGCTGTAAGATTGTGGAATCCGTCATTTACGCTACCTCCGTTATGATATATCAATGGTTACTATACGACTATTATATACATAATTTGACAGAAAAGTCAATGAATATTTGAAGTAAGATTCTGAATTGCCGCAGACAAGGTAGACGCGCCCAAATATAGGATATCTGTTCTCTTTGGGTGCTGTTCTTTGGCTATAGGAGCAAAATTAGAGTTTTTATTTTTTCTATTATTATCTACAAATATATCTTTTTCTGTAAAGATGTTCTATGAAGTCTGATTTTACTGTTAATATTTATTAATGTTCTTTGCGCCATATTTAAATATAGAAGCCTAATGAAATTTCTGATAATATCCTTTTTTAAATATACTTAACGAATTTGTAGAACTGTAGCATCAGATTTTAAATTTGATTTGTTGAAAAACGATAATCTTCTGGAGAATTCATCAAATTTCTTCGATATGAATTCTGGATATACTCCAGTAGCCAAAGTTAGCCCCCGAAGAGAAGCTATCCTCTATATTTGTGGCCTCGGAGCAAGGTTTGGATGCGAGCATTTAGACGAACATTCAAACCGCCGCGACTAAAGTCACAAATATAGAGGATAGCTTCTCTTCGGAGGCGTCTCCCTTGCCTGCGGCAAATTAGAATTCCTCTACCAAAAGTGTCATAAAATCAACCATTTAGACACATCCTATTGAATTTTGGTGAAGAAAATGATACGCTATTTTTAAAATAGCAAAGTCTATATTTTAGAGCATGTTTGAAAAATCATCCTTGAAATCCGCACGCCTCAATTTGCATTCTTGAATTTGCCTTCATTCGGTTAACGTAGCCCGCTACGCCCCCCTATTTAGGCAAAATCTTCTACAAATTGTAACGGAATCTTACAAAAAGCATTTTTCAAATACGCTCAAGGAGAAAGTGAGGAAAGTCTATGAAAAAACAACGGAAACACATTAACCTATCCCGTATAACAGCATTCATCTTATCTGTCGCAATGCTGGCAGGATTCTGTCCGCAGGGAGTCAGTTTCGCGGATATCCCGATAACACTGCCAAAAGTAAATGCGGCAGAGAATATAAGTAACCCAAGAATCGTAAAGGATTCTTCTATGGAGGCCGGACAGAAAGTTACCTGGGACTGTGTGTACTTTGGAAGTTATCCGCAGAGTGAGATAACATCCAAAGATGGCAGTATTTATAATGCGTTGAAAAATGCGACAGGCTGGGATGAAAATAATGATATTACGATTGGAAGAACGAAGTATCGCAGATTAAAGGGAGAAGATGCGACGTATGCTAGCAGTGATGATGAGGAACAATATAACTGGAATTATAACTATAAAACCTATCATTATTTTAAGTATGAACCAATCAAATGGCGTGTTTTAAACAGAAATGGAAATGATGCACTTCTTCTTGCGGACATCGCTTTAGATGACCAGAAGTATAATACGGATTATGCAAAAGTGACATGGGAAATGAGCAGTATACGAAGCTGGTTGAATGGTTATGGTGCATCTATGAATGAGCCGGAGACAGATTACGGTAAAAAGAACTTTATCAATTCTGCCTTTACATTTACGCAAAGGAATGCAATTAATACAACAATAGTAGCAAATAACAATAATATTGATTATGAAATAGTGGGTGGAAGTAATACTTCAGATAAAATATTTCTTCTCTCTGAATCAGAAGTCTATAATACAGATATGGCAGCAGGGTATGGTTTTGTAAAAGATAATTTTAGGGATGAAGCAAGAAGGAGCCGATGCAGTACATATACTTATGCAATGGGGACATCTAGATTTTATAATCAGAATCTTTCAAAGTATAATGAAAATATTTATTGGTGGCTCCGCTCCTCCACAACGAGCGATTTTGCGTTTGTGTATGAAGTGGAGGCGGAAGGTCATGTTGATTGTTTTTTTAGTTACAATAATCATGTTGGTGTGCGGCCCGCTTTGCATTTGAATCTCTCATCCACCAATCTCTATTCCTACGCCGGAACGGTATGCTCCGATGCGATGAAGAATGGGGAGAGCGGAACAGATAATCCAGTAAAACCAAGTGAACCCGATGAATCAGATACTCCAAATCAGCCTACCCATCCCGACAAACCGGGAACAGCCACAGGAACCAGAACAGAGGAGAGCGATGTAGATATTGAGATTGACGGTGGTGTAGATTTTACGATTCCGGAGAATGTTCCAATTCTTGGTGGTGGGGATGTTTCTCTTGATTATGGAACGATTCCGATTACTTTTAAGAGGGAGGATAATACATACCGGATTGGAATCGGTGTTCAGGATATGAATAAGAAGGACTGGACAACGTTTAAAAAGTTTGTGGAAACGCAAAAAGAATCCTATAGAAAAGGAATGAACTCTCTTTTGGCTTCTAAGTTTGGAACCGCGTCTATGGGGATGAGCGTAGAACCGGAAATGGAGGCTTATGGCTATGTGGAAGGAACAATCACGAAGACAAACGGAGTCGAATCTGCAGGAGGAAAGCTGGTTGTTGAAATAAAAGGAACGGCAAAGCAGGAATGGCAGACGCTTGTGGTTGTTGTTCCGGTAGTGATTAAAGTAAAGGGAACGGCTGGTACGAAAGCAGATTTCTCTGTAGGATTTGATTTTAATAAGAGTAAAGTATATACCAAAGGGAAAGTAGAGCTTACTCTTCCGAGTGTACGTCTTACCGGAGGTATCGGTGTTTCTTATATTGCAGATATTTCCGTTTATGGAGAAGCAAAGAACCTTGTTACAGTAGAATCAGACGGGAAGGATAATGATATAACAGCCTCTTTAGAGGGAGCGCTGGGAGTTAGTGCAAAGGCGTTATGCTTTTCTTATGAAAAAGAATTTTTGAATGGTTCGTTCGATTATTTGACCACAAAGAAGAAGTCAAAAGCCAGAATGTATGCCAGAGCATTGCCGAAGTTAGAACCGGAGGCAAAAGATTATGAAATACAAAGAGTAGATTCTTCTTCGTGGGATGGTTCTGCCGTTGCAGAACAAACAGCGAAGCCACGTTCGATAAAGCGTGCTGCTTCTGCAAAAAATATATCTGGAAGAGTGACAACATTGCTGTCTGATGTGTATGCCAGTGCAAAGCCGCAGCTTTTGCAGACGGCAAGTGGAAAGAAACTCCTTATTTTTACAACGGACATGGGCGACAGAACAACAGGGAATCATACAGCAGTGGTATATTCTATTTATAATGAACGTGGGTGGAGTATACCTAAGCTGATTGATGATGATGGAACGGCAGATTTTGATGCAGTAGCAGCAGTAGATGGAGAGAATGTATACGTTACATGGATTAATGCAAAGCGGACTTTTACACCAGAAGAAGCAGAAGCTGAAGATTTTATGACAAAGCTTGCAGCCGAGACCGAAGTTCAGGCAGCAAAAATCGCATTAAATGGAAATACAGGAACAGTGACAAAGTATCCGGCTATTACGGATAATGCCATTGCGGATTTGCATCCGTCTATTACAGTAAAAAATCATGTGCCATATATTGCATGGAACAGCAATAGTGCGAATGATATTTTAAAGGGAACCGGAACAAATACAGTTTACCTTGCATCTTTAAATGGAAATGCATTTACAACAAAGAAGTTATCGGAAGAGAATAAGCCGGTACAGTCTGTTGCTATTGGCAATTTGGATAATGATGTAGTAACAGCCTATACATTGAATTCTGGTACTGAGGAAAGTCCGCAGGTACAACTGATGGCGGTTAATGCAGGGGGACGAACAACCATTGCAAAAAATGGACAGAATGTTTCTCCTTCTTTTGCAAAAATAGATGGAAGTTCCGTTCTTTTATGGTATGCACAGGATGCGGAAGGCAGTTCCTTAAACTATATTGATGCTATAGATGGAGCGGTAGAAAGCTATATAAAAGATGATGCGGTTATTTCGGCAGATTATACGGTAGTAGATGGTGAGGATAGCCAGCTTCTCATCTGTTCATCGGAGAAAGAAAATGCAGAAGAAACAGGAAGGAATCTGTATGCCTACGTAATACGAGATGGAGAAGTCTACGAACCAGTTACTTTAACAGATTTAGAAGGTTATGCAGCAGTGCCGAGTGGTATCTGGAATGGGACGGCGTATGAATATTTATTTACAAGAACCGATGTAAATATTACAGAGAATACTGTAACAGAAAATACGGATTTATGTATCACTTCTGTAGTGCCACAAAGCAGACTTGTCATCGGGGATATTGATTACACGCAAGAAGAAGTAATGCCAGATGCGGATGCTTCTATCACCGTACCAGTGAAAAATAATGGATTAACAAACTGTGGTGAGGGAAGGGTTCAGATTGTCTATAATGGCAACGTCATTGGACAGGCAGACCTGGAAAATGGAATAACATCAGGAGAGACACAAAATGTTACGGTAGACCTTACTGTACCAGAAGATGCGGCAGCAAAAGAAACATTAAAAGTAGAAGCAATCTCTGATAAAAATACAACAGCAGATTCTACAAAAAACATTCAGTCAGCCGGCAGTGAACTTGCACTTTCTGTTAAACAAGAAGATGATAATATTACAGCAGCAATAGATAATAACAGTGCCTTTGATACGACAGCAGCACTTACTTTAAAAGCTGGGGATGCTTCTGGTAAAGTATTAAAAACAATAAATCTTGGAAATGTGGAATCCTATGGTATGGTAGAAAAAACATTTACAAAAGAAGAATTGAAAAAACTCGGAAGCGATACGGTTTACATGGAAGTTAGCGGAGATGCAGAAGAAAGCATAAAGTCTGATAATACAGCATTTGTTTATGTAGGAACAGAAGAATTAAAAACATTGGATTATCTCGCCGCAACAAAAACAAAGGTTACTTATACTAAAGGCGAGAAGCTAAATCTGGATGATTTGGAAGTGACTGCAGTATACACTGATGGAAGCAAGGCAAAAGTAACAGGTTATACAACAAATGTGAAAAATATCGATATGTCTAAAACAGGCAAAAAGCAACTGGAAATTCTTTATGAAGAAGTTGGAATCGGACGAAAAGTGGTTATGCCAATTACGGTAGAAAATGCGAAGCCAAATACACCAAAACCGGATACTGGTAAAAAACCGTCAAAGAAAGTAAAGGTAACCTCAATCCGTCTTTCCGGTCTCTCCAAACAGATTGCCGCAGGCAAAAAGCTTACTCTAAAAGCGGCTGTTTTACCAAAGACTGCTTCGAATAAAAAGCTACTCTGGAAATCCAGCAATACAAAAGTTGCAACCGTAACGCAAGGTGGAGTTGTTACACTGAAAAAGAAAACTGGCGGTAAGAAAGTAACGATTACGGCAACAGCAACGGATGGCAGTAAAAAATATGCTTCATGGAAGATTACATCTATGAAAGGCATTGTAAAGAAAATTAAGATAACAGGAAGTAAGCCAGTAAAAGCAGGCAAGAAACTAAAACTAAAAGCCAAAGTAACTGCCACAAAGAAAGCAAATAAAAAACTTCTCTGGATATCAAGCAATACCAAATATGCCACGGTAAATGCTAAGGGAATTGTAACAACGAAGAAATCAGCCAAAGGAAAAACGGTAAAAATTACTGCAATGGCAACAGATGGAAGCGGAAAGAAGAAGACCGTAAAAATCAAAATGAAATAGCTTCTGATTTGTGAGGCTGTGAAACAGACGAACCCGCCGCTATAAGAAAAGTGAAAGCCAGATTGCCCGAAGAATAATTGAAAAGAACCCCTAAAAATTTATAGATTTGTTCCGTTGTGCTAAACGCTCCATTTTGCCCAATAGTACAGAAACTTCGGAGAAAGCAGTCCGAAGTTTCTATGGTCAAAATTTCACAGCACAAAGTCACAAAATTCAATAAATTTTTTAGGGGTTCTTCCTCGTATTATTTGAGCAATCCGACAGAAAATTTACAGCGGCTAACTATTCCAAATCCTACAAATCAGTTGAAAAAGATTTGGAGAAGGGGATAGGAGAAATAGGAATTCTGGCAAATTACTTTTCAAAGAGATTGACACCTAAAATAATATGCTAATCCCCTTGAATCAACCGGAAAAAGGCAGATTTTTATCCACTTGTAATTCAGGTTATTATCGTAAAATGGTTATGATATTATAACAATATCTTACGCGTCAATCTTTAATATTTTATTGCCCGGATAGCCACGACCTATTGGTGAATCCCCAAATCCGCTAAGATTAATTCTGATTTTACTTCTACAGCCAACAAACAGCCCGCAGAAAGAGAAATAACCTATATTTGTGGCCTGGGAGCAAAGGTTGGATGCGAG
>OGRP01001795.1_pt1 | contig 12720 bp, 6 predicted proteins | sample 1553531 | NCBI WGS metagenome assembly OGRP01 (sample SAMEA2580045, study PRJEB22360) | human gut metagenome | biome: human gut; feature: human-associated habitat; material: faeces | place: Denmark | collected 2008/2010 | reverse complement strand
TCCGTGACGTCCGCCGATCCCTCGGTTAAACTCACCGTTTTGAAGTAACCCTGCAGAGCATTGTTTTAGGTCATGACTGAGCCCCGTTTCGTTCATCTTCGTCTTCACTCCGAGTATTCCGTCACGGACGGGCTCGTGCGCATCGACCCCGCCATTCACAAGACTCTTGAAATGGGCGGGGTGGCGCTCGGCATTACGGACTTGATGAACGTCTTCGGCGGCCTGCGCTTTTACACGCATGCGCTCTCTGCTGGTCTCAAGCCCATCCTTGGCTGCGACGTCAAGATCAAGAACAACAAGTTCCCCGACAATCCCTACAGGATGACGTTCTACTGCATGAACCACACGGGGTACCACTCCCTGTGCGTTCTGCTCACCAAGGCGTTTCTGGAGGGACAGGATCCGTATCGCGGTCAGATCTGTGACGACTGGCTTGATGTGCCCGGTGCCACGGACGGCCTCATCGCGCTGACGGGCGGCCCCAAGGGACGCCTGTCGCAGCTCATTGACACGGGCAGCGAGCGTCAGGCGGGCGGCATTGTCGGACGCTGGAAGAAGCTCTTTCCGAACCGTCTCTACATCGAACTCCAGCGTGCCAACAGACCGAAGGACGAAAATCAGAATGCCTTCCTCGTGACGGTGGCCTCCAGATTTGACGTTCCGGTTGTGGCGACTCATCCCGTTCAGTTCCTCGAGCCGCAGGACTTCGAGGCGCACGAAGTGCGCTGCTGTATTGCGGGCGGCTTCACGATCACCGACCCCCGTCGCGACAAGAGCTATACGCGCGAGCAGTACCTGAAGAGCGAGGAGCAGATGTGCGAGCTCTTCAAGGACGTTCCGAGCGCGCTGGCCAATTCCGTCATCATCGCGAAGCGCTGCAATCTTGACGGGGTGCTTTCGAAACCGCAGCTGCCGCTCTTCCCGACGCCGGACGGCATGAGTCTGGACGACTACATGGACCATCTCTCCCGTGAGGGTCTGGAGAAGCGTCTGGCCTTCCTTTATGACGACGAGAAGGTGAGGGACGCCAAGCGCCCTGAATACGTGGAGCGCCTTGACTATGAGCTCGGCATCATCAAGAAGATGCAGTTTCCGGGCTACTTCCTCATCGTTCAGGACTTCATCAACTGGTCGAAGACCCACGGCGTGCCCGTGGGCCCGGGACGAGGTTCGGGCGCAGGTTCGCTTGTCGCCTATTCGCTCGGCATTACGGACCTTGATCCGCTCAAGTTCGACCTTCTGTTCGAACGCTTCCTGAATCCTGAGCGCGTGTCCATGCCTGACTTTGACGTGGACTTCTGCCAGTACAACCGCGACCGCACGATCGAATACGTGAAGGAGACGTACGGTGCGGACGCCGTGAGTCAGATCGCGACCTTCGGCACGCTGGGTGCCAAGGCCGTCGTGCGTGACGTTGCACGCGTGCTCAACGTCCCCTTCTCGAAGGCGGACCGTCTGGCCAAGCTCATTCCGATGCAGCCCGGCAAAAACGTCACGCTTGATGATGCCATCAAGGAGGTGCCCGAGTTCCGCGAGGCGATTGAGAGCGACGATGAGTACAAGGAACTCATGCGTGTGGCCAAGGGGCTTGAGGGCATCACCCGCAACCTCGGCATGCACGCGGGCGGCGTGCTGATCGCTCCGGGGGCGCTTACGGATTTCTGTCCGCTCTACAACTCCGATGGCGCTCCCGAAAATACGATCAGCCAGTTCGACAAGAAGGACGTGGAGAATGTCGGTCTCGTGAAGTTCGACTTCCTGGGGCTTACGACGCTCTCCATCCTTGCGAAGTGCAAGGAGTACATCGACAAGCTCTATCCCGAAAGGGAATTCGAGTTGGAGCGCATTCCCGTCACAGACGAGGAGACCTACCGCTGCTTCCAGAACGCCAATACGGCCGCCGTCTTCCAGTTTGAATCGGAAGGCATGCGTCAGCTGCTGCGTCAGGCGCGTCCCGACCGTCTCGAGGATCTGGTGGCCTTGAACGCACTTTATCGCCCTGGTCCGATGGACCTGATTCCGTCCTTCATCGCCCGAAAGTTCGGGCGGGAGAAGGTGGAGTACTTGGACGAGCGCATGGCGCCCGTGCTTTCCGAAACCTACGGCATCATGGTGTATCAGGAACAGGTGATGCGTGTGGCCCAGGTGGTGGGCGGTTATTCGCTGGGCGGCGCCGACCTTCTGCGCCGCGCCATGGGCAAGAAGAACGTCGAGGAAATGAAGCGCCAGCGTGCGGTCTTCGTGAAGGGCGCAGGCGAGCGCGGCGTGAAGGCGTCGGTTGCAACCGAAATCTTCAACCTGATGGAAAAGTTCGCAGGTTACGGCTTCAACAAGTCGCATGCTGCGGCCTATTCCTATGTCGCCTATCAGACGGCCTACCTCAAGACGCACTTCACGTCCTGCTTCATGGCGGCCAACCTCTGCATGGTGATGGACCAGGGCGACAAGATGAAGGCGCTTCTGGATGATGCCCGTGCCAACGGCATCGAAATTCTGCCGCCCGACATCAACCTCTCCGACTGGTTCTTCACGGCGCCCGACGAAAAGCACATTCGCTTCGGTCTTGGCGGCGTCAAGGGACTGGGCAGGCAGCAGGTTGAGGACATGATGGCGACCCGCATCAAGGACGGCCCCTTCACCGACCTGTTCGACGTGACGGCGCGTGTTTCGGGCTTGAATTCCCGCAACCTCGAGGGACTCATTCGTGTGGGCGCCTTTGACTCGCTCAATCCTGACCGAGGCTTCCTGTTCGGAAACGTTTCGCAGGCCATGACGGCTGGTCAGGCTGTGGCGGCCAGCGAGGGGCAGGACAGCCTCTTTGCAGACGATGTGCAGGTCAAGCGCATCGTCAACTGGGTGGAGGCGCCGTCCTGGTCCGAACGCCGAAAGCTCAAGGAAGAGAAGGGGGCACTCGGCTTCTGGCTTTCCGGTCATCCGTACGAGCTCTATCAGCACGAGGTGGCGCACTATACGTCGCTGGCCCTCGGACAGATTCAGCCGAGCCGCGACAGCGTGAAGCTGGCGGGCGTGGTCACGAACGTTCGTGTCGTCCAGGGCAAGCGCGGTCGCATGGGGGTCGTTCAGCTCGACGACGGCACGGCAGTGCTGGAGGTGGTCTGCTTCTCCGAAGCTTGGGAGAGGCTCAAGAACAAGTTTGCGTCGGACGATGTCGTCTGCATCGAGGGGCGCGTTCGCTATGACGAGTTCAGCAAGCGCATGTCGGTCAATGTGGAGAACGCCATGTCGCTTGATGAATTCCGCTCCGTGGCGGCGTCCTGCCTGCGTGTGGACATTGACGGTCTCGTCAAGCATGACGTCAGGCGCATCGAGAGCATTCTGAGGGGATCGGAACGCGATACGGGCGTGACGGTGGCGCTTGACATTCGTACAAAGAAGGCGAGCGGCCGCATGTATCTGCCCTTTACGGTCGGCAATGTGGATGAACTGCGAATGGAACTTCGCAACAGCGGCGAAGTTACAGGCACGGAAATCGAATACTGACGGCTGAAATGAAAAAAATCCCGCACGGCGAAACCGTGCGGGATTTGTTCTGGGGTGGGAAATGGGACTCGAACCCACGACAACCGGAATCACAATCCGGGACTCTACCAACTGAGCTATTCCCACCAGAATTCGAATTTTGTGGCCTGCCCGGCAGGGATCGAACCTGCGACCACCTGCTTAGAAGGCAGGTGCTCTATCCAACTGAGCTACGGGCAGATCGATTGGTGTCCATGCATGTCTGGAAACTGGTCGGGGTGAAGAGATTCGAACTCCCGACATCCTGCTCCCAAAGCAGGCGCGCTACCAGACTGCGCTACACCCCGGGTAGAAGTCGAATTCTACACGAAAAATGAAAAAATGCAACAGGAAAAAACAGCGGGCCTGTCGGTCCTGTTCAAGGGGCTGGACTTCTCATCGTCAGGGTTCCCGCTCGGTCTGCGGACCCGCTGGGTGCAGTGTGCGGCATCTGCTAAAACGGTACAATGACGCGTAGGAGACTCTCTCCTCTTTTTATAGGAAAAAAGGGACAAACAATGACGCAAGAACACGACAACTCCAACGATCCGCTGCATGCCAAGAAGAAGGCCTGGTCCGGCCGCTTCTCGGAACCCGTGGACGCTTTTGTGCTTCGCTATACGGCCAGCGTCGACTTTGACAAGCGCATGGCCATGGCTGACATCGACGGCTCGCTGGCTCATGCGGCCATGCTCGCCAAGGTTGGCGTGATCACCGAACAGGACCTCGCCGACATCCGTCGCGGCATGGCTCAGATCCGTGAGGAAATCACCTCCGGCGCCTTCGAATGGCAGCTTGAGCTCGAAGACGTGCATCTCAATATTGAGGCTCGTCTGACGGCTCTCATCGGCGACGCCGGCAAGCGTCTGCACACCGGTCGCTCCCGCAACGACCAGGTGGCCACCGACATCCGTCTGTATCTGCGCAGCGAAATCGACGTGATCGTCGCCCGCCTCGAACACCTTCAGGAAGTCATGGTGCATCAGGCCAAGCAGCACGCCGGCCTCATCATGCCGGGCTTCACCCACATGCAGGTCGCCCAGCCCGTGACCTTCGGTCACCACATGCTGGCTTATGTCGAAATGTTTGAGCGTGACCGTGAGCGCATGCTTGACCTTCGTCGTCGCGTCAACCGTAGCCCGCTTGGTGCCGCCGCTCTGGCCGGCACGACCTATCCGATCGACCGCGAGTACTCCGCAAGCCTGCTCGGCTTCGAAGCTGTTGCCCAGAATTCGCTCGACGCCGTTTCTGACCGCGACTTCGCCATCGAATTCTGTTCGGCCGCCGCCGTTCTGATGATGCACATCTCCCGTCTCTCCGAAGAGCTTGTGATCTGGATGAGCCAACGCTTCGCCTTCATCAAGCTTCCCGACCGCTTCACGACGGGCAGCTCGATCATGCCGCAGAAGAAGAATCCTGACGTTCCTGAAACGGCTCGCGGCAAGGCCGGTCGCGTCTACGGCGACCTGATCGCCATGCTGACCCTCATGAAGGGCACGCCGCTTGCCTACAACAAGGACTTTCAGGAAGACAAGGAACCCGTGTTTGATGCGATCGACACGGTCAAGGACACGCTCCGTGCCTTCTGCGACATGATGGCCGGCGTCGAACCGCAGGCCGATGCCATGCATCACGCTGCTCAGGCCGGCTATCCGACGGCCACCGACCTTGCCGACTACCTCGTCCGTCACGGCACGCCGTTCCGTACGGCCCATGACATCGTCGGTCAGACGGTTCGCGCCGCCTCCGAACGTGGCTGTGGTCTTGAAGACCTTCCGCTCGATGTGCTCAAGAGCTTCAGTCCCGCGATTGAAGAGGACGTCTACGAAGTCCTCAAGCTCGAAGGCTCCGTCAACGCCCGCAACCATCTCGGCGGCACCGCTCCCGCTCAGGTTGCGAAGCAGGTCGAACGCTGGGAGGCGATCATCTCCGAGCGCGCCGCCAAGGCTGCCTGAGCCTGAAAGCAAGGATGCCCAAGGGCTGACCGGGTTTTAGTCCGGGGCATCCCCCAAAGAAGAGCCCGAAGTTTCGGGCTCTTCTGTTCTCTCGGCGTCGCAAGACGCAATACCCGGAACGCATGCCCCGACGGTGCCGGTGTTCCTCAACCATTCGCACAGCAAGTAATCAGCATGGAAGACTTCATCCACACCTTGAACGCCGTCATCTGGTCGCCCGCTCTGGTGGCCTTTTGTCTGGGCGCTGGTCTTTTTTTCTCAATCAAGTCTCGTTTTGTCCAGCTTCGCCTGATCCCAGAAATGTGGCGCCTTCTTTTTCAGAAGAAGGAGGACGAGATCGGCCTCTCCAGCTTTCAGGCGCTATCTCTGACACTCGCAGGTCGTGTCGGTACTGGCAACATCGCAGGCGTGGCGACGGCCATCTGCTTTGGCGGTCCCGGCGCGCTTTTCTGGATGTGGGTGGTGGCCTTTCTGGGGGCGTCTTCCGCCTTTGTGGAGTCGACGCTCGGTCAGATCTACAAGGAGCGCATTGAGGGCCAGTATCGCGGCGGTCCCGCCTTTTACATTGAACGAGGCCTGAAGCTCAAGGCCTATGCTTGGGCGTTCGCGATTGTTACGATTCTTGCTTCGTGCTTCTTCTGCCCCGGCGTGCAGAGCAATTCGATCGCGCTAGCCTGGAACGAGGCCTTCGGTCTTGATGCTGAAGTGACGGCTGCCATCGTTGCCTCCATCACCTGCTTTGTGATTGTCGGTGGCCTGCGCCGCATTGCCACCTTCACGTCCTGGGTCGTGCCCTTCATGGCGCAGGCCTACATCGTCGTTGCACTCATCATCGTCGGCGTCAACTGGGAGCAGATTCCTGCCGTGATGACGCTGATCGTCAACAGTGCCTTCGGTTTTGACTCCCTGACGGGCGGCATGCTGGGCGCTGCGATTGCCTGGGGCGTCAAGCGCGGCATCTATTCCAACGAGGCAGGTCAGGGTACGGGGCCGCATGCTTCGTCGGCGGCCGCTGTTTCTCATCCGGCCAAGCAGGGCCTTGTGCAGGCCTTCTCGGTCTACATCGACACGCTTTTCGTCTGTTCGGCCACAGGCTTCATGATCCTGATGACGGGCTGCTACAACATGCAGGCTCCTGACGGCTCCATGATCTTTGAGGGTCTCAAGGGTGTCGAAGCCGGTCCCGTGTATACGCAGGCGGCCATTGATCAGCTGATGCCCGGCTGGGGTGGCCCCTTCATCGCTATCACGATTTTCTTTTTTGCCTTCACGACGATTCTCGGTTACTACTATATGGCCGAGACGAATATGGCCTATCTTAACCGCTACATCAGGAAGCCCGTGCTCATGTCGGCCTGCAAGGCGATCTTCATCGGCACGGTTGCCTTTGGTGCCATCAATTCCTCCACGCTCATCTGGACCATGGCGGACGTGGGTGTCGGTACGATGGCGTGGCTCAACCTCATTGCCATCATGCTTTTGCAAAAGCCCGCCTTCATTGCGCTCAAAGACTACGAGCGCCAGCTTAAGGACGGGCTCAATCCCGTGTTTCACCCCGAACAGCTCGGCATTGTCAATGCGACCTACTGGGAAGGCAATCGCGCCGAAGACAATCTGGCTGTGGAGGAAGAGTCTGGTGTGGACAACTTGACGGGGCTGGATCCCAAGAACCCGGTTTGAGTTTGAGACGGATGCTTTTGTACTGATCTTCTCGAGGTTTTTATGGAAAGGCATCTGTCCTTGTGTTCTAATGAGCAACAACTATTCCCTCATTTCAAAGAGGTCAGGAGAGACGATTGATGAAGAAAATTCTGGTCATCAATTTCCGCTATTTCGGTGATGCGCTGATTTCGGCCTCACTGTCCGTACGCATCCGTGAGCTTTGGCCTGATGCGCACATTACGTATCTTGTGTTTGATAGCGTCGCTGGGGTGCTTGAGGGCATTGAGACAATCGATGAGATTCTGACTGTGCCGGAGCGCTCCGGTAAATGGGAGCAGTTCCGTTGGATGGCGGCTCATTGGAATGATTATGATCTGGCATTTGTAACGCAAACTGGTACCAGACCGGGGCTTTACGGCTTTTTCATGGCTCGGGAGCGCATCGGTTTTACGCCGGGGTTCACCAAGCGCAACTGGTGGAAAAAGATGCTTCTTACGAAGCATGTGCAGGAAGTTCCGGGACCGAAGATCATTCAGTTTGATTCGCTTCTTACGGCAACAGGAGCCGAGCCCGCAAAGGCACCTTATGTGCCGCAACCGCATGCGCAGTTGCCCGCTGAGGCTTGTTTTGACGTGCCGTACGTCGTGGTGCACGCCATGCCGCGTTTTGCCTACAAGGCTTGGGCTCCGAACAATTGGAGCGCGCTTATTCGTCGCTTGAACGGTGCTGGTTTGAAGGTTGTTCTGACCGGCAGCGGGAATATTGCTGAAGTGGAGGCAATTAAGGCGATAGTTCCGGATGGTGCGAATGCCGTCATTCTTGCAGGCAAGCTGAGCTTTGGTCAGACGGCAGAATTGATCGCTCATTCCCAAGGGTTTGTTGGCCCGGATACGGGGACGACGCATGTGGCGTCGTCAACGGGAGTTCCCATTGTGACGCTCTTCGGTCCCAGTAATCCAAATGTCTGGGGACCGTGGGTCAAAGGTCAGACGGAGCCTTTTAGAAACACCAATGACGGCATGCCGCAACGCATGGGAAATGTCATCCTTCTCCAGAAGCACTGCAAGTGTCTGGGTGCTATGGGGTGTTTGAATCGCCGTGACAGTCATTCGGATTGTTTGAATGCGCTGACGATGGACGAAGTCTGGAACGCTTTGAAGGAGTTGAGGATCGTTCCGTAAGATGCTTGCAAAAAGAGAAAACCCGGTATTGATCCCGGGTTTTCTCCTTATTGCTTGGTATGACGGAGGTACTTCTCCAACACCAGAATGGAAATCAGCTCTTCCCGTTCCTTGTCACGGAATTGTTCTACAAACGCATGGGCATTGCGGATGATGGCTTCTGCTTCTTCAACATGTGTACTGTAGTACTGAATCTTGTCTTCCAGATCGGAGTAATCGTCCTTGATTTCAATGTAGTGGACTCCCGGTTGCAGTCGCCCTTCCATGAACCAACTTTCATATTTGGGACGAGGCATTACGGCAACCGAGTTGGAGGACATAACCCACTTTAAATTGCTGGCGACGTCGGTACCTTCGAGTGAAATGACGAACTTGTACTTCAGATGGTCGTAGAGCGTGATGAGAGGGGCGCTCCACTCCTTGGGAAGGTCACTTTTCTCTGCCGTATTCCCGCAGTCGACTAGAGGGTGGCCGAAAAATTTTTCCATGAAGCGTCGGCGATGCGGTTGATAGGCCGCTCCTCGAAAGACAGCCTTGTCCCATTTGGAGGCAAAAGTGCGCTTGTCCTTCAGAAATACAAAGTGACGGACCTTGTCGAGATTGAGGATGACATTGTTGCTGGTGTCTCCGGACAGAGGGCGCGTCTTCACGATGCTCGGGGTTTCACAGATCGTGGTCCAGTCGCCAAAGTGCTTGTCCAGAAGTAGATCAGGAGAAAAGTAGCGTGTGAACTCGAAGGCGTCGCAGTTGTAGGTGCCGTTGCTGTTGGTGACGTCGCTGACATGCGTAAGCCCGGAGAGTTCTCGTATTCCCGTCAGCTTGTTGTAGTAATTGACGCGGTCAAGAATCTGTTCTTTGTCGGTTCGTGCATCCAAAGTCTCAAGCAACTCGGCCTTGTGTCGTCGAAGCCAAAAGGAGGGGACGAAATGCCGTAGTCCGCAACGGACGTAGTATACGAACTTCAGATTTTTGCCTCGAGGCTTGAGAATGTAACCAGGACGAATTTTGCGGAGATTGATGCGAAGCGCCATGGTGGAGGAGGACTTCAAATGGAAAAAGGATCTTTCTGCGATGGTGTTGCAGAAAGATCCTTTAATTATCGCAAAATTTTCAGCGATTCAGTTCCTCAGGATTGCGGCAGGCGTTCAAGCTGTTCGCGAACCTTGGTAAGCAGAGCGGTGAAGTCGGCAAGACGCTTCTTCTCCGTTTCGACCACCTGAGCCGGGGCGCGGGCAACAAAGCGTTCGTTGCCGAGCTTGGCTTCGCACTTGGCGACTTCGCCTTCGAGGCGGGTAACCTCCTTCGTGAGACGGTCGCGTTCGGCGGCGAGGTCGATTTCAACCTTGAGCATCAGCTTGAAGTCGCCGACGATGGCCACGGGAGCGATCGAGCCTTCGTTTGCACCGTTCATGTCCTCAACGTGTTCGACGGCCTCCAGGCGGGCGAGGGACTGAATGTACGGGGCGGCTTCGAGGCACTGTGCTTCGGGACCGGCGATGACGAGCGGGATGCGCTTGGCGGGCGGAAGCTGCATTTCGCTGCGCAGGTTGCGCACGGCATCGATCATGGCCTTGACCGCGTTCATGCGGGCTTCGGCTTCAGTATCAAGGCGGGCTTCGTCAAAGGTGGGGTAGGCCTGCACCATGACGGAGGTTTCCTCATCTTCGGCGCGGGTGCCTGCGATGACGGAGACCTTCTGCCAGAGTTCTTCCGTGATGAACGGAATGATCGGATGGGCGAGGCGCAGAACCGTTTCGAGCACCGTCACGAGCGTGTGACGCGTGGCGCGGCAGGACGCTTCGTTGCCCTTGAGCTGGACTTTGGTGAGCTCAAGGTACCAGTCGCAGTACTCGTTCCAGACGAAGGAGTAGATGGCATTGGCGGCAACGTCGAGACGATAGTCGGCATAGGCCTGACGAACGTCACGGACGGTCTTTTCGAGCTCGCTCAGGATCCAGCGGTCGACGAAGGAGAACGTCATCGGTTCGTTAGCGGTGGCGCCGATGCCGCAGTCCTGTCCTTCGACGTTCATCAGTACGAAGCGGGTGGCATTCCAGAGCTTCGTGCAGAAGTTGCGGTAGCCTTCGGCGCGCTTGAGGTCGAAGTTGACGTTGCGACCGAGCGTTGCATAGGCGGCCATCGTGAAGCGGAGGGCGTCCGCGCCGTGAGCGGCGATGCCTTCCGGATAGTTCTTGCGAAGCTTCTTTTCAACCTGCGGGGCCTTTTCGGGCTGGCGCAGGCCCATCGTGTTCTTCTTCACGAGGTCTTCAAGACCGATGCCCTGGATGATGTCGAGCGGGTCGAGCGTGTTGCCTTCGGACTTGGACATCTTCTTGCCTTCGGCATCGCGCACGAGACCGTGGATGTACACGTTGTGGAACGGCACGCGGCCCGTGAAGTGCTTGGTCATCATGACCATGCGAGCGACCCAGAAGAAGATGATGTCGTAGCCGGTGACGAGCACGGTACTCGGCAGGTAGAGGTCGTAGGCCGTGCGGTCGTCGCCCTGCGGCTCAGGCCAGCCGAGCGTGGAGAAGGGGACGAGGGCGGAGGAGAACCAAGTGTCGAGCACGTCGGCGTCGCGCGTGAGCTTCACGCCTTCGCCTGCCTGCTTCTGAGCCTCTTCCTCGCTACGGGCGACATAGACGTTGCCGGCTTCGTCGTACCAGGCGGGAATCTGATGGCCCCAGAGAAGCTGGCGGGAAATGCACCAGTCCTGAATGTTCTCGAGCCACTGGCGGTAGACGCCGCGCCATTCCTTCGGGAAGATGTTGACTTCACCGGATTCGACGGCTTCCAGGCCGACTTCGCCGATGGACTTGCCCGGATAGAGGGTGCCTTCGGGAGCGGGCTTGCTCATGGCCATGTACCACTGGTCGGAGAGCATCGGCTCGACGATCTCGCCCGTGCGGGTGACGCGAGGAACCATGTGGCGGTGTTCCTTGATGCCGACGAGAAGGCCTGCGGCCTTGAGGTCCTCGACCACGGCCTTGCGGCACTCGTAGCGGTCCATGCCGCGGTACTTTTCGGGCACGTTGTCGTTCATGCGGGCGGTCTTCGTCAGCACGTTGAGCATCGCGAGGTTGTGACGGCGGCCGACTTCAAAGTCGTTGAAGTCGTGGGCGGGCGTGATCTTCACGCAGCCCGAGCCGAATTCGCGGTCCACGTAGCTGTCGGCGATGACGGGGATCGTGCGGCCGGTGAGCGGCAGGACGAGTTCCTTGCCGACCAGCGCAGTGTAGCGCTCGTCCTCTGGATTGACGGCGACGGCCTGGTCGCCGAAAAGCGTTTCGGGACGGGTCGTGGCAACGACGACGCCTTCCGTGCCGTCGGCGGCAGGATAGCGGATCTCCCACATGTGGCCGTTTTCCTCGGCGCTTTCGACTTCAAGGTCGGAGACGGCGGACTGAAGCTTCGGGTCCCAGTTGACGAGGCGGTTGCCGCGGTAGATGAGGCCTTCCTCATAAAGACGAACGAAGGTTTCAATCACGACCTTGGAGAGCTTTTCGTCCATCGTGAAGTAGGTGCGGTCCCAGTCGACGCTGTCGCCGATGCGGCGCATCTGGTTGAGAATCGTGCCGCCCGAGAACTTCTGCCATTCCCAGACTTTTTCAATGAACTGTTCGCGCGTCAGGGACTTGTAGTCAATGCCCTGCTTTTCAAGCTTGCGCTCGACGACGATCTGCGTGGCGATGCCGGCATGGTCCGTGCCCGGAATCCAGACGGTGTTGTAGCCGGCCATGCGGTGATAGCGCGTAAGCGTATCCATGACCGTCTGATTGAAGGCATGCCCCATGTGCAGAATGCCCGTGATGTTGGGCGGCGGAAGCTGAATGGAAAAGCTCGGCTTCTTCGGGTCGAGACCGGCCTTGAAGTAGCCGCGTTCCTCCCAGATCGGGTACCAACGCGCTTCGATGGCGGCCGGATCAAAGCTCTTGGCGAGCTCCTGAGTGTTCGTATCAGTCATTGTTAGCCAGTAAAAGGACGATGAGGAGTCTGCAGGAGGCGAGCTTCGGCCTGAGCCGAGACGCTTGGGCAGACAGTATGAAAATTCTGTTATTGTCGCACGAATTGCGGGGTGAAAAGAAAGCCCGCCGAAGTTTTTCAGGCGGGCCGTGGTGCGCCGGATCAGCGGCGGGCGATCTTGTCGAAGTCAAGTCGCTCGAGTTCTCGGGAAACGGCCTCGGCGACCAGTCCGTTCACGGAGCGCTCGACATCCCCTCTGACGCGTGCGAGTGCGTTCTGAAGCGCCAGATCGAGCGTTTCGCGCAGGGCATGCTTCACGGCGGCTTCAATGGCAGGAGCGAGCTGTGCGGCGAGGGCCGCTCGCTCATCCGGCGTGAGCCGGGCGGAAGATGTGGCGGTCTCGGTGGTGAGCACTTCTGGCGCAGGCGGTTCGTCCG
>OGRP01001780.1_pt1 | contig 12794 bp, 8 predicted proteins | sample 1553531 | NCBI WGS metagenome assembly OGRP01 (sample SAMEA2580045, study PRJEB22360) | human gut metagenome | biome: human gut; feature: human-associated habitat; material: faeces | place: Denmark | collected 2008/2010 | reverse complement strand
TTGGGGACGTCCGCAATGGCTAGTATTCGATGCCTTGTCGGGCTAGGAGGCCTTCGTCGAAGTAGTGTTTGACGGGGCGCATTTCGGTGACCAGGTCCGCAAGGTCGGCCAACGGCAGCAGTCCACGGCCGGTGAGCACGAGCTCTGTGGTGGCAGGCTTTATCGCGATCAACGCTTCGACATCTTCGCGCGTCACAAAGCCTCGTCGCATGGCTTCTCCAAGCTCATCCAAGATCAGCACGTCGACCTGGCTAATCTGCTCGCGCGCCAGCTCCATGATCTGTGCGGCACAGGCTTCGGGTGTGTCGCGGTCTGCTTGTACGATGCGTAGCCCCAATCGAGGTGCTGCGTCATGTTCGGCGCAGTGCAGCTTCTTGGCAAACTGCAGCATGAGTACGTCGAGCCCATAACCTTTGGCGCGCATCGCCAATCCCAGCGCAGCCGTGGTTTTGCCCTTGCCGTCGCCCGTATAGATTTGAACCTTGCCGACTTCCAGTGATGCCATCTCTATCCTTTCGTGCCCGGCGTCGGTTTATCGCCGGCCGGGTTGGGTATTCTAGTTAGCATTATCAACCCCAGTAGATGGAGTTCAAGCAGATGGAGATGGATGACAACAAACGTAGACGGAATATGATCCTCTACGTGCTCATCGCCTTCGTCGTCTACCTCGTGCTCTCGACCGTTCTGTTCCCTAACATCGGTCACACGCAGCAGATTACGAAGACCGATTATTCGACGTTTGTCAAAGCGCTCGATAAGAAGAGTGTCGACAAAGTCGAGTACAACACGGACGATTACTCGATTTATTACACCAAGAAGGGCGAGGACGAGAACATCGCCTATAAGACGACCGGTGTGCCGAATGACGCGGGCTTTACCGATCGCGTGCTTGAATCTGGCGCCTCGCTTGAGTCGGTTGTTCCCGATAAGAACTCGGGTCTGATGACCTACTACCTGCTCACACTCATTCTTCCCATGGCGATTTTCTTCCTCATCGGTTGGTGGCTCAACCGCCGCATGAAGAAGGCTATGGGCGATGACGGCCCGTCGATGAACTTTGGCGGCGGCGGTTTTGGCGGCGGCGGACTGGGTAAGTCCGGCGCGCGCGTGATCGCCTCCAAGGACGTGGGCGTGACCTTTAAGGACGTCGCCGGCCAGGAAGAGGCCAAGGAGTCTCTCAAGGAGGTCGTCGACTTTCTGGAGAAGCCGCAGCGCTACGAGGAGATCGGCGCCAAGCTGCCGCGCGGTGCTCTCCTTGTTGGCCCTCCGGGTACCGGTAAGACCCTGCTTGCCAAGGCTGTTGCCGGCGAGGCCGGTGTTCCGTTCTTTAGCATTTCGGGCTCTGAGTTCGTTGAGATGTTTGTTGGTCGCGGCGCTGCAAAGGTTCGTGACCTGTTTAAGCAGGCCAAGGAAAAGGCCCCGTGTATCGTCTTTATCGATGAGATCGATACCGTCGGCAAAAAACGTGACGGCGGCGGATTCTCCGGAAACGACGAGCGTGAGCAGACTCTGAACCAGCTGCTTGCCGAGATGGATGGATTCGATGGAAAGAAAGGTGTTGTCATTCTGGCAGCGACGAACCGTCCGGATTCCCTGGACCCGGCACTTCTTCGTCCGGGCCGTTTCGACCGCCGTGTGCCGGTTGAACTGCCTGACTTAAAAGGCCGTGAGGAAATCCTGAAAGTCCATGCGAAAAACATCCGCGTGGGCGACAATGTCGATTACAATGCGATCGCACGTATGGCATCCGGTGCTTCTGGTGCAGAACTTGCCAATATGATCAACGAGGCAGCACTCCGTGCCGTCCGTGATGGAAGAAAATTCGTCACCCAGGCGGATCTGGAGGAGAGCGTTGAGGTTGTCATCGCCGGATACCAGAAGAAGAATAAGATCATGACCGACAAAGAGAAACTGATCGTTTCCTACCACGAGGTCGGCCATGCACTCGTCGCAGCACTGCAGAGCCATTCCGCTCCGGTTACGAAGATCACCATTATCCCGCGTACGTCCGGCGCCCTCGGCTATACGATGCAGGTGGATGAAGATGAGCACAACCTGATGAGCCGCGAAGAGCTGGAAAACAAGATTGCAACGCTGACCGGCGGCCGTGTGGCAGAGGATCTGGTGTTCCATTCCATCACGACAGGTGCTTCGAACGATATCGAGCAGGCAACGAAGGTGGCAAGATCCATGATCACCCGCTTCGGTATGAACGAGGAATTTGGTATGGTTGCATTTGAGACGGTAACGAACCAGTACCTCGGCGGTGACACTTCCCTGGCATGCTCCGAATCGACAGCAGCACAGATTGATGAGAAGGTTGTTGCAGCAGTCAGAAAACAGTACGACAAAGCAGAGCAGCTCTTAAAAGATAACATGCCGAAACTCCACGAGCTGGCAAAATATCTGTATGAGAAAGAGACGATCACAGGTGATGAGTTTATGGAAATCCTGAATTTATCCCCGGATCAGCTTACGACAACGAGAATGGAAACAAACTAAAAAGCGATAAAAGCAGATGAGAATCCCGCGTTACTGTTCACCCAGCAGTGAAACACTTGCTGTTTCACTGCGTAAGAAAGTGATTCACGAATCCCGCGTTTCAAGGCGACTTCAGCCTTGCGCGGGATTCTTTCTTGTGCTATAATGCTGTAATGCGAAATTATGACACAAAAAGACAGATTTTTTTAGGATAGATCAAGAGAACATAAGGAGAAACGCAATGAAGAAAAAACAGGCATGGAAAGTGATGGGTGCTGTCCTTGCGGGCACACTGGTATTTTCCGATGCAGTTCCGCTCCGTGCCAGCGCATCGGCAGGAACGGAAAAAAGCGCAGTACAGAACGAAACTGTCTCCGGAACGGAGAACGGTACAGAGACAAAGACAAAACGGGCAGCCGTTTATGTGAATCTGAAAACCGGCGATGATACGGCAGACGGTACAACGGCAGAGACAGCAGTAAAAACCGTGGAAAAAGCACAGGAGCTTCTTGCAGTTGCAGCGGCAGAACTGCAGGCGGACGGGAAAACAACCGAAAAAAACACTGCTGCAGATACTAGCAAAACGGCAGCGGAGGAAGCAGCAGAAAAATATCTGGTATTCGTCGGAATGGATGAAAAAGAGCTGGAAACGTATCGAAAGAAACAGCAGAAAACAGACTTCTGGGGAAGAGTAACAGATACCGTTTTTGCGGCAGATGAAATCGTGGTGACAGAAGCCGGATATGAGGCTGTTCTGGCAGCAGAAAAAGCAAAAGAAACGGTTTCGGAAACACCAACGCTTGCGCCAGGCGAGTCTCCGGCACCGGATGCGGCAGAAGATACCGTAACACCAACTCCGGGTCCGACGGAAACGCCGGATGCAGAGCCGACCGCAGAACCAACGGTGACCCCGGACGCAGAGCCAACGGTAGAACCGACGGAAACGCCGGACGCAGAGCCGACCGTAACGCCGGCGGAGGAACCAACGGCAACTCCGACACCGGATGTGGACAACGGAGAAAATACAGAGGATACACCAACGGCAGCGCCGACACCGGATGCGGAACCGACCATAACGCCGGAAGTAACTCCGACGACAGCACCGGGCGAGAATAACGATGACAGTGAAAATCCGGAGAATCCGGAAACTCCGGCAGAAGATCCAACCGTGACACCTGCCCCGGATGATACAGCAAAAGACGATCCTGCAGCAGATGATACAAACCAGGATAACCAGAACGGAACGGGAAATGATGCATCATCGGACCAGTGGAAACAGGATGAAAATCTGGATGACCTTGTAAAAGATGAAATTCAGAAAGAAAACGAAACCGTAAAAAATTTCGATGAAATTTCCAATCCATCCGGTACGGACAGCACAGAAGACGGCTATCTGATCTCCGATGTCTCTCTTTTGATCCGGCCGATGGCAGTAAGTCTGCCCGGAAGCGTTGTATCAGAGGAGCAGACGGAAACAGCAGAAGCTGAGACGGCGGACGAAGGCGAACATGAACTGCTTGCAGCTGCAGAGCAGAAATCCAACCTGAGTGCCGGTGAAATGACAGCAAGTGCAGCCGATGACGTAAGTACGCTGCGTGCCGCAGGAACGATCCTTGTAGGACCGGACAACTACGGAACGAATAAGACATCCACTCCGACTCCGACAGCCACACCGTCGAAGAGCAGCAGTAACAACAGCTCTTCCAATTCCAATACCGGAAGCACAAAGATTCCGCAGAAGAAGACACAGACCACTGCAAGCATCCGCAGCATCCCGGTCAACACCGGCGATGAGACGCTGGTGCTTCCGCTGGCGATCAGCTCCGCACTTTCTGCAGCCGTTATGTTCTGCATGGCATTCCTTCAGATGCAGGCGAAACGCGCAAAGAGCATGGCCGCATGGCTGGAATTCAAAAAGAATCATCCGTTTGACGAAAAATAAAGAAACAGGCATATCCGAAAAAGCCATTCCATACATTTACAGTATGGGAGGGCTTTTTCTTATGGAAGAAAAGAAAACATGGGCGGTGGGTGCGGGCAGCGGGATCGGCTGGCTGAAGGCTCTTCTCGTTTCCTATCTGATCTCGGTGCTTCTTCTTTTGCTGCTGTCTTTCCTGCTCTGGAAATTTTCCTGGAAGGAAAGCTGGGTGCAGGCGGGCATTGTGGTGATCTATCTGGCATCAAGCTTTTCCGGCGGAAGAATGGCAGGAAACATGGCGGGAAAACGGCGGTTTCTCTGGGGCATCTGCTTTGGAATCGTGTATTTTGCCATTCTGATCATCGTCTCTGCAGTCTTCCTGCCGGGCGGATTTGCCGGAGCCGGAAGACTTCTGTGGGCGGCAGCAGTCTGTGCCGTCGGCGGAATGGCAGGCGGAATGACGGCACACGGCAGATAAAAGCGGACAAAACAGAACATTTTTTCAAAAAACAGACTTTTAAATTTGAAAAACCTATGCTATAATGGGAAGAGCTAATGGCCGAAGACTATAAAAAAGTCGCGCGTCAACTACAATGAAGGAGGAATGTGCCATGAAACACATCAAAACTTTAAATACAAAAAGCTTACAGAACACTGTAAAAAAAGGTGGATGCGGTGAGTGCCAGACATCCTGCCAGTCCGCATGTAAGACTTCTTGCACCGTAGGCAACCAGAGCTGCGAGCATAAGTAAAAGTAATCCATAAGGACGAGTAAAAGGTGTTCCCAGAACCGGTTTCGCCGGATTTGGGAACATTCTTTTTGCCAGGCATATTAAAAAAAGAGAGAGTTATAGAAAGGAATACCACAGTGATACATTTATATAAAAGCAATGGCTTCAACATGGTGCTGGACGTCAACAGCGGCTCCGTCCATGTTGTGGATGACTGCGTATACGATGTGCTTTCCTGCATGAACGAAGGAAAAAATGCAGAAGAGACAGCAGAGGCGCTTAGCAGTAAATACGCCGAGCAGGACATCACCGAAGCCAGAGAAGAAATTCAGGAACTTGCAGACAACGGCATGCTCTTTACCAAAGATATCTACGAAAACGCAATCGATCAGTTTTCCAACCGTCCGACCGTCGTAAAAGCACTCTGCCTCCATATCGCACACGACTGCAATCTTGCCTGTCGTTACTGCTTCGCAGAAGAGGGCGAGTACCACGGAAGACGTGCACTGATGTCCCTGGAAGTCGGCAAAAAAGCGCTTGATTTCCTGATCGCAAACTCCGGCAGCAGAAGAAACCTCGAGGTAGATTTCTTCGGCGGTGAACCGCTGATGAACTGGGATGTTGTAAAACAGCTCGTAGCCTACGGAAGAGAACAGGAGAAGTTACATAACAAGAACTTCCGTTTCACCCTGACCACCAACGGTGTTCTCTTAAACGACGAGGTCATGGAGTTCTGCAATAAGGAGATGGGCAACGTCGTATTAAGTATCGACGGAAGAAAAGAAGTTCACGATCACATGCGTCCGTTCCGCAAAGGTGCTGGAAGCTACGATCTGATCGTGCCGAAATTCCAGAAATTCGCTGAACTCCGTCATCAGGACAAATACTATGTGCGCGGAACCTTCACGCATTACAACACAGACTTTGCTGCCGACGTCCTCCATCTGGCAGACCTCGGCTTCAAACAGATCTCGGTGGAGCCTGTTGTAGCACCTCCGACCGAGGATTACGCGATCCGCGAGGAAGACCTTCCGGTGATTTTCGAACAGTACGACATTCTGGCAAGAGAGATGATCAAGAGAGAAAAAGAAGGAAGAGGCTTCAATTTCTTCCATTTCATGATCGATCTGACCGGCGGACCATGTGTTTATAAACGTCTTTCCGGCTGCGGTTCCGGAACCGAGTACCTTGCGGTAACACCGTGGGGCGATTTCTATCCGTGCCACCAGTTCGTAGGACAGGAAGATTTCTGCCTCGGAAATGTTTACGAAGGTGTGAAAAAGACAGAAACTGTTAACGAATTCAAAAAATGCAACGTTTATTCCAAGAAGGAGTGCAGCCAGTGCTTTGCACGGTTCTACTGCAGCGGCGGATGCGCGGCAAACTCCTACAATTTCACAGGTAAGATCAACGATGTTTACGAGATCGGATGCAAGATGCAGCAGAAACGGATCGAGTGTGCATTGATGATAAAGGCAGCTCTGGCCGAAGATTAAAGAAAAGAGGAAAATCGCGACATGATGAAGAAGAAACAGAGTATCATCGCACTCGTCCTGGCAGCCATTGTAACAGTGCTTCTTGGATGGACGATGATCAAAGGATGGGGTCCTACCGGAACCGGTTCGATGAAGAACATCAACCTGGGTCTGGATCTGTCAGGCGGTGTCAGCATTACCTATCAGGCCGTAAAGGACAACCCGACAGACGAAGAAATGTCAGATACCCGCTACAAGCTGGAACAGCGTGCACAGCAGTACAGCGAAGAGGCACAGGTATATCTGCAGGGCGACAACCGTATCACCATTGAAATCCCGGGTGCAACCGATGCAACCACCATTCTGGAAGAGATGGGTAAACCGGGAAGCCTGTATTTCATCAAACAGACCAACGATGACGGAACAGAAAACTACACCTACGACAGCTCGACCGGCGAGTACGTTCTGAACGGAAAAACTATCGAAGAGCTCGAGGAGGATGGCTCCGTCGTTCTGACCGGTAAAGATGTGGAGAGCGCAGAAGCCATGCATCAGCAGAACTCCACCACAAAAGCAACCGAGAGCGTCGTTCAGCTGAAAATGACCGACGAAGGAAAACAGAAATTTGCAGACGCAACCCAGGAAGCCTACAGCGCAGGAAAGAGCATCGGTATCTACTATGATGAGAAATTCGTCAGTGTACCGAGTGTAAACGCTGTGATTTCCGATGGTACTGCAGTCATCTCCGGCGGAAACATGGACTGGGATGAAGCAACCAGCCTGGCATCCACCCTCCGTATCGGTTCCCTTTCCCTGAAACTTGAGGAGATCAACTCCAGCGTCGTTGGAGCACAGCTTGGATCTGCAGCTGTTTCCACCAGCGTGAAAGCAGGAGCGATCGGCATTATCCTGATCATCATCTTCCTTGCAGTTGTATACCGCCTGCCTGGTATTGCAGCCGGATGGGCACTGCTCATTTACGTTGAGCTGAACCTGATTTCTTTAAATGCATTTGACCTGACCCTGACTCTGCCTGGTATCGCCGGTGTTATCCTGTCGATCGGTATGGCAGTCGATGCGAACGTTATCATCTACGCCCGTATCGAGGAGGAGATCGGTGCCGGAAAGACGGTTCATGCAGCAATCCGCGACGGATTCAAGAAGGCAGCTTCCGCCATCCTGGACGGAAACGTAACGACTCTGATTGCAGCAGCCGTTCTGTATGCACTCGCAAGCGGAAGTGTCCGCGGATTCGCCATGACACTTGCTCTTGGTATTGTTCTTTCCATGTTCAGCGCCATGGTTGTTTCCAGACTGCTGGTCAACAGCCTGTACGGTATGGGACTGAAGGATGCGAAATACTACGGAACCAAGAAAGAGCGCAAGGGATTTCCATTTGTGGAAAAGAGAAAGATCTTCTTCACGATCTCCTGCATTCTGCTGCTTGCCGTTCCGGCCAGCATGATTTTCATGCATCAGACAAAGGGAAGCGCACTGAACTTCGGCCTTGACTTCAAGGGCGGTACTTCCATCAACGTTCCGTTCAACGAGGATTACTCCATCGAAGAGCTGGACAAAGAGGTAGAGCCGGTTGTGGAAGGCGTGACAAAAGATTCCAATATTCAGATGACAAAGGTTGTCGGAGGCAACAATGTCATCATCAAAACACGTTCTCTGACTCTGGAAGAGCGTGAGCAGGTTTACCAGGCAATGGCAGACAATTTCGGTGTCGATACTTCTGAAATCACTTTCGACAACATTTCTTCTACTGTAAGTAAAGAGATGAGCCAGAATGCGATGAAAGCAGTTATCATCGCTGTAGTCTGCATGCTGCTGTACATCTGGATCCGATTCCGCGACATCCGTTTCGCATCGAGTGCCATCCTTGCACTGATGCACGATATCGCCATTGTATTCGGATTCTATGTGGTATCCCGTATTTCGGTCGGCAGCACCTTTATCGCGTGTATGCTGACGATCCTCGGCTATTCCATCAACAGTACGATCGTCATCTTCGACCGTATCCGTGAGAATTTGCCGGAGTTAAAGAGAGAGCCGATTGAGTCCCTGGTTGACCGCTGCATCACGGACACCCTGACCCGAAGCATTTACAGTTCCCTCACCACCTTTATCACCATCTTTGTTCTGTTCGTGATGGGAGTTTCTTCCATCCGCGACTTTGCAGCACCTCTGATGGTTGGTATCGTATGCGGAGCTTACACTTCTGTCTGCATCACAGGTGCCCTGTGGTATGTGATGAAGCACGTTGGAAAAAACAAATATGTGCCGTCCAAAGCAGTACAGAATAAGACAAAAAATAAATAAAAGCAGCAAAAACTATAAAAAGAGAAACGCCGGACCGGAAAAGTCCGGCGTTTCCTGCTAACAGGAAAGAGGAGAACATATGAAGAAAGAACGCTGGGTAGTTTCGGCAAAACGCGCCGATTTCCAGGCAATTGCGGACCGGTTCGGCATCGATCCCGTCATCGCCCGCCTGATCCGGAACCGGGATGTGACCGGGGAGAAAGAGATCGAAGAATATCTCTTCGGTGATCTGGAGCAGCTCCACGATCCGCTGCTGATGAAGGATATGGAGCGCGCGGCAGATCTGATCGCAGAAAAAATCCGGGAGAAAAAGCCGATCCGCATCATCGGGGACTACGACATCGACGGTGTTACGGCAACGTATATTCTGCTGACCGGATTAAAAGATCTCGGTGCCGATGTGGATGTGCGTATCCCGGACCGGATTGCAGACGGATACGGCTTAAATGAGCATCTTGTGCAGTTTGCCGCGGATGAGGGGCGGGACACGATCGTCACCTGTGACAACGGCATCGCGGCGAGCAGTCAGATCCGTCTGGCAAAAGAGCTCGGCATGACGGTTGTTGTGACGGACCACCACGAGGTTCCGTTTGAGGAGGATGAAAACGGAGAACGCCGCTACATCCTGCCGCCGGCGGACGCGGTTGTCAATCCGAAACAGAAAGACTGTTCCTATCCGTTTCCGGGCCTCTGCGGTGCGGCCGTTGCATGGAAACTGATCCAGGCGATGGAGGCAAAAGCAGGTATTCCAAAGGAGCACAGCTTCCGCTTTCTGGAATTTGTCGCCATTGCGACGATCGGTGATGTGATGGATCTGCAGGGAGAAAACCGGATTCTTGTAAAAGCCGGCCTTCGGGCGCTCCATAAAACGCAGAACCTCGGCCTGCAGGAGCTGATCCGTGTGCAGGGCATCGAGGCGGAAAACGTGACACCGTATCACATTGGCTTCGTTCTCGGCCCGTGCATCAACGCATCGGGACGGCTTGACACGGCGGAGCATTCGTTAAAACTGCTCTGCGCAAAGACACGTGAGGAGGCCGCAAAGCTTGCCGGGGACTTGAAAGACCTGAATGAAAGCCGCAAAGAGCTGACGCGCCAGGGTGAGGCAAAAGCAATCGAGCTCGTGGAAACCTCCCCGCTGCAGAACGACAAAGTCCTCGTCGTCTATCTGCCGGACTGCCACGAGAGCCTTGCCGGAATCATCGCAGGTCGCCTGCGGGAGCACTTCCACAAACCATTCTTCGTACTCACCAGAAGTGAGGAGGGCGTCAAGGGCTCCGGCCGCTCGATCGAAGCGTATTCGATGTATGAGGAGCTCTGCAAATGCAAAGAACTGATGACGAAATTCGGCGGCCACCCGATGGCTGCGGGCCTTTCCCTCGCAGGAGAGGAGATGATCGAACCGTTCCGCCGGGCACTGAACGATAATTCCACGCTGACGGAAGAGGATTTCGTCGAAAAAGTCGTGATCGATGTGCCGATGCCGATCACCTACATCACCAAAAATCTGATCCGCCAGTTAAGTCTCTTGGAGCCGTTCGGAAAAGGCAACACGAAACCGCTGTTCGCACAGAAAGGACTGACTGTATTAAATTACCGCATTTTTGGAAAGAATAGAAACGTGGTGAAAGTACAGCTTGCCGATGTGGGCGGATACCAGATGGATGGTGTCTATTTCGGTGAGGGAGAAGCGTTCGCCGCATACGTGGATGCACATCCGACCCTCTCGGTAGCGTACTATCCGTCGATCGATACGTGGAACGGACGCGATAAATTACAGATCAATATCCAGAGTTATTTTTAAAGATGCAGAAAAGCCGCAAATACCTGATTTTTCTGCCCTGTTTTCTATCGGAAACGAAATTGACGCAGAAGAATATTGATGCTATACTGTAAGGTGAATTGTCAAACCTTGACGAAACGGAGGAATATTTTATGAAAAAAGTAGAGGATTACGTAAGAAGTATTCCGGATTTCCCGGAACCGGGTATTATTTTCAGAGATGTAACGAGTATCCTGCAGGACGCAGACGGACTGCAGCTTGCCATAGATGAGATGCAGCATTTTGTAGAAGAAGTAGACTGTGATGTAATCTGCGGAACCGAGTCCCGCGGCTTCATTTTCGGTATGCCGATTGCTTACAATCTGCACAAACCGTTCGTACCGATCCGTAAAAAAGGAAAACTTCCTCTGGAGACCGTCGAGGAGAGCTATGACCTGGAGTACGGCAGCGCAACGATCGAGATGCACAAAGACTCCATCAAACCGGGCCAGAAGGTAGTCATCATCGACGACCTGATTGCAACCGGCGGTACCGTGGAAGCCTGTGCAAAAATGATCGAGCGCCTCGGCGGCGAAGTAACCAGAATCGTGTTCCTGATGGAGCTTGCCGGCTTAAAAGGACGCGAAAAACTGGCAAAATATGATGTAAAATCTGTCATCCGTTACGATGGCAAATAACGTATCCAACGAAACGCAGGGGTTAATCATGAGAGCGGAGGATACATATGGAAGAAGAGAAAAGAATCAGTGAAGAAGAATTAAAGAAGGATGTGGCGGCGGCAGAAGCCAGAATCCGCAAGACGGACGATTTTACAAGTCCGGAGGAATTATACGGGGAATTGATCGCTTCTGTGAAAAAATATCATCCATCGGACGATATTTCCCTGATCGAAAAAGCATACCGCGTGGCAGCGGATGCACATAAGGACCAGAAAAGAAAGAGCGGGGAACCGTACATCATCCATCCGCTCTGTGTGGCAATTATCCTGGCAGATCTGGAGCTCGACAAGGAGTCGATCGCGGCAGGCCTTCTGCACGACGTTGTCGAAGATACCGTCATGACCGAAGAAGAGCTGACCGAGGAGTTCGGCCCGGAGGTGTCCCTGATTGTAAGCGGTGTCACGAAGCTGGCACAGCTGAAATATTCTGCGGATAAGGTCGAGGAGCAGGCAGAAAACCTGAGAAAGATGTTCCTTGCGATGGCAAAGGATATCCGCGTTATTCTGGTAAAACTGGCGGACCGTCTGCACAACATGCGGACCGCACAGTACTGGTCGCCGGAGACGCAGAAGAAAAAAGCGCGTGAGACGATGGATATTTATGCCCCGATCGCACAGCGCCTCGGTATTTCCAAGATCAAGGTCGAACTCGATGACCTTTCTCTGAAATATCTGGAGCCGGATGCGTACTATGAACTGGTGCAGAAGGTCAGCATGAAGCGGGAGCAGCGGCAGGAGTTTGTCGATGCGATCGTAAAAGAGGTGACCCGTCATATCCACCAGGCCGGCATTGAGGCAGATGTCAACGGACGAATCAAGCACTTTTTCAGCATCTACAAAAAGATGGTCAACCAGCACAAGACGCTGGATCAGATCTATGACCTCTTTGCGGTCCGCATCATCGTGGAATCCGTCAAAGACTGCTATGCAGCGCTCGGTGTCATCCATGAAATGTACACGCCGATCCCGGGCCGTTTCAAAGATTACATTGCGATGCCGAAGCCAAACCGTTACCAGTCCCTGCATACAACCCTGATCGGACCGAACGGACAGCCGTTTGAGATTCAGATCCGTACTTATGAGATGCACCGGATTGCAGAATACGGTATCGCTGCACACTGGAAATACAAAGAGGCCTCCGACGGCAAGAAACCGGGACCGGAGCAGGAAGAGGAAAAACTGACCTGGCTGCGCCAGATTCTGGAGTGGCAGAGGGATATGTCGGACAACAGAGAGTTTTTGAGTCTCTTAAAAGGCGATCTGGATCTGTTTGCAGAAGATGTGTACTGTTTCACTCCGAACGGAGATGTGAAGAACCTGCCGAACGGTTCTACTCCGGTGGATTTTGCCTATGCAATCCACA
>OGRP01001758.1_pt1 | contig 12932 bp, 9 predicted proteins | sample 1553531 | NCBI WGS metagenome assembly OGRP01 (sample SAMEA2580045, study PRJEB22360) | human gut metagenome | biome: human gut; feature: human-associated habitat; material: faeces | place: Denmark | collected 2008/2010 | reverse complement strand
CGGTGCTGCTTCCAAAGCTTCTGCTCCGGGACAGGTCGGTGTGCATGAATTAAAACAGGTGCTGGATATCATTCACAGCAGTCTGTGATCTGTTGATGAATGATGTGATATCAGATGTTATTCTTGCCCATAGTCGTCTGATATCACTTCTATCTGGCAACAGAAGATTGATTTGAATTCAAATATTTTGACTCCTTAAAAAATAAGAAGAACAGCCCGACACGGCTATTCTTCTTATTTTTTATTTCATTTTTTCTAAATTATTCTCTTGTTCTTTTTTCTCAAAGGGATTCCAGTTGGACAGGAAGATATTCAGTCCAAATCCAACTGCCAGTGCCCATGCAGATGCCCATGCGGTTCCCTGGGTTGCGAGGACTGCTGCCATAACGCCTGCGATCATCTTGTCTCTGTCGCTCTTGCAGTAATCCATACCAATTCTCGCACATACAAATGCCTGGAACATCAGAGTGATGGAAGATCCCACACCGAAGATCGGGCGGAAGAAGCTTACTACAGGAATGATCAGCACACTTAAAAATGTGGCCAGTCTGAAAGAAGCCATTCCTCCGAGAAGGGACTTCATAGCTTTCTTTCCTTCTTTGTAACGCATGGATACGGATACAGTCATTCCAACCCATAACGGACCGGAAAGGGGAGGAAATGGTGCAATGATGGACAGGAGCAGGTTTCTCAGACCGCTTACCAGATTGGAACGGCTGGAATTGAAATCAATATACTCATCATCTCTTGCCTGACGTGCCTCTGATACAAGGGTCTCTGTAGTGACAAAATCACCAAATGCAATAACATAGCACACCAGCGCCAGCGGCAATGCTTTGATAAACATAGATGCAGGAGGAATCCCTACGCCGAAAATACTCACCTGATCAATGATATCTTTGAACTGAGGAATCTTGATAAAGGTACCAATCTCCAGTCCCGGGGCATCCAGTTCGCCAACCAGAAGTCCTACTACCATTGCGATAAGATAGGGAAAAAGATTTCCGTATCTCGCAACAAGATCAAGAAACTTATTTGTTTTTCTCTTCTCCTGATATTTGTCAGAGAAGCTGATCAGGATCAGGAGACCTACACCTGCAACAATAGCCAGAGGATATTTGTGCATATTTCCGTTCTCTCCCAGCTGTCCTGCCATAACTGTAACCGGTGCTGCAAGAAGGATTCCGCCTTTGACAGAATCGGGAACTGCATGAACAAATTTATCCGCCAGTCTGGTCACACCCATAAAGATAAATACCAGACCTACCAGCATCTGCAGTGCGATCATAGCCTGTATTCGCTCTTTTCCCATGGGGAAGCCTTCCAGAAATACAATAGTCAGCGGCAGGGTCGGTGTGATCCACCCCGGTACTACCGGATCGCCAAACAGGCTGTGAAGCAGATAAAGGAAGGTTTCAATAATTACACAGCTCCACGCCAGCTCATAAGGAAGCCCCAGATACTGCTCCAGATACGGAACAGCAGCCAGCGCAGTAACGCCCAGGATCAGACCCTGAATGAACTCAACAGATTCTATCTTGTAATGTATAAATGGAAGTCTTATCTGAAATGGTCCAAAGGGGATGTAGGGCAGTTCATTTTCTCTTCTTTGTGTTCTTGTATTTGCCATACAGATTCTCCTTTTCAATAAATTGTTAGATTACTTCTATATTTCAGCTTGTATATTCTATCTTTTTTGTTAATTTTTAGACAATCCAGATTTTAATAAAATCCAATCCGACCGGAAAAAATTTGAAGCTTGTAACGTCCAAACGTATCTTCAGTTAGATTGGATTTCAATATCACAGGATTTCTGTATCTTATTTATTTCTATCGCTTATTTATTTCTATCACTTACTGGCTTACTTATTTCTGTTCTTCTTTACAAAGAGGGCGAGCAGGATACCGACGATGGTCACTGCCATGTTCAGAAGAAGGATCATTCTCGGAGCACTGCTTCCGCCAACTTTGGTAATGTACCCTGCAAGGCTTAAGATTGTGTAGTTCGCGATGCTGGATGCGATCATTACCAGTGAGGTTGCTGTTCCTTTGTTCTCGGGGAAGAACTCTGCTGTTGTGGAAACTGCCAGCTGGAGAACACCGCCTGCACCTGCATATCCGATCACAAAACCACCTACCAGACAAATAAACGGAGCCTGGATAAAGTAGCAGAGAGCCAGCATAATTGTAGAGATTAACGGATAGAGGATCAGGACGTTAATCTCTTTCAGACCTTTTTTGATAAATGCTGCTGTTGCAAGGATGGCAGTTGCAGTTCCCAGGGCATACAGGGACTGGATCTTTGAAGGGTCTGCCATACCATAGGAACGGGCAAGTTCCTGATTACAGTTCAGCCATAACATAAAGGTTGAGGAGCTGGTGAATCCGATCAGAATTGCAGCAATCGCTGCAGGGGAAATCTTGTGTCCGGATTTCTTCTTATCAGCTTTAGCCTGTACTGCCTTCTCTCTCGCCGGAAAAGGGAGGATCAGGATCAGGATTCCGTCAATGAGGATTGCAATACCTGCAACAATAAAGATTGTCTTATATGACATATTTGCAGATGCTACGATTCCGATCAGGAATGGAAGCAGAAACTGACTCAGGCAGATGGAAAATTTTGTAAACAGGTTGGCTACTGACGGGTTGTTTACATAGATTTCCATGCAGGTGGGGCTTACGCAGGTATCGAGGAAAGAGTTTGCAATTCCGCCGATCACTGCAAATGCATATCCCATTGCCATGGATGTGGAATTAGCCATTCCAAAGAAGTATGCTACATAACAGAGCACACCGATAATTCCGCTCAGTTTTCTTCCGTATTTGTCAGACAGAGGGCCGGAGAAAGGAAGAGAAATCAGACGTCCCAGTCCAAGTGCTGCAATTACAGATACTACCATACTTACATCCAGTGTGCCATCGGCCAGGGGCTTCGCACCCCAGGCAGCTGCAAACTCCGGTTTGTACTGCCCCAGGATAGAAGCACCGATTCCATGGATGAAATAAGTGAAATATGCTGCAAGGGAGGTGAAAATGAGCATTTTGTTTGTTTTCTGTTTCATTTTGGTCTCCTAGGTTGGTTATTATTACTTGTTTTCGTTTTCTTCCTGGAATTTCTGGTATTCAGCTGTTGGCATTTCCAGTCCTGTGTAGAGTTTGTAAGCTGCAGCTCCCTGCCATAACAGCATTCCTTTTCCGCCGATTGCAAGCTTGCAGCCTGCTTCTTTGGCTTCTTTTACCATTCTTGTTTCAGCAGGATTGTAAACAACGTCTGCTACTACAAGGTCAGGGCGGAACATGGATTTATCTTTGATCAGAGTAAGCTCTTCGTGAGGTTTCATTCCTGCAAGTGTTGCGTTTACGAGGATGTCTGCGTTTGCAATCTCTTCTTTCAGTTTTGCCTCATCTTCCAGATCAAATACAGAAACTTTACAATCCGGTGTTTCTTTGCTCAGTTTCTCTGCTGTGGACTCTGCACGTGCAAAGAATGGGTCTTTCGGATTGAAGATAGAAATGGATTCTGCTCCGTCTAATGCACACTGTACCTGGATTGCTGTTGCAGCACCGCCTGCACCGAGAACTACCATTTTTTTGCCTTTCACATCAACGCCATGTTCTTTTAAGTTGCGGACAAATCCGATACCGTCTGTGATATGTCCTACTAATTTGCCGTCTTCATTAACGATTGTGTTAACTGCACCGATGATTCTTGCTGCAGGTGAAAGCTCATCCATGTGTTTTGCAACTTCGTTCTTGCATGGCATAGTTACGTTTGCGCCTCTCATTTTGAAAAGACGGATTGCATCCAGAGCAGCCGGAACCTGGTCTTCCTTGATGTCAAATGCCATGTAAGCATAGTCAAGGTTATGATGACGGAAGCTGAAGTTATACATTGCCGGTGATCCTGAGTGTCCTACCGGGCTTCCGATAAGTGCCATTAATCCTGTTGTTCCTTTAATTCTCTGTTCCATTTCCTTTTTGCCTCCTGAATTTTTTTGTAAAATCATTTTCAAGCTGCTGTCCGCTGATAATATCATACAGCGTCTCTTAACTGCAACTATAAAACGAATAAATTATAAGATTCGAAATTCGCTGATTTACTGCGTAAATCGCTGCTTTCTCATGTTTGGCGGGTCCCAGGTTCAAAAATCTTATCGTGCAAGCACGAACGACTTTTTGAACTTTTGACCCTGATATCATCATAATGTGGAAGCTACCTCATACGCTTCTTTCGTAGCATCAAGTGCTCTTCTTGCGCGGGTGGCATCGCCGATTACATAGGTATCCGGTACGATAGCTTTGATCTCTTCGCCGAATGGGTTGTAGTTTCTGAATCCCATGGAAAGGATGACAGAATCATAGCCTCTGGATTCATGTCTCTGTCCGTCTGCTGTCTCGTACTCTACGCCGTCCTCATAGAATTTGCATACCTTTGCACCTGTGATCTCTTTGATCTTGTAATCTTCGAAATCTTTCATCAGGTAAACTCTATGCTCGTGGATCACGTCGGCACCTACAGTGTCTCTGAACTCAATGACTGTTACATCATGGTTCTGCTCACCGAGGAATGCTGCTGTCTCGCATCCCACCATTCCGCCGCCTACAACCAGTACTTTCTTTCCTGCTGCTCTCTTTCCGTCAAGGAGATCAGAGCCATGGATAATTGCAGGATTGTCGATACCTTCGATCGGAAGGATCAGTGTTCTGGAACCGGAAGCAACAATTACGCTGTCTGGTTTCTCTTCCCTGATAAGATCCAGAGTTACTTCCTGATTCATTTTGATTGTTACGCCTGCTTTCTGGCAGCGTACGATATAGCTGCGGATCATGTTTGTGATGTCGCCTTTTCCCGGAGGATAAGCAGCAAGACGCATGTTTCCGCCAAGTTTATCACTTGCTTCATAAAGTGTTACCTGATGACCTTTTTCCTGTGCGATAAATGCAGCGCAAAGACCTGCAACACCGCCGCCGATTACCATTACTTTCTTAGCTTTTTCTGCAGGAGCAATACCCTCAGCTTCATGTCCGAGGAATGGGTTTACAAGGCAGCATACAGGGTTTCCTGCATACATGTTTGCCACGCAGCCCTGAAGACATGCGATACATGGGATCATATCCTCCAGTCTTTCTTCCTGCGCTTTTAATGGCATATAAGGATCTGCAAGGCTCTGACGTCCGAATGCAACCAGGTCACAGCGTCCTTCTTTTACCATTAATTCCGCAAACTGCGGTTCTGTATAACGTCCTACTGTGATCACCGGAATAGATACGGCACGTTTGATCTCTTCTACCTGAGAAGCGGAGAAACCGCCGTGTGTCACTGTCGGTGCCCACATAAATTCATCGCGGATGTGAACAGCTCTGGATACATGGATGGCATCCAGTCCGCATCCTTCCAGATATGCAGCAATTGCAGCACTGTCATGGACATCAAGACCGCCCGGTACTTCGTCACTGCTGTTGATTCTTGCAAGAACTGCGATCTTTCCTTCTGTCATCTTCTTTACTTCTTCGATGATCAGACGGGAGAAACGCATTCTGTTCTCAAAAGAACCGCCGAATTCATCCAGTCTCTTGTTTGTTCTCGGAGAAAGGAAGGTGCTTACCAGATAGCCGTGTGCCATATGGATCTCAACTGCATCCACTCCTGCTTCCATGGCTCTCTTTGCTGCGAGGCCATAGCCTTTTACCAGTTCATAAACTTCTTCAGTTGTAACTTCCTTTGGTGTATCTCTTCCGCAGTCTGACGGAATGCTTGTAGCTGCCTCGATCGGTGCACCTGCGTTCTTTGCATTTCCTTCAGGACCTGCATTCTGAAGCTGTACGGAAACCTTTGCTCCCTCTGCATGACAGGCATCTACTACCTTGCGGAAGCTTTCGATTGTGGAGTCATCATAAAGACATGGCTTGCGAGGGCCGCCCTTTGCGCCTTTATGTACTACTGTTGCTTCGATTGTGATCAGACCGAAGCCGCCTTTTGCTCTTTCACGATAATAAGCTGCGGACTGTTCACTCATGCTTCCGTCTGTGTTTGCAAAGTTGTTTCCCATTGGCGGAACTACGAAGCGGTTCTTTACTGTCATTGGACCGATGTTGATCGGCTGAAACATTGCATTAAATTTCATGTGACCTTCTCCTTTTTTCGAATTCTTTTCTATTAATTATTCATTCTCTATTTTGTGTTCATTCAGAATGCGGATCAGGCAGGTGTGGAGATTTCTGCCTGATCCTTTAATCTGTTGGTTTATCCGTCAGATACTTACTGAAGAACTTCCGGCCATGCTTCCTCAAGCACTTTCTTTGTGTTCTCATATGTATGGTTTGCAGCATATTCAAGTCCTTTTGCAAGGATTGCATCGCTGATGACTTCTACACCGATTGCGTTTGGTTTGATTCCTTTTTCTTTTACCATCTTAACGAACGCTGCTGTACATCCGATTCCTGTTCCGGGAGCAAGACGGTCATGCATGGATTCGTCTCTTAAGATCGTTGTTGCATATGGTCTTTCCCATACATCGTTGATCTGGATGGACACGATCTTGTCTGCAGGGATGTCTTCGATCACAGAAAGGTCAACCGGCTGATTTGCTCTTACCCAGTGCCAGGTATCCATGATCAGTTTTGCATTCTCGCAGTCAGCTGCCTTTACAACTGCCCAGCCTTTTTTCATATCCGGGATTCCGCTGTATGGCATTGGTTCAACACCGATGATGTATTTTCCTGCTCTCTGGCATAATTCTCTTAATTTCTGAGCAGTATATTCTACAGAATAGTTTTCCATCAGACCGCAGTTGATCTGTTTTACGTCAAATAATTCACACATATGGAAGCAGAGCTGTTCTTTGTATTTCTGTTCGTAAGATCTGTGTTCTTCTGCCCACTGTACGATGTACTCAACCTCTGTTACTTTCATACCATGTTTGTCCAGAATAGCAAGAATGTCTTTGTCAAAAAGTCCCTCATTCAACGCATCTACATAAGTTTCTGCACGAAGGCCGATTCCTTCGTATCCTGCGTTCTTTGCAGCGATCACTCTGTCTTCAAATTTGCACTGATCTCCCAGTGTCCAGGAACTGATAGTAATTGGAAATTCTTTTGACATCTTTTTGTCCTCCTGATAAAATCGCATAATTTTTTTATTTATTTTGATAATATTTTGTATCTTTTTGATATAAGCATTATATATCTTTGTTAAATATAAAACAAATTAGTTCTATCCTTTAAATTCATAGATTTTTTCAATACATCATGATATAATCTACGTATATGACAAATACAGCGCGGATTATTTGTGCAAGAGTGACTATAATTATAGTTTTCCGAAGCATTAAAGGACTGTGAAAGCCTGCACATAAAATATAGTCACTTATAAAATACTTATCAGAGAAAGGAGTTTTTCTATGAACCTGTATCATCTGCGGTACTTTTCTACGCTGGCTCATATTGAACATTACACAAAAGCCGCTGATATTCTGGCGATCACTCAGCCTTCGCTGAGTTATGCGATCTCCACTCTTGAGGAAGAACTGGGCGTGAAACTGTTTGAAAAAAATGGAAGGAATGTTACTCTTACCAAATATGGAAAAGTTTTCCTGAATGATGTGGAAGAGGTACTGAACCGTCTGGACTCTTCTGTGAACAGTCTGAAGCTGGCAGGTAAGGGAGAGGGCTGTATTGATGTTGCATTCCTGCGCACTCTGGGAATTGACTTTCTCCCGAAGATCATGAGAGGATTTCTCGCGGCAAATCCAACGAAAAAGATTGATTTTAATCTGTATTGTGACAAAGTTTTAACAGCTGATATTTTAAATGGTTTAAAAGAGAAAAAATATGATCTGGGTTTCTGCTCTATGATTGATAATGAACCACTGATTGAATTTATACCTGTTGCCAGACAGGAACTGGTGGTGATCGTGCCTTCTGACCATCCGCTGGCAGCAAAAGAGGAGGTTTGTCTGGAGGATACTATTCCTTATAAACAGATCATATTTAAGAAAAGAAGTGGTCTGAGACATATTATTGACGGATTGTTTGAGCGCATCGGTCAGAAACCGGATGTTGCCTATGAGATTGATGAAGATCAGGTTGCTGCAGGCTTTGTCTCCAATGGATTTGGTATCTGTGTGGCTCCCAATATTCCTATCCTGCAGTCACTGAATGTAAAGATTCTGCCTCTTGTATCTCCAAGCTGGCAGAGAAACTTCTATATGGCAATGTTAAAGAATGTTTATCATCCGCCTGTTGTGGAGGCTTTTAAGAATTATGTAGTCGAGCAGGCACAGAAGGAATGGGATTATAAGACAAGCTAAATACAACAAGACCGTTTTTATATACAGCGTTGTATCTTTATGGGCATATGTATATAGAAAACGGTCTTTGTTTATGTTATTGCCCTCGCTGGATTATGCCTTTTTCCAGTTTGCGAAAATATCAGCGGAGTCTTTCAGAAAATCATAGGAAATTTCTATTTCTTCATCTGTCACTGTTTTATTCTCATCCAAGATCGGCCATGGATCGCATCCTCTGGAGATTTCTCCTACCTGATCCATGGTAAAGGAATTTCCACAATTCTGGCAGACTAGCTTATCGCCTTCCTGTTTATAGTATCCTTTGCCGGAATCATAGCATATCTGGCAGGTGTTGAATGCTGTGCGTATGGTTCCTGTGGAATCTTTTACTGCAATCACTTCCATTTCTGTGCCGTCTACATCTACCGGGTAAAATTCTGCATTTTCAGACAGTTCATCTGTCGGAATGCTCAGCGCATTGCCAGAAGTTATTTTTGTTACCTCATTTGTCGTATTTTCAGAAGTTTGTGCTGTTGTCGATGTTTCTGCTGCTTTTTCTTTTCCGCATCCCGCAAATGCTGTGAGCAGTATCGCTGTTGTCATAAATGCTGCAATTATTTTTTTCATTCTTCTGTCTCCTCATATTAATTATTTTCCACATGGATTTTCCCTGTGATCATTCCCATCCAGCAGGTATAAGTATAAGTTCCTGCCTGTTCAGGTGTGAATTTTATTATGTTTTTTCCCTCTGTAAAAGTATGCTCCAGACCGAAATCCTGCAGAAATATCTTGTAATTACATCCGTTGATGTTGTCTTCTGATGCTTCAATCTCCCACTCTACCGGCTCACCTGCTCTGACAGTGATATCCGGATATTTGCCGGACTGAAGCTGACTATAAACATATTGTGTTCCGTTCTTTTCAACTGCTGTATCTCCTGTTTTCTGTGAACCTGTGTCTGCCATCCGGGATATCTGCCGAGAGTTCAGTCCAGCCAGCGCAGTTCCCTGTGTCACCATCGAAAGCCCCATGACCACAATTAAAATCGAACCCGCCTTCAATACCAGTCCCGTAAAGCGTTTCCCAAAAAAAGCTATCGCAGAGCCAAATCCCAGCATCAGAGGAACTGTACCAATGCTGAAACAAAACATGGAGAATGCACCTGCCAGTAGACTCCCGGATGCCAGCGCTATGATCTGTACAGACTGTAATGGACCGCATGGCATAAGTCCATTGCACAAACCTATAATAAAGGGAGTCTTTCTCTTATTTCCTACCTTTTTATATAAAAGAGGAATTCGAATCCGAAATTTTCGAAGCCATGGAAAAATCCCCAGCATATTAATTCCCATAACAATCATAACAGTTCCTGCTGCCAGTTTCAGGATTCCCTGGATCAGTGATGAGGTCTGCAGATCTGTGCCAAATCCGGCCAGTCCACCTACTGCTCCCAGGATACCGCCGACTACCGTATAGGAAACTACCCGTCCTGCATTGTAAAGAAAAGAATTTCTGAACATGGCTCTTGATATTTCCTCAGATATATCTTTCTGCAATGTCTGGGACAGATTGATACCTCCACACATAGCGATACAATGTACGGAAGTGAGCAGTCCGATCACAAACAGCATTCCATAACTCATCCCCGAATCCGCAAGCGAAGCAGGTACAAGATAGTTCAGAATCCCGAGATACTGTAATATTCCAAACAGTACAACAATCAGCAGGATCTCTGCGATTGACTGTAGTATCTTCTTTTTGCAGGACAGCTTTTCAGAGGTTGCAGAATACCCCATTTTATTTATGATATCCGTGATCTGCCTTAAAGATATCCGATTCGGATTATAGGAAAAAGAGGCTTCACCTGTCTCATAGCTTACAGATATATCTGTCAGAGCCGGCTCTTTTTTTAGTTCATTTTCTATCCTTATCTGGCAGTTTATGCAGGTCATTCCATCAATATATATTCTTGCCTGTTTCATAGTTTGTCCTTTCTTATGACATAAAGAAAACTGTAACCATAGATTTTATATTTCTATCATCACAGTTTTTTGTTATCATATTATTTCGATAGGAATTATATAGTAATTTTTTACTGTCGTCAACCTTAGAGTACGGAATTTCATAGAATTTTCACTTACATAATGTCCTCCAGGCAACTGTACACTTGCAATTAAAGCAAAGTACTTACTTGATTCAGTTAAACATACGAAAGTATCCGTATAAAAAACAGGGACTACTCTCCATAACTTATCATCAAGCTATGTAAAGCAATCCCCGTTATTGTATTTCTTAATTATTTCTCATCCATAATACGAAGTCTGTGTACCAGTTCTTCGCAGATTTCCAGTTCGTTCTTGCCGTCTGTCTCGATGATAATGTCTGCTGCCGCCTCGTATTTGGCGCGGCGTTTCTCCATCAGATCTGCGATAAATGGAACAGTCTTATTGTTCTCGATCAGCGGACGGTCATGGTTATTTTTGACGCGGTCAAGGATTGTCTCCGGTTTTGCTGTGAGGAGAACAACACGGCCATTCTTCTTCATCTCTACTACATTGCACTCTCTCATTGGAGTACCACCGCCGCAGGAGATCACAACATTGCTGCGTGACTGCATTTCGATAAGCAGGTTTGTCTCAAGGTCACGGAAATACTGCTCACCGTATGTCTCGAAGATATCGGAAATACTCATTCCCTGTCTCTGGGCAATGATCTGATCCATCTCTACCACATCCATGGCAAATACATTCTTAAGGAAATCAGAAATTGTGGACTTTCCGGCACCCATGAAACCGATCAGCACGATGTTGTAGTTGAAGAGTTTTCTTGCCTGGATCCGTTTACTGTTTGTACGGATACATTCAAATACATCGGAAACCTCGTCCTTATGGCGTCTGCCTTCCATTCTCTTCTCCAGCCATTCTTTCTGCTTCGCTTCCTGCTCAGGCTGTAAGATCTGGAGTCCGTTGGCTTCTTTATATGCCATAATGTCCTCCACGATCCTGTTACGCATGATAAGTGCATCCAGAATGATCTCATCACACTGGCCAAGACTCTCTCTGAGTATTTCTAACTGATTCATATCTCTTTCCTCTGTCTTTCCTATGTCAGCTTGCAACAGACCGCAGATCAGCCACAGGCTGACATAAACTATTCACGAACGGCAATATATGAATGCCGACTGTTAAGATTTATTATATCAATATCGCTTTCGTATAGCAACCCTTTAAACCATTAAATTATTTCATCTGTTCGATAGTTTTTTTCTATGAATTCGACAGACGATTCTATGGCAAGACTCTGATGACGGTTCTTTTATAGCAGTCCCAGTAAATAATGCATTTAAGACAGTTTAGCAGAGTGCGAAAGACAAGGAAGATATCTGCAGGCGTGCTGACGCACGGCAAAGATATCTGACGCAGGATTTCACACTCTGCTGAGCTGGATTAAGATGCATTATTTACTGGGACTGCTATAGGTTCCCATATAAATGTATCTAATGAAAAAAATCATGAAATACTTTTTCAGTGTACCATTTAAAACTGATTTTTTCCACTGATTTCTCCGCATAGACCGGATAAAAATCTATCAGTTTTCCATCCAGGTAATAGGCAATGCGGCCAAGCTTCTCCCCCTTAAGAACCGGTGCACTGACTTTCTGTGGAATTTCTATTTTACAGGTTACAGTTTCTCCTTTTTTCAGAAGGACTTCTTTTTCCCTGTCATATGCGGTTACACTGCATTTACCTCTCAGATAGATTTTCGTTCCTATATCCTGATCATCTTCCACACCGTCTGTTACCAGGATTTTTCCGGTCTGTGGTTCTTTCCAGTAGGTTTCGTACTCATAGTTGTAATCTCCGAAGTCCAGCAGTTTCTTTGTGTCACTCCATTTATAGGTTTTGTGGTTGGGCCATCCACAGCCAAGGAGGCTGACGATAAATGTTTTGCCCTCTTTTTCCCAGGCACATACATAACAGTAGCCAGCCTGGGAAGTATAGCCTGTTTTTCCGGCAAGAACTCCGTCTCTCATGTCAAGAAATGCGTTGGCATTATGTACGGAAAAGGTTCTCTTTCCTGTGATCTCAGAGAATGTATAGTCTCTGGTCTGTGCAATGTGCAGGAATGTTTCGTTTTTAATAGCATAGCGCATGATCAGTGCCAGATCTTTGGCTGTTGTGTGATGTTTTCCGTTCTCATCCTCAGCATCCAGGCCATTGGGTGTGATAAAATACGTATCCTTACATCCTATCTGTTTTGCTTTCCGGTTGAGCATTCTGGCAAAGCCTTCCACGCTTCCCCCGCAGTGTTCTGCAATGGCAACCGCTGTATCATTGTGGCTTTTCAGCATAAGGGAGTACAGAAGATCCTCCAGATAATACTGTTCTCCTTTCTGAAGTCCCAGCTTTACTTCCGGCTGGGATGCCGCATTCTGAGAAACCAGAACATAATCATCCCCCGGAGAGTTCTCCAGTGCCACAATACAGGTAAGCACCTTGGTTGTACTGGCATTTGCCAGAGGCCGCTCTCCGTCCTTTTCATAGAGTACTCTGCCGGACTCTCCGTCCATGAGGACTGCTGATAATGCGTACAGTTCTGCCGGTTCTTCTGCAACAGGTGTCATGTCTACTGTCTGAGGTATTT
>OGRP01001725.1_pt1 | contig 13131 bp, 13 predicted proteins | sample 1553531 | NCBI WGS metagenome assembly OGRP01 (sample SAMEA2580045, study PRJEB22360) | human gut metagenome | biome: human gut; feature: human-associated habitat; material: faeces | place: Denmark | collected 2008/2010 | reverse complement strand
CTCCCGGCTCATAACCGGATGGTCCTGGGTTCGAGTCCCCGATGGCCCACCATATCTGAAAAAGGTCGTTTTCCTTGCTATTTGGCGAGGAAAACGATTTTTTTTAAATGACTTCTTTACAAAAAAAGCTTGAATCGGTTCTTTATTCTGGTTATACTAAAAATAGAACAGAGTCGATAAACAGCTTTGAAGGAGGAATTTTTATGCAGAAAACAAAGAAAACCATGGCAGGACTGCTTGCCGCAACCGTATTACTGGGGGCAACTTCGGTTTTGCAGGCGGTGCAAGTTGAACCCGTATCAGCAGCCAGTGACCCGGTGAAAATAATAGCGATGGGTGATTCTATCACACATGGATATATCAATGGCGACAACGGCTATCGAAAGTATTTTTGCTACGACTTGCAGCAAAACGGCATTACTAATTTTGATATGGTAGGGCCAAATAATAATTGGTCGGACAGTGCAACGTATGATTGGAACGGCACAACCATTACCTATGACCCAGCACATGCCGGTTACAGTGGTTATGCGATTCAAAAAATTGGTAGTCGGCAAGGCTTACAGGAAACCATTTTCGATACTACTTATGTGAATGGTGATGTTTCTGGCAATATGATGGAAGCTTATCAGCCGGATGTCATCATGCTGCAAATCGGCACAAATGACGTTCTGGATGCTCAATTGACCGGAATTGGCGACCGTTTGGAAGAACTGGTGGACAAGTTAATTCCGTATGTTTCTGGTGATGGACAGGTGCTATATCTGGCATCCATTCCAAATATTGATGCGATAGAACGCTATGATTGGTTGGGTGCATATGAATGGACTTATGGCGTTTCTTATAAAAGTGACCCAGAAAAATTTGTTGCAACCGTGCAGGCTGCAGTGGATGATTACAATACGATTGTAAAGAATCTGGTTGCAAAGAAGCAGGCGGAAGGAGCACATATCGAATTTTCTGATATTAACAGCACAATTGATATTTCTGCTGGCGATTTGGAAGACGGCGTGCATCCAAGTGAACAAGGCTATGCAAAAATGGGGCAGTATTGGTCGAATCTGCTGACCGAAACCTATTTCCATGGCACGGTGACTCCGACAACCACACCTGCAACGACAGCAACAACGACAGCAACAACGACAACTACAACTGAAACCACTACTACGACGACAGGAACGACAACTGCAACCGATTCCACACCTGCGGAAACAACCACTTCTGCACAGACAACTACCACTGAACCGCAAACCAATCCATCCGGTGATGCTGCATTTACGTTGACGGATGTTGCCTTTGATACAGATATTGACTTGCAACCATATTCTGACATCACTTCCATTGATGTGATTTTCTCCGCTGCGGATGGTGCATTTTATAATGGTAGCGTGACATTTGATGGCTGGAATGAAGCGACCAGCTTTACCAGTACAGACTTGAAAAATCAAATGCTGACGGTTACACCATCCAAGGAATATGGCAAGATGACGGTTCGTAAGTATTTCGGTGATGTGACACTGGAAAAGGTGATTGTGCATACAAAGGGTAGTGCAGTGTCCACGACTACAACGGAAACAGCTGTTATCACCACAGAAGCAAAAACAACAATCGAAACCACCACGACAACAGCACCAGCTGTTACAACAACCATGGTTACGACTGTAACAGAAGCTGTAAATGGCGATGTCAATGGAGATGGAACAGCTGATTTAACGGATTTGGTCATGCTGCAAAAGTATCTGGTTCGGAAGGGAACGATGACCGCAGAACAGAGCAGCCGAGCAGATTTGAATGCAGATCATGTTTTGAATGTTGTGGATGCCATGTTGCTCCGGCAGTTGCTGTTGAAACAGGCATAACATCAAAAATTGAAAAAAAGTATTGAAGAAACAGCAGTTGGAAAAACCAGCTGCTGTTTTTGTTAGGAATAAAAAATCAAATTGGTTTCAAAGAACGAGCCGCAGGCAACGAAAAAGTTTTTCGGTGCAGCAGTTTTTCAAAAATGCTGCCGAGGCGTGGGCGAGCAGTCCGCTGGCAGGCAAAAGCAGGGGTGGAACCCCCTTTTGCCGGATGTGAAAGACCGTTTTCCCTAAGAACATTCCATTTGAACAGTAAAATCTCCCCTTGCAATCCCTCCCTTAAAATCCACTTCTCAAGAAATGCACTTTTTGCAAAAACCAGAAAAAATAGAAAAATTGCTTTTGCAATCAAGAAACTTTGTGAATTTCTTGACAACAGACCACGAAATCTGGTACAATAAGCGTATAGGAAGGAAAATCAGTTTCCTTTTTTCCGGCGAGCATCTGGCAGAACCACCGGAAACAAGCATAAGAATCGAAAGGACTTGATGAACATGGGTTTGACATTAACCGAAAAAATCCTGAAGGCACATCTGGTAGAAGGCGAAATGAAAAAGGGTACCGAAATCGGAATCCGTATCGACCAGACCCTGACACAGGATGCTACCGGTACAATGGCATATTTGGAATTTGAAGCAATGGGCGTTCCAAGAGTACGGACAGAACGCAGCGTTGCCTATATCGACCACAACACTTTGCAGAGTGGTTTTGAAAATGCAGACGACCACCGCTTTATCGGCAGCGTTGCCAAAAAGCATGGCATTTATTTCTCCCGTCCGGGCAATGGTATTTGCCATCAGGTACATCTGGAACGGTTCGGCGTGCCAGGCAAAACCTTGATTGGTTCGGACAGCCATACCCCAACTGGCGGCGGTATCGGTATGATTGCAATGGGTGCAGGCGGTCTGGACGTTGCAGTTGCAATGGGCGGCGGTACTTATTATATTACCTGCCCGAAGATTGTAAAGGTTGAATTGACTGGGAAACTGTCCCCGTGGGTTGCTGCAAAGGATGTTATTCTGGAAGTTCTGAAGCGGCTTTCTGTAAAGGGCGGCGTTGGAAAAGTCATTGAATACTGTGGCGAAGGCGTCAAGACTCTTTCCGTTCCGGAACGTGCAACCATCACCAATATGGGTGCAGAACTGGGTGCAACCACTTCTATTTTCCCGTCTGATGAAGTCACCAAGCAGTTCCTCGAAGCACAGGGTAGAGGCGAAGTTTGGACAGAACAGAAGGCTGACCCAGATGCCGTTTATGATGAAGTCGTTACCATTAATCTGAGCGAATTGGTGCCGCTTGCTGCATGTCCGCATTCTCCGGACAATGTAAAGAGCGTTGCAGAAATCGGCAAGCTGAAAATCGACCAAGTTTGCATCGGTTCTTGTACGAACTCTTCTCTGTTGGATATGATGAAAGTTGCCTATATCTTAAAGGGCAAGACCGTAAATCCAGATGTTTCCCTGTCAATTGCACCGGGTTCCAAGCAGGTTCTGACCATGATGGCAGAATTGGGCTTGCTGGAAATTATGATTGATGCAGGTGCAAGAATTTTGGAAAGTGCCTGCGGCCCGTGCATCGGTATGGGACAGTCCCCGAACTCCGGCGGTATCTCTCTGAGAACCTTTAACCGGAACTTCCTCGGACGGTCTGGAACAAAGGATGGACAGATTTACCTGGTTTCTCCGGAACTGGCTGCTTATTCTGCATTGACTGGTTACCTGAGCGACCCAAGAGAACTGGGCGAAATGCCGACCTTTACCTTGCCGGAAAAGTTCAAGGTTCATGATAACATGATTGTAAAGCCAGTACTGGCAGAAGAAATGGACAGCGTAGAAATCCTGAGAGGGCCAAACATCAAGCCGTTCCCGGAAACTGCTCCGCTGGAAGCAACTATTTCCGCTGGCTGCTCGCTGAAGGTTGGCGATAATATCACCACCGACCACATCATGCCGGCTGGTGCAAAGATTCTGCCGCTGCGGTCGAATATTCCGGCAATCTCGCAGCATTGCTTCACAGTTTGTGATGAAGCATTCCCGACCAGAGCCAAGGAAATGGGCAAGAGCATCATCGTTGGTGGCTCGAACTATGGACAGGGTTCTTCCAGAGAACACGCAGCCCTCGCTCCGCTGTATTTGGGCGTAAAGGCAGTTCTGGTGAAGAGTTTCGCAAGAATTCACCATGCAAACCTCATCAATGCTGGAATTCTTCCGCTGACCTTTGTCAACGAAGCAGACTATGAAAAGATTGCACAGGGTGATGAACTGGAACTGGCAGATGTTCGGAAGCACATTGAAAACGGCGAAACAACTCTGACACTGGTCAACAAGACCGCAGGCGTTGAAATTCCGGTATTGTGTGAACTGACCGGACGGACAAAGGATATTATTCTGGCAGGCGGTCTGCTGGATTATACCAGAGATGCACTGAGCAAGTAAGCAAAACGGAAAAGGAAAAACGATGGCAGAACCGAAAAATACCAGAAAGGGAAAAGGAACGATTGGCGGTATTGTCATAGCGGTAATCCTCTTTTTGCTGATTGCATGGAGAAGACAGCGAACCGTTCGCAACTTTTTCCATCTTTTTCAGGAAAGCCCTGTCACCGCAATTGTGCTTTTGTTGATTGCAGTTGCAGTGGTCGCAGGCATTGCACTTTTTCGGAAGTATCGTGAAAAATCCTGACCGAAAGGGATTCTACAATGACCAAATTGCATTCCCTCAATCGAAATGAATTGAAATATCTGGTCATCATCGCCATGTTGATTGACCATATCGCATGGGCATTTGTCCCGACCGCATCGCTGTTGGGGCAAATCATGCATATCATTGGGCGGCTGACTGGCCCAACGATGGCATATATGCTGGCGGATGGGTATTATTACACCCGCAGCGTGGAAAAATATGCGTGTCGGCTGGGCATATTTGCTTTGTTGTCTTGGATTCCGTTTTCCTATTTTGAACTAGGATATATTGGCTTGCAGTTTGGTGTGATTTATACGTTGCTGCTGAGTCTGCTTGCCATCTGGCTATGGGATAAAGGCAGGTGTCCGCAGCCGGTCAAGGTGTTGGGCATCATCGGGCTTTGTATCCTGTCCCTGTTCGGAGATTGGGCAATTTTTGATATTCTCTATGCGTTGTTCTTTTTCTGTTACCGGAATGATCCACGGAAAAAGTGGACGGCATTTTGTATGCTGACGCTGTTCTGCTGCGGAAATATGCTGGCAACGACACCTTGGTGGCTGGCATTCTTTCAAGTCGGAATTTTTCTGGTGTTTCCACTCATTCAGTTTGGATACAACGGAAAGAGCGGCAGCAAGAAACCGTTTCACAAGTGGTTTTTCTATGTGTTCTATCCGCTGCACCTGTTAATTTTAGGTGTATTGCGGTGGGTGGTGTTTGCATAAATGGCACAAGATACAGAAAATAGAATTGATGGACAGATTGAATCTGCATCGAAACCGCAACGCTGGAACAAACGGCTGATTGCCATCGGTGTAATCGGGAGTTCTCTTTTGATTGGCATTCCGATTATCGGATATGGTATAAAGAGGAGAACCAAATCACTGCTGGAGTTTTTCCGGATTTTTCGAGAGAATCCCGTTTGGATGATGGGATTTTTGGGAATCCTAATTCTTATTACTGGTATCTTATATATACTGGCTCGAAAAATCACAAGAAAGCCGCATACACATTTGCTGGAAGGTTGCATCATACTGGCAGGGTTGCTGATGGGCATCGGATTTATTGCGATTCAGGAACTGCTCTAAACGGACATCACAGAACGACAGGCAAGAAATCGACAGACGTTTTGTAGAAAAAAGCGTGTTGGCAAGGACAACCATGCCGACAGAACCGCTTTGAAAAAATTGTTGCAGCGTCAACAATGAGAAAATCTGAGGAGGAAAAACAATGGCAAAGATTCAAATGACAACGCCGCTGGTAGAAATGGACGGCGACGAAATGACCCGAATTCTGTGGCAGTGGATCAAAGACATCCTGCTGACACCGTATGTAGACCTCAAGACCGAATATTATGATTTGGGTCTGGACTATCGGGAAAAGACAAAGGATCAGGTTACCATTGACAGTGCAAACGCAACCTTAAAGTATGGCGTTGCTGTAAAGTGTGCAACCATCACCCCGAATGCTGCAAGAATGCCGGAATATCATCTTTCCCAGATGTGGAAGAGCCCGAACGGTACGATTCGTGCAATTCTGGACGGTACGGTATTCCGCACCCCGATTCTGGTAAAGGGCATTGAACCGTATATTCCGACTTGGACAAAGCCGATTACAATTGCTCGTCACGCTTACGGCGATGTTTATAAGAACACCGAAATGAAAGTAAAGCAGGGTTCTAAGGCAGAATTGGTTGTTACCAATGCAGAAGGCGAAGAAACCCGTCAGCTGATTTTTGATTTCAAGGATACCGACGGCATTGTTCAGGGTCTGCACAACAAGAATAATTCCATCGCTGGTTTTGCACGGGCTTGCTTCAACTATGGTTTGGATTTGAAGCAGGATGTTTGGTTTGCAACCAAGGACACCATTTCCAAGCAGTATGACCATACATTCAAGGATATTTTCCAGGAAATCTTTGATGCAGAATACAAGGAAAAGTTTGCAGAAGCAGGCATTGAATACTTCTATACCCTGATTGATGATGCTGTTGCAAGAGTGATTCGTTCGCACGGCGGTTATATCTGGGCTTGCAAGAACTATGACGGCGATGTCATGTCCGATATGGTTTCCACTGCTTACGGTAGCCTGGCAATGATGACGTCTGTTCTGGTTTCTCCGACTGGTATTTACGAATACGAAGCTGCACACGGTACGGTTCAGCGGCACTATTACAAGTATCTGAAGGGTGAGGAAACTTCAACCAACTCCGTTGCAACCATCTTTGCATGGACAGGTGCACTGCGGAAGCGGGGCGAACTGGACAACCTGCCGGAACTGATGCAGTTTGCTGACAAGCTGGAAGCTGCAACCATTCAGACCATCGAAGACGGTGTCATGACAGGCGACCTGTACTTGATTTCCAAGCTGGAAAACAAGAAGAAGGTAAACTCCAAGGAATTTTTGGAAGCCATTCGGGAACGTTTGGACGCAGCGATGCAGTAAATTAACAGCAGTATAAAAAGAATAGGAGTGCAATCCAATGATGCTGAAAGAACCGGTTTCTGACTCTGTTGTTCGGAGACTGCCACGCTATTATCGCTATCTTTCGGAACTGGAGCGAGCAGGTGTCGAACGCACTTCCTCGCAGGCACTGGCAACACAGCTCGGCTCGACTGCATCACAAATTCGTCAGGATTTAAATTGTTTTGGCGGATTCGGACATCAGGGCTATGGCTATCATGTATCAGACTTACGGACACAATTGGGCAGAATCATCGGGCTGGAACAGTGTATGCCGGCGGTTTTAATTGGAGCCGGTCATTTGGGCAGCGTGATTGCCGTCAACATTGATTTTCCAGCCTATGGATTCTATCTGACAGGCATTTTTGATATTGTGCCAACGGTTTGCGGGCAGGTGCTGGGCGGATTGACAGTGCAGCATATGACGCAGCTTTCTGATTTTTGCGAGCAGGTGCATCCAGCAGCAGCGGTACTTTGTATTCCGGAACACGCTGCACAGGCGGTTGCGGATGATTTGGTGCATCTGGGCGTTCATGGATTTTGGAATTTCAGTCACTGCGATTTAGAAGTTGACCGAAATACCATCCAAGTTGAAAATGTTCATCTGGGAGATAGTTTGATGGCGTTATCCTATCGGCTGCACCAAGATGGCGGAAACGAATAGTATGAAAAAAGCAGGAACTGATGAAATGCAGTTTCTGCTTTTTTGGAATGGGAAAACCGCCGCAGGAAATCATCCATCCTGCGGCGGTTTTGTTCTGTAATTATGCAAATTTTTTAAGAAATGCTTCTGGTTTTTGTTCCATCATGCGATTTGCAACAGCGTCACACGTTGCAATCAGCATCCGTTCATAGGTGCATTGCAGTGGGGAAACCTGATTTTCATCGCCAGTTTCCAGCCGATTCATACAGCCGCAAGCGTTCGTGCAGCGGTTTTTCAAGGCACATTCCTGACAGCGGTTCGGCGTTGCTTCCCGATGAATCAACTTCCGAACTTTTTCCTTGTCCAGCCCGTGAAAAACATCGCCCAGCAAATACGCCGGATCATTAATGAATTGCGTGCAGGGATACAACGAGCCGTCCGGTGTAACGGGCATCTGCCGAAGCCCTAAATGACAGCGTTCACCGGAGCAGTGTCCCCGAATGCTGTCCTGAATTTTCCCGTCAAATGTTCCGAAGTAGAACGGTGTTCCCTGTAGAAATTGCTGTTCGTAGAACGCTGCCGTTTTCTGTAACTCTGCCTGGAGCTGTTCCAGATGGGCATCTGTCCAGTGTACCCGTTTTCCATATGCGAGGGTTGCATTCATGTTGCGAAAGCCAAGCCGATACAGATATTTGACGGAGTCGGTGTAGGTGTCGACTGCCTCCGGAGCAATCGTCATCATCGCATAACTGTTCGGGAGTTGTTCCAGCAGCAATTTTGCATTGCGTTCCAAGTCGGAGAATGTTCCTTTGCCGTCCCGATACCGCCGGCAGCGGTCTTGTCCTGTGCCGTCAAACGATAAACCAATGTGCATCCCGATGGATTTTGCATACTGAATGAACTCCTTGTCCAACAGGGTGCCGTTGGTGGTCATCTTGCATTGAAACGGGATACCAGTTTCTTTGGCATGCTGTTGACAGCGAGTAACTGCTTTTTGTAGCAAACCTTTTTCCAGCAGTGGTTCTCCGCCGAAAAAACAGATGCCAGCAGTTGTTCCGCTCTGAAAGATATAGTCGCAGGCAGCGTTTAAGACGGTTTCAGACATGACACAATTTCGTTTTTCGTGAACGCAGTAGCTGCAATCTAGATTGCATTGGTCAGTGAGGTGGAGTGTAACGTGCAAGAAAACGCCTCCCTTATGGCTGTTCTGGGGCAGCAGTTGTGGTGGTTGTAGTCGGTTGTGGTGTGGTAAGAGCCCCTTCAAACATGGGTTCTGTTGTCATGGTTGTAGTGGGTTGTGGTGTCGTGAGAGTCCCTGCAAGCATTGGTTCAGTTGTCGTAGTTGTCGTGGATTGTGATACAGGGAAAGTTCTTTCCAGTATGGTTGTCGTTTCCTGTGGTATGATAATGTCTCCGTCTAATGTCGTAGGTTGCGGTGTTGTGAGAGCACCCTCAAACATGGCTTCTGTTGTGGTGGTTGTAACAGGTGGTGTGGAAATCGTTGTTTCCTGTGGAATTGATGCCGCTCCGCTCATTGCGGTTGTGGTTTGTTGCGTTGTGGTCTGTGCAGTCGTGGTGGTTGTGCCGAGTTGCGGTGGGTCAACTGGTGTGACGGGTAAGTTTCCGCATCCGTTTAAGAGTGCCGTTGCAGCAAGTAGCGTTGCTGCTTTTGCCAGATAGGCAGGAGCTTGATACTCCTTCATCGGTTTCCATTGCATAATGCAACATCCTTTCTTTCTTTTTTCATAAAGCATTCCTAAAATATCAGGAATCCGAACTTGTCACCGCAATATCCGATTCAGAAACATCAATCTCCCCAGCCAATTGCAGCAGTTCTGATGTGGTTGAAGTGGTCGTTGTTGTCGGAGCAGTTGTTTCAACTTCTCCGGCAAGTGCTGTTTGCGTTGGTTCAGAATCAGATGGCTGTCCGCTGCATCCGCCGAGTACAGTTGCAACAGCGAGCAGGGCAGCTGCTTTTTTCAGGTAGGCAGGCAGTTCCGCCTTGGAAACAGGACTCCATTGCATGGCAATTCTCCTTTGAAACAGAAATTTTAGAAATTACTTTACAAAAACAGTTTAACATTTTTTAAAATACCTGTCAAGACGGCTGTACGAAGAAAATGACAAATCTAATGAAATTCTATAAAAAATGAACAAAAATGCATTTCAGAAAGTAAGGTTTTTAGAGCCGCAGAGTTGTTTTTTTAGGGCAGCAGCATCAGAGATGCAGAGAAAAGCCGACTGCCCTTTTCAATTTACAGGAAATTTTTAAAAAAGAAAAAAACAGTTGATTTTTTTAACAAAACGTGCTATAATAAAATTAGACAGATGAAAAAATAGTTGTGGCTAATGATAAAATGACTTTTTTTACATCTGAATATGAAAACAGGAGGGATTCAGAATGAATACTAAGAAAATGTTGGCGATTCTGGCAGCTTTGAGCATGCTGGGTACAACAGGTTTGACCGTTGGAGCAGAAGACACTGCTGCAACAGAACCAACAGTGGAAACAGTCGTTACAACGGAAGCCGAAGCAGAAACAGCCGTTTCGGAAATTGCAGAAACAAGAACAGAAACCACTGCTGTGGATGAAGCAAAAATGGAAGTCAACGAAACTACGGTAACAGAAGAAACAGCAATCACCACGACAATTGTACAATCCGAAGAACCCACCTCCACGACGACTGCGGTAAAAAGTGATGCAGATGGTGTTGAAACAACAGTAGCAGTAACTGGAACAGAATCTGCTTCTGTTACGACGACGACCACGTATTCCGCAGAAGAAACTTCAAAAATTATGGAAGAACTGCAAAAGCAGATCGATAATTTGATCGATGAGATTCAGTCCGGCTCTAATCCTGACTTGCTTCCGGATGAAGAAAATGTAGAGATGCTTCCGGACTATTCGAGCGATAACATTCTTCAGCTGGAGGATGGAACATGGATCGGCACGTATCATACATACTATGTTGACGAAGAGGGCTATACTTATCAAGTCGTTTATTATGTAAAGACGGATGGAACAAAAGATATTTTCTACGTGACCTACTATGACGATTTTGATCACAATGATGCATTGGTTTGCTCGGACAATCCGTTTTATGATGAATTTTATGTGCAGTTCACAACATTCTACAAAACCTTGGAGAATACAAGTGACTACTATGTTCTTTATTGTGCAACTGATGCAGGGGTCAATCCAACCATGTATGTCGTTGTAGAAATGACAGATGGAAATCTGGTATTCTATGCAATTTCTCAGGATGGAATCCAGCAGGTTGATAAGATTCCGACCTTTGAATTTGATGACGATTCCAAAAAGCCGAATGATTCGGCACGCCCGACTGCTGCCGTACAGAAATCAACAAGTAGCACACCAAAAACAGGTGACATGGCGACTGCTCCAGCGGTTGCAATCGGCTTGACTTTGACGGCTGCCGGTGTTGTTGCATTCCTGAATCGAAAGTATAAGTAAAATCATGGTGTTTGTTCCGTTCTGGAACTTATATCAAAACACAAAACCGCCGCAGAATGGATGATTTCCTGCGGCGGTTTTGTGTTTTATCGCTTTGATTTAGTCGATGCGTTCCAGCAATGCCACTGCATGAACGGCAATGCCCTCTCCCGAACCAGTAAAGCCCAACTTCTCTTCTGTTGTAGCCTTGACGCTGACATCCGAAACAGGAATCTCACAGCAGGCAGCAATGTTTTCCCGCATCGCAGCGATGAATCTGGCTAACTTCGGACGTTGGCATAAAATGGTCGCATCCAGATTGCCGACCTGATAGCCCTCATTCCGAACCAGCCGAACAACTTCTTTTAAAAGCAGCATACTATCTGCTCCAGCATAGCGAGGGTCAGTGTCTGGGAAATGCTTGCCGATGTCACCCAGTGCAACCGCTCCTAACAGTGCATCAGAAATGGCATGCAGCAGGACATCTGCATCAGAATGTCCGAGCAGTCCCCGTTCAAAGGGGATTTCCACGCCGCCTAAAATCAGCTTTCGGTCTTCCACTAAGCGGTGTACATCATATCCGTGACCAATTCTTATTTTGTGCATGTTGATTCCTCCATTCGTTTTTCCAGCAGCATCCGAGCAATGAAAATATCTTCGGGCGTGGTGATTTTCAGGTTGGTGTAGTCACCAACGGTCATGTAAACCTTGCAGTTAATGGCTTCTGCAAGTTGGCAGTCATCTGTAAAATCAAGGTGGTGTTCCAGTGCAAAATCCACAGCTTCAAAGTAGATTCGCTTCTGGAAAACCTGCGGTGTCTGCGTACTATAGAGGTTTGGACGATAGGGCGTATCGACAATCAGTCCATCATTGACCACTTTAATGGTATCTTTTACCGGAACGCCGAGCGTTGCACCGCCGAACACTTCCGCATCATGAATGACAGCGGCAATGTGTTCCGGCTTTACAAGCGGTCTTGCACCGTCATGAATGGCAAACAGTTTTGTTTCTTTTGAGGCAGCCCGAACACCGTTCAGGACACTTTCCTGTCGAGTTGCACCGCCGGGAACGATTGCAGAGCATTTTTTCAGTTGTAAGTCTGCAATGGTCTTTTGAATGGCAGCGTGGTCACTGGGACGGGCAACCACAATGAATTCTGCAATGCGGTCGCAATGTTCCATTGCCAGCATGGACATGCCAATGACGTTGGTTTGTCCGAGCGGCAGGAGTATTTTATTTTGTCCTTGCATACGGGTGGCATTTCCGGCACAAACGAGAATCCCGGAAGTATCTGGTGAAGAAGTCATGAAAACTCCGTCCTTTCTATCATAGATAAAATCAGTATAGCACGAAAAAGGGGGTTCGGTCAAGTAAAAATCAAAGGTTGTTTTGGTTGCTATAAAAAAGATGCAGAGAATCGTTTCCCCTGCATCTTTTCTGATATTCTCACAAATTCCGAATGGCATTGCCCAGTGCGACAACCTCTGGCAGCGTATTAAAAATAGAGGGTGCAAACCGCACCGTTCCGCCGTCTATCGTCCCAATTGCACGATGTGCCAGCGGTGCACAGTGCAGCCCATCCCGTAGACAAAAGCCCTTTTGGTCGAGTAATTCTGCTGTTTCTTCAGAAGATAAATTTTGTATATTAAATGAAACAATGGGTGCATAAGCAGCCCCCGGCTGTCGATAAACAGTCACCTGCGGCATGGTTTGCAGCATGGATAATAACTTGTTGCAGCAGGTCGTTTCATGCTGGAAAATTGTAGCTGTTCCGGTTTTTTTGACGAAGGCAATTCCTGCCCGCAAAGACAGAATTCCAGCAATATTCAGCGTTCCGCATTCCAGACGGTCAGGCAGAAAATCCGGCATTTCCAGTTTTGCAGAAAGGCTGCCCGTTCCGCCATATAACAATGGTTTAATGGGAAATTTGGTGTCAGTAATCAGCAAGCCTGTTCCGGTTGCACCATATAGTCCCTTGTGTCCGGCGGTGCAGAGGATATTGATTCCATCCGACATCTGTACCGGCAGCGTTCCGC
>OGRP01001710.1_pt1 | contig 13236 bp, 9 predicted proteins | sample 1553531 | NCBI WGS metagenome assembly OGRP01 (sample SAMEA2580045, study PRJEB22360) | human gut metagenome | biome: human gut; feature: human-associated habitat; material: faeces | place: Denmark | collected 2008/2010 | reverse complement strand
AATAGTAATGCTATGGAGCGGTTAATAGGGAATATTACTTATAGGCTCATGTTTTTTGGAAAAGCATATATATATATAAAACCAGATTATACGATAAACATAGACAATGAACATAAGGAGCAAAAAATATTATCTTCATTAAAGCTTAACGAAATTAATGGGGGTATTAAAGGAAAAAATAAGACGCATTTTAAATTTTGCTGTAGAGAGGGTGATGGGAAAACAAGTGATATTCAGATTTGCCGCAAGCAACTAATTATATTTGACATTAAGGATCTTGGTTATAATAAAAATTATTTTCCAAGTGTTCTAAAAAAACTTGGAAAATGTGACATTGCACTATCAGCAGTAACTATGGTGTCCAGTAATTCGGATGGATATGATTTTGATGTTCATTCCAAGAAAAGTAAACTTAGGGAATTGAAAGTGCTAAAGGATGTTGGATGGGTGTCTGATGCAAGTGAGTTGTCGGATAGTTATATTCTATACAAAAAAATACAGGAAGACAAAATACGAATTTGCTTTTTGAATTATATCTTGCAAAAACTAAATTCTGGATTTGAAAAGTATATTGTTGATGTAGGAGGAAAGTTAGTAGCACACATAAATGAGAAAAACTATGATCAACTTTGGAAAGATTATTGTGAAGGAAAGTTGACAGGGACAGAACTGACCAAAATTCTTTATCCTAAATAAGAAAGAAACTACAAAAACAGGGAAGTGTAATTTTTCATATGCAAATTCGTATGGTCAAGGCTGATTTATAAATTTGATATTGTGTGTGCAACAAATAAATAAGATATAAAAAGAATTACTTCGGTAGTTCTTTTTTTCATACTTAAAACAAGAACAGGAGGTTAAAACAAATGCTAAAAATATTCAGAGAGGACTCGCTGACTCCACAAACGGAACGCATTTACAAAGTTCCGTTGTGTATCCAGGATACGATACCGATCTATCGGATATCGAAAAACGGTATCTTTGAGCTGGAGAGTCCAACCAATAAAGATGGAGGGAAAAAGAAGATTCACCAGTTTGACAGGATGTATCTGTTTGAGGATATTAACTTTTCCACGCAGGACGAGGAAGAAAAAGAAGAAACCGGCAAGCGGTTTGAAACGCTGCTTCGGTCAATGAATGTCAGCTACAAGGTGATTGTATCCAATCATTATGCCGACAATGGAAGGCTGCGGGAAGAAATTCTGCAGAAGGCAGTCAGCAAAGAAATGGAGCCTTTGGCGAAAGAATACCACAAGCTGATTGAAAAGCGATTACAGGAAGGGCGGGGAGGACTTTTACAATCCAAGTATTTCATTGTCAGTTGCAGAAAGCCGGATTATGAAAGTGCTAAGAATTACTTTAACACCATAGAGTTTTCCATACAGCAGTTATTTCACCGATTGGGTAGCTGTCTGATACCATTAGATGCTACGGAACGCTTGCGAGCATTACACAGTTATTATCGCATGGGTGACGAGGCATCTTTTTCTTTTAACTGGAATGAATATCTGCATCTGAAACGGGACTGGAGAAATGACATTATCAATACTTCTTTGCGGGAGCATCCGGAATATTTGGAAATGGAGGGTGGAAGCTGTGCCTGTGTGATGTTTATCAGAAAATATCCGAACGGTTTGACGGATCAATTCTTAAATGAACTGACAAACATGGACTTCCCGATCATTTATTCGATGGATGTGGAGCCGCTTGACAACGATGTGGCATATCAGATGGTGATGAAAAAGTACATGTCCAATGAGCGAAGCATTAACCGTGAGCAGGAGTTGAAAAACGAAAATGGAGATTATTCAACTAACATCAATTACGAGAGAAGAAAACAGCAAAGAGATACCGAGGAGATGCTTGACCGTATTTCTTCATTTGATGAACGGCTTCTTTATGTGGGGATCACCATTGTGGTAAAAGCTGCTTCAATGGAAGAACTGGAGGAACGGACAGAAAAGGTGCGTATCATTGGAAAAACACACAACATGGATATTGTTCCACATTCCTATCGACAGCTGGATGCCTTAAATACATCATTGCCGACGGGAGCAAGATTTGTTGATACAATGCGGACAATTACCTCTGAGGAACTTTCCATTTTCATTCCGTTTAATGTGCAGGAGATTCATGATGATTTGGGATACTGCTATGGCTTTAATAAGGTATCCAAAAATCTGATCATAGGAAACCGTAAATTATTAAAGAATGGAAACGGGATGGTGTTTGGTGTTCCGGGTTCTGGAAAGTCCTATAATGAGAAATCAGAGATGGGGCAGGTGTTATGCTTCTCAAAGGATGACATTATCGTGGTAGATCCAATGGGAGAATACAAAGACATTGCTGCGGCGTGGGGCGGTCAGTATATCAATCTGACACAGTCTGCGGAAAATGTCTTTTATGTTAATCCGTTTCATGTACCGGATGTTGTGCCGGACATTGACCGCTTTGTGGCAGAAAAAGCAGAGTTTGCTTATGCGATCTGTGAGCAGGCATTGAAACCGGTGCCGCTTACTAGCAGACATATCGCTGTGATTGATAAGGCAGTCAGTCATATGTATGAGGAATATTTTAAGAAGCGAAAAGATAAAAGACGGACAAGAAACCGTCCGGAATCCCCGACAATTCCGGTGATGAGAGATTATATTCTTGAGCATTACGATGGAAATGAGGCAGCACAGGAGATCGTAGACCAGTTGGAAGTATTTGCAGATGGTACTCTTGACATTTTTGCCAGAGAGCAGTCCATATCTGATGAGAACCGATTTACTGTGTACGGATTTTCAGAACTGGGAAAACGAATGCGAGCAATGGCAATGCTTGTGATGATTGAAAGTATCACGGCTAAGATCAAGTATAACCAGTCGGATGGAGTTGCTACCTGGGTTTATGTGGATGAGATGCACGAACTTTGGGGAGAAGAATACAGTTTACATGCACTGGAGAAGATGTGGCGTGAGGTCCGCAAGCGTGGTGGTATCTGTACCGGGATGAGCCAGAATTTGATTGATGCACAGAGAAACCGTTCTACCAAAACAATGGTTTCCAACTCCGAATTTATGCTTTTGTTGGATCAGGGAACAATGGACAAGGAAGCAGTGGAAGATTTGTTTGATATTTCTTCCGAGCAGCTTGCCTGTGTGAATGGAGCAGAGCCGGGAATGGGACTGATCCGGTTTGGCGATAAGATTGTTCCGTTTGATAATACAATGGAAAAAGACAGCAGTCTGTATCAGTTATTTAATACCAATTTTCATGAGATTGTAGGTGAGGTGAAAGCGAATGGATCATCTAGACAAAGAGGTCATTGAATCATTAAGTGAGCCGGCGAAGCGTGTGTTCAAAAGTCTGGATTATCGTTCCAAACAGCGAATGTTAAAGAAAGCCAGAGAAATGGCTAAGGCAGAAAAAATGAAACGGCGGAAAAAGAGACGGTTCAAGAAAAAAGGCATTGAAAAACTAAATAAAGGCAAAAAGCAGAAGAAGGGCAGTTCATCCAAAAGTGAGCGTGTCCTTTTTTCTATTCATGAAACAAGGGAACTTATGGTGCAGTCCATGCATCTGATGTTGCTTGGAAGCAGTGTGGCAGATGCTTCTTATGAAGAAAGAAATACGGAGTATACAGAAGACGCACCTATCAGGCTTTCTAAAGAAACTGCCAGAAAAGGTGCACATACAGCAGTGGGCGGCATGAGAACGCTTGTGCATAAAAAGCTGCAAAGCAGGGAAAAAAGAAAGGCTGCAAGAAAGTCAACGGAGAAATCGGCACAGGCTGTTCGATCGGGAGCAAAAGCAGGAGCACAGGTAGGAAAATCTTTGGTAAAGACAATACAAAGTGTTGTTCAGGCAGTGGCGGCAAATCCCGCTGTATGGATAGCACTTCTTTTGATTATTCTTGTGGCAGCTATCGTGGGAGTAATCGGAGCAGTGGTTGGCTTCGGCGGTGCTGCCAATGAATCACAGGATGGAACCTATCAGGCACAGGTATCTGAAAAGACAGAAAGTTTCCGTGAACTTGTCTCGGAATACTGTGAAAAATATGGAATTGATGATTATGTGGATCTGTGTCTTGCCGTGATCGAACAGGAAAGTGGCGGAACGGAACCGGATGTCATGCAGACGGCACAATCCTATTACAATGTGAATCCACCGATTGACAGTGCAGAAGAAAGTATTGACTGCGGAACGCATGAATTGTCAGACTGCCTGACAAAAGCGAAGTGTCAAAGTCCGAATGACATAAAAGGAATTTCCCTTGCCCTGCAGGGGTACAACTTTGGGAATGGCTACATTGACTGGGCATTAAAAAATTATGGCTGTTACACCAAAGAAAATGCCGGGATCTTTTCAGCAAAGATGTGTGCGGAACTTGGGTACAGTTCTTATGGTGATAACGAGTATGTACCTCATGTACTTCGTTACTATGTGATGAATGAAGAAACCAGTGTATCCAATGAATCCGCCAAAAAGATTTTAGAAGAATTGAAGAAAAATAATACGGCGCCGGCGGAGGCTTGGAAGGTGATTGAAAAAGGTGCTTCTTTAATTGGGACGGTAAAATACAGCATGGAGAAACGGCAGTCGGATGGACGGGACAAACCGGAGTTTTTGGACTGCTCTGCTTTTTCCGCATGGGCATTTCATAAAGCAGGAGTGACCAGTGTGCCATATGGTTCTACGACAGCAACTTTTATCGGTTCCAAAAAGTTTCAGGACATATCTGCTGACCAGTTACAGCCGGGAGATATTGGATTGAAAAGTAAGACAGGTGGAACCGGTGGGGCAAATCATGTTGGGATTTATTGTGGGAAAATGAAGGATGGCAGAGTGGTTTGGCTTCACTGTACCAGTTCCAGTGGTTCTTCCCTGACCGGAAATACAGAGGGACCGATGTTTGGTGTTTATACGAATTTTACTTATTTCAGACGGTTAAAGAAATGGGACAAAAAGTAATGTTTAGACATAATGTCCAGACAGTTAAAGAGATAGGACAAAAAGCAGCGTTTAGACATAATGTCCAGACAGTTAAAGAGATAGGACAAAAAAGTAGCGTTTGGACATTATGTCCAAGCGGGATAGAAAGCGAGGAAATCATGTTAAGAAACATACGAAGATTTTATTGGAAGCAAAGAGACAGGGGACAGGGAAGAAAGACTGTTATGGCAGCGTTGGTATTTTTCCTTTTTGTTGCGATTATTGTGGCAGCTATCATGAAAAGTATGATGGGAGGACACGGTGCGGGATTGGAAACGGTTCATAAAACCAATACGGCAACCGGCGCAGCGGTCGTTACAGAAACAGCATCGGGGGCATCTGTGACTGCGACAGAGAATGCTCCGGATCGTGAACTGCCGCAAGAAACCAAAGAAGCGATTTCTGTGGATACCACAAATCTTAATACCTTTTTAGGATTTATGTCGGACGCAGCTTATGAAGATTTGAAAAATCAGTTGATTCAGATTTGTCAGGACAGGAAATGCAGATCCGTCAAAAAACTGACCTATCAGCAGACGAAGGCATTTGATGTAACCAGTTTTGTTCTTTTGTCGGATGGCAGTGTCTATCAGTGCAGCTACAATCTGAAAAGCTGCCAGATGTCACTTTCAGAAACATCATACGATGAAGCGGCAGTCAATCAGATGAAAGAAAAGGAATTGCAGGAAGAACAGGCTAAGCTGGAACAGCAGCAAAAGGCGGAAAGGGAAAAACTGGAAAAGAAGAAGGCGGTTCATAAAAAGAAGAAAGCGAAAAAGAAATCACATAAGGCAAAAAAAGCCAAGAAAAAGTTGTCAAAAGTCAGTTCCGGACGAAAGCATAAAAAATAACGCTATTACTGTATATAAGGGCATAAGGGTATAAGGGAACGGAGTCCCCTTACAAGATATGTGCATGGATGTGTCCACATCATGCGTATCTTGCAAGGCTCGAATGAAGAGATAAAAAGCACATTTTATGTGCCAAAAATGAACATCAAAAAAGCAGTAAAAATGGTATGTTTGGACATTATGTTCAGACAGGCTCAAATAGAAAAGGACATGGTTAGCGTTTAGACATAATGTCCAGACGGAATCAGATTAAAAGAACATAGACAGCGTTTGGACAAAATGTCCAAACAGAAGAAAGGGGTGATTGTTTGAATGACATGAAAACAGAGATTCTCCGGGTACGAATGACACCGGAGGAAAAGGCAGCACTGAATAAGCAGGCAAGCCTGCATCATAAAACCATGAGCGAATATATTCGGAGTGTGGCAAAGTGCCCGCCGGATGTGACGAGGGATGAGTTTGAATCCTCCATCGTGCGGATGATCTATGAGATCAACAAGATTGGTGTCAATATCAATCAGATTGCAAAAAAGTATAATGAACACAATTATGTGGAACCAAGTGAAGAACTGCTCTGCAAATTGGATGAAGTTTACGGAATGATGAAACATACCATACGGATTATGAAAGGTGATCGCAATGTCGCTCATTATTAAGATGGATACCATTAAGACGGAAGAACATTTACGAAAGTCCATTCCCTACATTATGAATGAGAGGAAAACGGATGGATTGTGCTTTAGCAATGCAGGCATTACACCGGAGCAGATTTTGGATACCTTCTTTTTGACGAAGCAGATGCATCCCACGCACGGAACCAGACAGGGGTATCATTTTAAGTTTTCTTTTTCAAAGGATGAAACGATCGCACCGGAAGATGCTTTGAGTTTTGTCCGGGAGTGGGTCGAGGAATATCTGGGAGATCATTATGATTATGCCTGCTCGGTTCATAAAGACCGTGACCATATGCACATGCATCTGGTATTCAATTCCGTGGCAAGAAATGGTGGAAAGTACCGGTATGAAAAAGGGAACTGGGAAAAAGTGATACGCCCACTTACAAAACGTCTGGCTGAAAAATACCATACCGGACCATTAAAGGAGAAAGATCCGGCGCTGGATTATTCACCCGATTACGACAGGAAGCAAGGAACAATGACAGGAAAAGAACGGGTGGAGCAGGATATTGACCAGTGTATTTTGGAAAGCAGATCCTATGCAGATTTCAAGAAGCGCCTGGTGCGGGATTATGATTACCAACTGCGGGAAGGAGTATCGAGAGAGCATGGTGTCTATCTTGCTCTGACACCGCCGGGGAAAGGAAAAGCCATTCGTACCTATCGTTTAAGTGAAGGCTATATGCTGGCAGACATTGACCGGCGCATTGCTTCAAAGACTACCGACAGAGTTTCGGTGAAAAGGGAGAAAGCAGAGAAGAGAAATACAAAACTTGACTGGGCAATGAGCAGAAATTATCAGTTTATCCCTTATAAAGAAATGTCGGAATATCAGAAGGCAATGGTACGGCAGGTGTTGGAGGCAAGGCGGTTGTATCAACGGACCGGAACGCCGCTTTATATCCATGAACGAAGTGTCAGTATTCTTCGGAAAATGAAAAATGAAACGAAACAATGCGGCGTGTATGTGAAACGAAGAGAGACAAGAAAAGTGCAGAAAGAACTCATCAAAACGATGCAGCAGAGGAGGAAGAAACAATTATGACAACAGAACAGATGGCATTAGTAAAGAAACTGATCCAAAGGCATGAGATTGAAGCAACGGATGCCGAGTGGACACTGATTTTTATGGGAGTCGGCTATGGATTGTCAGAACAGCAGATAGACAGCTATCTTGTGATGAATACTACTGACCTATTGGCAAAGCATGAAAAGATGCTCTGTATTCTTTTGGGGATGGATTCAGAAACGCAAGGAGCAACCAATGAAATTCAAAATCCGGCAGAAAGAATACAGTTTATGTTAGAAAATCATTTCCAAAGAAAGAAACCGGAGAGTGGTTATGAAAGTGTGATGCAGTATGTGATTGAGGACAGTGACCTGTCAGCAGCACAGATCGAACAGCTTCGGAAAGCGGTAGAAGCAGGAATGCCGGCAGAGGACATTTTAGAAATGGCAAAGAAACGAAAGGATGTGATGGAGATACGACGATGTATCGAATTTTATGAAATGATGCAGCAAAAAGGCAAACAGGAAAATGTAAAGAAAAGCAGGAGGGCAAGCAAATGAGTGAAGAATTACAATCATTAGTGCAGATCATAGAACTATATGGAAGAGGTCTGGAAGGTTTGGGAAAAGCCATACGCTTCTCGGCAAAGGGAGCCGAGAAAGGAGTGCAGATTGCACAGGTGAAAGCATTACAGCATCGAATGAAACTTCATTATGCCAGTGAGGGAACACACAACACTATGAAGTTATCCGATCTGGAGAAAATGACAGGCGGTCGTTACACCATCCTAAACATTCCTTTGGAGGATGAGAAAGAGCTGATTGCTTTTTATGACCGGTTAAAGAAGTTAAAGGTTTCGTTTTCTGAGTTGCCGGACTTAAATCTCGGAGACGGATATACACAGATCGCCTATAATCCGGATGATGTGGAAAGTGTGCGGTTGGTGATTGATTATTATAAAAAGAAGTTTCTGCAGGAAGCAAAAGAAATGGATCTGGATGAGTATTTTGGAACGGCAAGTCCGGGAGGGCTGGAATATCTGGACGAACTTGCTGCCAAAGGATATGAGGGCAGGATGCACGAGGAGCAGTTGGAAGAGATTCAGGAAAGAATCAGGGATAAAGAATATCTTCCCATCAGCATCAATGTGGAATCACTTCTTCTGCGGGAAGAAAAGGATGCCTATCTGTTTCGCATTCCCCGTGGCAGACTGGGAGAAGATCTTTCGAGTGCCATACGGATCAAAAAATCAGACTGTATTCTTTTGGATGAGGGGCAGACGGTGATTACCTGTTTGAAACGGGATGGAGAACTATGGGGATATGCACTGGATCAAAGGAAAAACATCAATGAGAAAGAAAAAGTGAAACTGGATATTACAAAACTGGAAAAAGCATTTGCCCCAGTAGGCGATGACCGTGTGAAAATGATCGGGAAACTAAAGCCGGAGTATGCAGCAATCTTTCCATCTTTTCATGAGGGACAGGAGATTCAGGAGAAATCTTCTGTCCCTGATTTAGTTCCGGAGAAAACAGTGGAAAAAGTGTTGTCTCTTGAAAAGATGAAAGAGCGATACCAAAGTCCGGAGTACATTCCGGTTACCTTTGATATGGAGACTCAGATGGTGGCAGAATCTCCGAATCTGTATATTGCCAATCTGCCGAAAGAACAGCAGGAATCAAAGGATTTTGTGCGTTGTATTTGCCTGGACAAGGAGACAACCAGCTTATCGGATGATGGAAAGCGGTTACTGGCATATTTGAAACGATCGGATATGTCAGAGATCACAGAACTGGATCCGAATGGAAAGGAGCTGCGAAAGTATGTAAAGAAAAATGAAGAGATTGCGACAGAATGCTTGAAACATCAGCGGAGCAGGTGGAATACAGACAGTCCATCTTTGGAAAAGAGGTTGCTGCAAAAATCTGTCAGCACTCCGAAGAACAAAAAATTGTAGAGGTGATTCTGGTGAAAAAACAAAGAGGGAAAAGCCGTGCAACCCATGTTGCCGGTGATATGAGAAAACGAAGACTGCAGAGTTTATTACGAGTGTGTGTGGCGTTGTTGCTGCCCACACTCTATTTATTTTACTGTTTAAGTGGATTGTATATCATAGATGTGGAAATGGCGAAGCTGAAGGAACAGATTGTCTGGTGCCTGTTACATCCGCTGAAGATATATAACGATAAAAGTCTCAGTATGGTGTTTGTCGGTGGACTTTTATGGATGATTTTAAGTTTCACGGCGTATAGCAGAAGTGACCATAACCGTATGCCGGGTAATGAATTTGTCTCTGCCAAGTGGGGCGAGGTGCAGGAGTTTAATGAAAAATATGCGGCAAAGACAGCAGACGGGGAAGGCGATCTGTCACCGGAAAATAAAGTGCTGTCACAGAATGTACGGTTTCGGTATGATTCCGATACTCTCCGCAACAACAATGTGTTTGTCGTTGGTGGAAGCGGTGCCGGTAAGACCGCTTTTTTCCTGACACCCAATTTACTGTCCCTACATGACTGCAATATTTATACCGATCCAAAGGGAAGCCTTGTAGAAGAACTGGGAGCATGGCTGTCAGAGCAGAGAGATACCAGAGTATATACATTGAACTTGTGTGAAATGGAAAAAAGTATGCACTTTAATCCGTTTCTCTACATCCGCAGTAAAAGTGATGTGACCAAACTGGTGACGAATCTGATACAGAATACAAACTCCCCAAACATCAAAAATTCAAGTGCAGACCCATTTTGGGAGAAGGCGGAACGAATGTTTCTGGAGAGTCTTTTCCTCTATGTATGGATGGAATGTCCCAAGGGAGTATATAACCAGAAAAGAGGGCGGGCGGAACTATTGCAGAAAAACTGGAAAACGATTTTATATCTGTTAGATGAGGCTCAGTTTGTGGATACAGACACACCGCCGAAACTGGATCTGCGTATGGAAGAACTGGCAAAAAAGAAGCCGGATCATCCGGCGGTAAAAGCCTATCAGCGATACCGGGGAGGTCCGGATGAAACGATCCGTTCCGTTATTATGACCGTAAATGCCCGTATGCAGCCTTTCGATAATGAAGAACTGTTGGAAATCTTTTCATCCAATGACATTCCGTTGGATGAGTTTGGAGTAGGAATTGACGGAGATAAGAAAACAAAAAGCAATCTGTTTATCATTATCCCGGATGACGATGATACCTTTAACTTTGTGCCGGGCATGGTTTACACGCTGCTTTTTCAGGAGTTGTACCGTCAGGCAAGATTCTTTGGAGGAAAGCTGCCAATGGATGTTGGGTTCTGGCTGGATGAAATGGCAAATATCAAGATGCCGAACAACTTTGATAAGATTCTTGCAACCTGTCGAAGCCGAGGTGTGTACTGTGTACCGATTTTACAGTCCTTGGCGCAGTTAAAAACACTTTTTGCGGATGGTGCATGGGAGGGAATCGTGGGAAACTGCGATACTTTTATCTATCTTGGCGGAAATGAGGCAAGTACCTACGAGTATGTGTCAAAGTTACTTGGTAAGTGGACGATTGATAAACGAACCAGTGGGGAAAGCAAAGGCTCCAGTGGCTCATACAGTCAGAATTATGATGTGCTCGGCAGAGAATTGATGTTAGAGTATGAGCTGCGTCTTTTGCCGGATGATGAATGTATCATCTTTGTGCGTGGGGAAAATCCGATCCGGGATAAAAAGTGGTTTCCGTGGGAGCATGAACAATACTTAGAAGCAAGAAAGTGTGGTGCTTTTAATCCCAAAGAGCAGCAAGAAAAACAGGAAAAGCGGATGGAAGAGTGCGAATTTCTCGGCGAAGAATCCTTAAATTATCTGAAACTGCAGAAAGACAAAAATGAAAATATCCGGCTGTATGAACTGGATGCTTTTTCGTTTATGATGATGGATCTGGACGAGATAGAAAAGAAGATTCATTCTACTCCGAACGATAAAAAGAGACACGCAGGAGAGCCGACCATCACTGCCGGTATGATACAGTCAGCCCTTCAGGCGGAAAAAGAACGGGAGGAAGCGGAACGGAAAGCGTGGTTTGTAGAAAACTTTGATTCGCTGACACTTCTTGACATTTATGCTTCCGAGTGGATCGGTGAGATACGAAGAAATGTGATAAGAGATCTGCTGCAGGCAGAGGCTCCGGAAGAAGTAATAAAGTCAATCATCCGCCCGGAGATAGAGGAAGGGCAGGTGCTGCAGAAAAAGAAGATGTGGATGGAGATGGAGGGGGAGAGAAAGAATTGAAGAATGAGAGATTGTGTGATATTCTTGCTTGAAAAAGGAGAAAATCATGAAGAAACAATCAGAATTAATCAATGAGTATTTGTATTATGGGAGAAAGCAGCGAAAACTGGATGAAAAGACGATCAGAGCATATCGTATTGATTTGGAACAATTTTCAGACTTTAGTGAACAGGAAGAGATTGTAATGTCAAGAGAGGTAATTCGACAATACATTTTACATTTGCATGACATTTACAAACAAAAGACTGTAAAGCGCAAGATTGCGAGTTTAAAGGCTTTTTATTCATATTTGGAGGAAGAAGAGATAATAGAAGATAGTCCAATGCGAAAAGTTCGAACGGAATTTCGTGAGGAGAAAGTTTTGCCTCGAACCATTCCTTATTCTACGTTAGAAATGCTGCTAAGTTATATGTATTCTCTGAAATTAGAGGAAACCAATACGGAATGTAGAACAAAACTGTTAAATCGTGATATTGCAGTGGTTGAAACGCTGTTTGCAACGGGTATACGTATTTCAGAATTATGCAATCTATCGCAAAAAAATATTGATTTGGAACAAGGTATATTTTGCATAAAAGGAAAGGGAAATAAGGAACGGTATCTTCAGATAGGAACCGTTCAGGTATTAGAACAACTACAAGAGTATAAACGGCAGTGGGAGATTGAGCTGAACCAAACTGAGTTTTTCTTTCTTAATCGTTTTGGAGAGCGTTATTCTGAGCAGGCAGCTCGGCGAATGGTAAAGCGGTATGCGGAGCTAGCAATGATTAATCTCCATGTTACACCGCATATGTTTCGACATGCATTTGCAACGTTACTCTTAGAGGAAGAAGTGGATATACGGTTTATACAAAAAATGCTGGGTCATGCTTCCATTACAACAACGCAAATCTACGCGGAGGTGGCATCAAAAAAGCAGATGGAAATATTAAGAATGAAGCATCCGAGAAATCGCATGAATATATAATTTATACTAATGTTAAAAAATGTAAAAAATATTGAAAACTTGGAAAGAAGGTGATATAATATAAAATATACTGATAATAAAATGTTATCGGGCGATTGAATGTGTATGGAATGCAAGATGATAAAAAATTATAAATAAGATTGGGAGTACTGTTATGAAAATAATAGAATGTATAAATCGAAATGAATTTGTAAAAACGATGGAAAATATTATACTTACGGAATCATCTGAGACTTTTCAGTTTCTCGGAAAAAATGGAGTTGGGAAAAAATATGTCTTAGAGCAGTTGGAAAATAAATTATCAAGAAAATGTGAAATATACCGAATTGTTTCCGATACTTTAATGAAAAAAGGAAAACAAATTTCGACACATACCTTCAATGTTGCTTTTTCACTCAATTGCTTTATTGGTATGTCTTTAACACCAACAAAAAATGAAACACTTAAACTTCACTATATTATATCAAATCTCAAATCGCTGTCACATAAAAAAATAATACTAATTTC
>OGRP01001685.1_pt1 | contig 13392 bp, 9 predicted proteins | sample 1553531 | NCBI WGS metagenome assembly OGRP01 (sample SAMEA2580045, study PRJEB22360) | human gut metagenome | biome: human gut; feature: human-associated habitat; material: faeces | place: Denmark | collected 2008/2010 | reverse complement strand
CGGAAGCCCGGCCGGGCAACAGCCTTCCGGCACGGCATGGGAGCTTACCTGCGAGCGCGATCTGCTCTATGCGGCGTCTTTCGTAGGGGATTCCATACCGGTGCGGGTGTTCCTCGAATCGGGCGTCTATTTTCCGCTGATCGACAGCGCGCTGGTCTGGTCGCACCCCGGGCTTTTCGAACCCGTCGAACTCGAACGTCCCGTGCGTTTCCGCATGGCCGGCGGCACGGACTATTCGGCCCGCTATAAACTGGCGCCGGGGCTCAGGGTGGGGGATACGCGCAGTTTGCGCGAGAGCTATGTCGTCGACCTCAGGCGACGCAGGCCCTGCGACCTGCTCTACCCGCTCCATACCTTCACGACCGACAGCGTGGCCGCGCCCGGTATTTTCGAGCTCGATGTCCGCCGCGGCATTTTCCGCCCGCTCTCATCCGGGAGCCTGCCGCAGCCCGGCGACGGGTGGGAGGCCTACGAACTGGTGCCCGACGGGCAGTCGGGGATGTTCTGGGTCGTGGATACAGTGCGTTTGTCCGACGACCGGGGACGCAGCCGTGCGATGCCGATGCGGCTGGTCGTCGATTTGGGCAACGCCAACCTGCTGGCACTCTTTGCGTTCAAACCTGAGGTCGGAAAATTCGTGTCACGCGCCCCTGTCGATCTGGTGGAAGGCCATACGCCGGGCGGGATGACCCTGCGGGTGCTGATGCCCGCCGTCGCCACTTTCATGGGGTGTTACTCCTTCGGCGGGCTGCCTGTCGTGGTGCTTGACAAACCGATGAAACTCCCCGGCGACGGTTTCCTCGGCGTAAAATTCTTCTCCGCATTCCGGGTGGTCTTCGATTTCCGCCACGGGCGGTTGTGGCTCAGGCTGGCGGATTGACCCCTATTTCCGGTTGAGGTACCAGTAGAGCCCGCCGACGAAGATGCCGCCGCCCGCGATGTTCCCGAGCGTGGCGGGAACCAGGTTTGCGGCGACCATGTCCGCCGCCGTCACCGGGGCGCCCAGCATCATCCCCAGCGGGATGAAGAACATGTTGGCGATGCAGTGCTCGTAGCCGATCACCACGAAGCACATGACCGGGAAAAACAACCCCATCATACGGCCTGCCGCGTCGTCGGTACTCAGCCCGAGCCATACCGCGAGGCATACCAGCCAGTTGGCGCCCACGCCGCGCAGGAATACCGTCAGCCACGGCATCGAGACCTTGGCCTGCGCCACGTTGCAGGCCGCTTCGCGCCACAGCTCCGACGAGAGTACGCCGGGCAGCACCACCAGGAAATAGGCGAAGAAGGCCGCCCCGATGAAATTCCCCGCGTATACCAGCCCCCAGTTGCGCAGCACCTTGCCCCATCCGTACCTGCGGCCCAGCGCCCCGGGTACGAGCACGGCGTTGTTGCCCGTGAAGAGCTCCGCCCCGGCGAATACCACCAGGATGAGCCCCAGCGGGAATACCAGCCCCGAGAGCAGGCGCTGCAACCCGGGCGCTTCGGCCACCCCGGGGAACCCGAACCCCGCCATCAGCGAGAAGAGTCCGCCCATGGCGATGTATGCGCCGGCCAGGAATGCCAGCAGGAGGGTCTTGCCCGCCGGGAGTTGCATTTTGCCCGTTGCCGACTTCTGAGCCAGCGCGAGTACTTCCTTGGGTGTGTTTATCTGTGCCATGTTCGGGAAATAGAGGCCGCAAAGGTAGTGAAACGATCCGGAACGCGCAAGCGGACGCCGTCAGTCTGCCGGGAATTTTTTTTGAGGCCGTCAGATCGCCGGAAAAGGGGCAAAAACGGGGCGTCGTCCCGGAAATCTTCCGCGCGGAGGCGATATTTATCGGCTTAAAGTTGCTCAGATCGGAAATAAATCGTATTTTTGTTCGTTAAAAGACTGTAATTTTAAAGAGATAAGATGCTAACTGAAGAAGAAAAGAATGCAGGTTTGACAGGACGTATCATTCCTATCAATATCGAAGAGCAGATGAAGTCGGCGTACATCGACTATTCGATGTCGGTCATCGTGTCGCGTGCGCTTCCCGACGTGCGCGACGGCATGAAGCCCGTGCACCGCCGTATCCTCTACGATATGAGCGCGGAGCTCAACCTCTACTCCGACAAACCGACCCGTAAGTCGGCGCGTATCGTCGGCGACGTGCTCGGTAAGTTCCACCCTCACGGCGACTCGTCGGTCTACGACGCGATGGTGCGTCTGGCGCAGGAGTGGTCGATGCGCTACCCGCTGGTCGACGGCCAGGGTAACTTCGGTTCGATGGACGGCGACTCGCCGGCTGCCATGCGTTATACCGAGGCCCGCATGAAGAAGATCACCGACGAGGTGATGGCCGACATCGACAAGGAGACCGTCGACTGGACGCTCAACTTCGACGATACGATCCCCGAACCCACGGTGCTGCCCACCAAGATCCCGCTGCTGATCGTCAACGGCGCCAGCGGTATCGCCGTCGGTATGGCCACCAACATGGCCCCGCACAACCTCAGCGAGGTGGTCGACGCCTGCTGCGCCTATATCGACAACTCCGAGATCACGGGCGAGGAGATGCTGCATTTCATCAAGGGCCCCGATTTCCCCACGGGCGGTATTATCTACGGCTACGAGGGTGTCCGGGAGGCCATGCTTACGGGCCGCGGCCGCGTCATGATGCGTGCCAAGACCGACATCGAGCATACCCCCAGCGGCCGCGAGTGCATCGTCATCACCGAAATCCCCTACATGATCAACAAGGCCGAGATGATCAAGAAGATCGCCGACATGATCAACGAGAAGAAGATCGACGGCATTTCCTACATCAACGACGAGTCCGACCGTGACGGCCTGCGGATCATCATTATCCTCAAACACGATGCCGTGGCGAGCGTCGTGCTCAACACCCTTTATAAGAATACGCCGCTGCAAACCTCGTTTGCAGTGAACAATATCGCGCTTGTGAACGGCCGTCCGCAGCTGTTGCCGATGCGCGATCTGGTCATGCACTTCGTCAACCACCGCCACGACGTGGTGGTGCGCCGCACGCGCTACGACCTGCGCAAGGCCGAGGAGCGCCTGCATATCGTGCTGGGTCTCTTGATCGCACAGGACAACATCGACGAGATCGTGCACATCATCCGCTCGTCGCAGACGCCCGACGCTGCCAAGCAGGCGATGATCGAGCGTTTCGAGTTGAGCGACATCCAGGCTTCGGCCATCATCGAGATGCGCCTGCGCGCCCTGACGGGGTTGGAGTACGGCAAACTGACCGCCGAGCGCGACGATCTTACCAAGCTGATCGCCCACCTGAAGGACGTGCTGGAGAATGTCGGCATGCAGATGCAGATCGTCAAGGACGAACTGCTCGAAATCAAGGAGAAATACGGCGACGAGCGCCGTTCGGAGATCGTCTATGCCTCCGAGGAGTTCAACCCCGAGGATTTCTATGCCGACGACGACATGGTCATCACCATCTCGCACATGGGCTACATCAAGCGCACCCCGCTGGCCGAATACCGCACGCAGAACCGCGGCGGCGTCGGCGCCAAGGGCAGTGCCACGCGCGACGAGGACTTCATCGAGCATATCTACGTGGCTTCGATGCACAATACGATGCTCTTCTTCACCGAGAAGGGGCGCTGCTACTGGCTCAAGGTCTACGAGATCCCCGAGGGCGCACGCTCCTCGAAGGGACGCGCCATCCAGAACGTCATCCAGATCGAACCCGACGACAAGGTTCGCGCCTATATCAACGTCAAGCGCCTGAACGACGCCGAGTATGTGAACAACAACTTCATCATCATGTGTACCAAGGACGGTACGATCAAGAAGACGAAGCTCGAAGCCTACTCGCGCCCGCGCCAGAACGGCGTGAACGCCATCGTCATCCGCGAGGGCGACCAGCTGATCGAGGCCAAGCTCACCAGCGGCAACGCCGAAGTGATGATTGCGGCCCGCGAAGGCAAGGCCATCCGCTTCAACGAGTCGACGGTGCGCCCGATTGGGCGTGTCGGCGCCGGTGTGCGCGGCATCTCGATCGAGGAGTCCGACGAGGTGGTCGGCATGATCTGTGTGGAACCCGATTCGACGCAGGACGTGCTGGTGCTGAGCGAAAACGGTTACGGCAAGCGTACCGACCTCGACGAATACCGCATCACCAACCGCGGCGGTAAGGGTGTGAAGACGATCAACGTGACGGAGAAAACCGGCAAACTTATCTCCATACAGGCCGTTACGGACGACAACGACCTGATGATTATCAACCGTTCGGGACTTACCATACGTACGGCCGTGTCGCAGATCCGCCTGGCGGGTCGTGCTACGCAGGGCGTGCGTATCATCAACCTGCGTGACGGCGATGCCATTGCCTCGGTGATGGCCGTGCCTGCTGCCGGCGATGAAGAAGAAGTACAGTCCGCAGAGGCTACCGGTGCCGGGGACGCAACACCCGATGCAGGACAGCCGGCGGAGGAATAGATGAAATTAATTTGAAAAACTTTAAATTAAATTTGTTATGAAGAAAACATTTTTGACGGCTTTCGCTGCCCTGCTCATGGCAATCCCCGCTGTTCAGGCGCAGAAAGTCAACAAGAGCGGGCTCCTCTCCAAGATCGAGAAGAGCGACGCCGACATCGCCGACGCGAAGAAGAACGCGAAGGCCTCCACGTGGATCAACCGTGGCAAAGCATTGTACGAGGCTGCCGTGGAACCGACCAAGAGCCTCTTCGTCAACATGGACGCCGCGATGCTGAAGCTGGCCGTGGGCGAACCTTCGGCCACCAAGCAGGTGACGCTTCTCAACGTTCCCTACGAAGCGTGGGAATACCCCTATTTCATCGCCTATATCAAGGACGGCAAGGTAGTTACCTGGACGCAGACCGACTGGGTGCTGAAAGAGGCCCCTGCTATGGCCATCGAGGCTTACAACAAGGCTTACGAGATCGACCCCAAGAGCGCTGCGAAGGCGAAGGACGGGTTGCAGCAGATCAGCGATTTCTGTTCGCAGGTCGGTAATACGGGCATCGACACGGGCGAGTACGTAGCCGCTGCCGACGCCTATGCCACGGCTTTCCAGGCGCAGTCGAGCCCCGCTTACGGCGCAGCCGCAGACCCCGCGCTGCTTTACTATGCCGGTTACCTGCGCACGGTGGACGGTTCGGCGCACCCCTCGTCGTTCGGACAGGGTGCCGAGTACCTCAAGAAAGCGATCGACCTGGGGTATACCGACGAGGAGGGTAACATCTACTACTACCTCTTCCACTGCTACTACGGCCTGAAGAACGTCAGCCAGGACAATGTCATGCTGGCCAAGGACGCCCTGATCACGGGTATCGGGAAATTCCCGAAGAACGAGCGTATCCTCGACGGCCTGATGCAGCTCTACACCTCCGAAGAGGGCGTGGGCGACCCTGCCGACCTGGTAACGCTGATCGACTCGGCCATTGCCGACAACCCCGAGAACGTAGACCTCTGGTTCGGCCGCGGCCGTATCTTCTATGCGCTGAAAAACTACGACGAGAGCATCGCATCGTTCAAGAAGGTCGTTGAGCTGAAGCCCGACCTGTTCGAAGGCAACTATTACCTGGGCGTGTTCTACACGATCAAGGCCGACGAGATGAACAAGGTGATGAACGAGAAGCAGTATAGCAGCCAGACTGCCTACGATACCGACCTGAAGGAGGTGAATGCCGTCTATATGGAGGCGGTGCCCTGGTTCGAAAAGGCATACGAGCTGAAAAAGGACGACGTCAATACGCTCGACTTCCTCAAGTCGATCTGCTTCCGCCTGCGCGACGAGGAGGGCATGATGGACAAGTACAACAAGTACAACACCCTGCTCAAAGAAGCCAAAGGCGAAGAATAATCTCCTGCGGGGGCGGCGCTGCCGCCCTGCGCTTACAGGAATCCCGGCTCCGCATTTCGGAGCCGGGATTTTTCATGCGCTGATGCGCCTGTCGTGATGTCCGTGCCGTCGTGTTTGTAGGGTAATATCCGTGCAAGACGTCCGTGCAAATCCTGTGCGGCATCCGTGCGAAATGCCTGTGCTGTTGTGCCGATCTCCGGGCATTCTGCCTGTGGCGCGACCCGCGCTTCAAGGTTTCCGGATGTCGAAGCCCAACTGCCGGAGCATCCCTTCGTGGTCGAGGCAAAAGCGTTTCATCAGCAGGTAATGCGGCGTTTGCTCCAGTTCGGTGAGTTGCAGTCCGTTGTCCGCGATCTCGTAGATGTCGGCGCCGGGGTAGGCCATGACGATAGGCGAGTGGGTGCTGACGATGAACTGCGATCCGCTTTCCACGAGTTGTTTTATCCGGCACAGCATATACATCTGCCGCGACGGCGAGAGGGCGGCCTCGGGCTCGTCGAAGATATAGAGCCCGTTCCCGCGGAGCCTGTGTTCGAGCAGGCTCAGGAAACTTTCGCCGTGCGATTGCCTGTGGAGCGACTTGTCGCCGTAATAGCGGTGTATGCCGTCGGCTATCTGGTCGATCTCGGTGGCGACGTTGTAGAAACTTTCGGCACGCAGGAAATAGCCGTCGCGCGGCTGCAACCCGCGTCCGAGCACGAGGTTCCCGTATAGCGGGGAATGAGTCTCGCGCGTTGCGAACCGAAAGTTCTTCGACCCGCCCTCGGCATTGAATCCCGCTTTTACGGCGATGGCTTCCAGCAGCGTCGATTTGCCCATGCCGTTCTCGCCCACGATGAACGTCACCGGGCGGCGGAACCGCAACCCGCTGAACCCCGCCAGCGCGGGCACCGTATAGGGGTATTCGTGCGGCAAATCTCCGGCCTCTTTCAGTCGGATATATTTGATATAGAGTGCGTTTTCGGATAAGATCATGGCGGGCTTTTTGGGGTTCCGTTCCGCTAATTTAGTGATTTTCCCCGGATATGCGGCCTGTTATCGCAGGAAACCTTCCAGCTTCCGGACGTTGCCTCTCCCGGGCCGTTCCGGCCTCTCCCTGCCCGGGGATTCACCGCCTCTTCCTTATGCGCCGGCTTTGCGGTAGATCGTCCGCAGGCTGTGCGTCATGAAGTATTGCAGTACGCCGCGCAGGAACATATACAGCGTGAAGGCCAGCCACAGGGCGTTGTTGCCTATGAGCGTATGCCCGATATAGAAGATGCCGAAATAGGCTGCCGTAGCCCAGAACATCGAGTTGCGCATGACGCGCGTCTGCGTGGCGCCCACCATGATGCCGTCCATGATGAAGGGCATGGCGCTGGCTACGGGGATCAGGATGATCCATACGATATACCGTCCGGCGACCTCCACGATCGTCGCGGCGTTTGCGGCCGAATCGTCGATGAACAGCCCCACCAGGTCGCGCCACCAGACGATGTAGATTCCCACGAACAGTACCGACACGGCCGTGCCCCATGCGATGCAGCGCCGCAGGCAGTCGCGCAGCGCCTTTACGTCCCGGGCGCCGATGAACCGTCCGGTCAGCGCTTCGGCGGCATATGCGAAGCCGTCGTTCATGTACGAGAAGAGCGTGAAGAGCTGCAACAGCAGGGTGTTCACGGCCAGCAGCACCGGGTCTTCCATGCGGGCCGAAGCCCCCGTGAAGAAGGTGTAGACCGCCACGATGCAGAGCGTACGCAGCATGATGTCGCGGTTGACGATGAAGAAGGTTTTGAGCGGTTTCATGTCGAATACCTCGGCCCAGTCGATGCCCGTCAGCACCTTGCGGTAGCGCAGCATGAGCAGCAGCAGCGAAAGTCCCACGCCCGTCCACTGTGCGATCACCGAGGCGTAGGCGATGCCGACGATCCCCATGTCCATGCCGAAGGCGAACCAAAGGCTGCACAGCACATGCACCGCGTTGACCGAAATAGCCGTGAACATCGGTATCATGGCATTCTGCATACCCGTGAACCAGCCGTTGAACCCGAACAGGAGGATGCCAGCCGGTACGGCCCAGATGCGGGCGTAGAAATATTCGCGCGTCATTTCGTTGCCGTTCAGTCCCCACAGGGCCAGCTCGCCCAGCGGGTATTGCAGGGCGAGCATCAGCAATCCCATGCCCGCCGCCACGACCATCGCCCTTACGAGCATGTTGGTGCATTCGCGGAAATTCCCGGCGCCGAACGCCTGTGCCGTGAGTCCGCTGGTTCCCATGCGCACGAACGAGCAGTTCCAGTAGATGAAGTTGAAGATCGACACCCCGATGGCCAGTGCGCCGATCGTCGCCGCCGAATCCGCGCCCCAGTGCCCGGCGATGGCCGTCGACACGATTCCCATCAGCGGTACGGTGATGTTCGAAACGATATTCGGGAGCGCGATGCGCAGTATTTCGCGGTTCATGTTCATAGGTGCGGGGCGGGGATGTCCGGCAACCCCTGCCGGACGTCGTTTACGGGTGCAAAGATAAGGCAAAAGCGGCGAATTTGTAACGGCCCCTGTCTTTTATCGCCAAATCGGGTCTGCAATATGCCGTAATCCGGAAAAATGGATTACCTTTGCCCCACAAACTCATTCAAATACGTATGAAAGACAACAAAAACGACTCGACCACGGTACTTTCGCGTTTCGGACGCGACAAGCGCCAGCGTACCGTGACTGCTACGGCGGAGCGTGTCGAGCGTCGCCCGCGTTTACAGCGTGATGCTGCCGATTCGGAGCAACCGTCCAGCGAGGGGCCCCGTGAGCGGGCCTCCTACAATCCCCATTTCACGGCGGACAACCGCCCTGCATTCGACAAACCGCGCCGCCAGTTCGGCGACAAACCGGCTTACGGCGAGCGTAAGTCCGGCGATAAACCCCGTTACGAGCACCGCGACGGCGACAAGCCTGCTTACGGCGAACGTAGTTTCGGCGATAAACCCCGCTACGAGCACCGCGACGGCGACAAACCGCGCCGCCAGTACGGCGACAAGCCCGCCTACGGTGAACGCAAGTTCGGGGATAAGAAATACGGCGACCGTAAATTCGGCGACAAACCCTATAAGCCGGGGCCGAGGAAGCACGACGACAAACCGGCTTCCTACCCGAAATTCACGCCCGAAAAGCAGGTCGGCGAAATGCGCCTGAACCGTTTTCTCGCGCAGTCGGGCCTCTGCTCGCGCCGCGAGGCCGACGATTTCATCACCGCGGGCCTGGTCACGGTCAACGGCCAGATCGTCACCCAGCTGGGCACCAAGGTGCTTCCTACTGACGAGGTGAAATTCAACGACAGCCGCGTGCAGGGCGAGAAGAAGGTCTACCTCGTGCTCAACAAGCCCAAGGGTTATGTCACGTCGCTCGACGACCCCCATGCCGGCAAGACCGTCATGGATCTGGTCGAAGGTGCCTGCACGGAGCGCATCTACCCCGTAGGCCGTCTGGATAAGAACAGCCTCGGGTTGCTGCTTTTCACCAACGACGGCGACCTTACGAAGCAGCTCACGCACCCCTCGTATCTGAAAAAGAAAATCTACCAGGTGACGCTCGACAAGCCCCTGGCGCGTGCCGATATGGATCGCATCGCCGAGGGCATCACGCTCGAAGACGGCGAAATCTTCGCCGACGAAATTTCCTATGTCAAGGAGAACAAACAGGAGATCGGCATCGAGATACACTCCGGCCGCAACCGTATCGTGCGCCGTATTTTCGAATTCCTGGGTTACACGGTCACCAAGCTCGACCGTGTCTACTATGCCGGCCTGACCAAGAAGAACCTCAAGCGCGGAGCCTGGCGTTTCCTCTCCCGCGAGGAGGTCGAACGGCTCAAGTCCGGCCAGTACGAATAATGAAAAAGGGTGATTCCTTACGAATCACCCTTTTTCAATTAATGCGTATCTCGGTACCAGCTCGTCTGCTTGTTCTCTTCGGTGTATTTGTCCGATGGTTCGCTGAACGACACTCCCGAATAGTAGGCGACGGGGTTCATCCGGCCGTTATATGCCGAGTAGAATTCCGGCGTATTGAGCCGTGCAGCTTTTGGGAACGCCTTGTCCAACTGCACTTTGAACTCCTCTTTCAGCCCAGCGTCGCTGCAGGCCAGTTCGACCCAGTGTCCCAGATCGTAGAATATGTGCGAAGACATTCCCTCGTAGCTTTGCAGCTCTTCCGCATAGGTCTTTTGGGGCGCGGCGTTGATATGCCGCATGATCTCCTTCATACCTTCCATTTCCGCCATCACGGCCAGCGAAATGCAGCCCGATTTGGTCGTTGCATCGTTCATGTAGAAGTTCCAGAACGCTTCGCATACCTTTGTCAGGTTGTATTCTTTGCCACCGTCGGTGAAGAACCACGGCATCGCCCGCTCATAGGGGAATCCTTGTGCCATGATTTCGCAGGGCGCGGCAATTACGTAGTCCGTGCATTCGCGCAGGTCGTACAGCGTCTCTATATTGGCCATAAAGCAGGCATCGAAAAGCAGGTAGTCGGGTCTGTAATTTTGGGCCTTGACCGCCGCCGCGAAATTCGTAATGTCGATCGACCGCCCCGTGTCGCCGAACGAACGGGTTAGCAGTGCCCCTGGCATCGGAATCCATAAATCCTCCAGCTCATTCGTCATCCGGGCCGAGTAGCTGAGTGCCCCATGATCCGCGGGCACCCACGCCTTGCCGTGACAACCGACGATGATCCCGTAATGCTGCGCAGGGGCGAGCGCCGCCACGTCGCTCAGCATGCGCTGTACGCATGCGGGATCGGCCGCCGCGAAATCGTCGTAACTTTTCAGCAGCGTGAATGCGGCCGCCTGCTTTTCGGCGTTGAAATACGCTTCGTACATTTCGGCCTGTGAGTGCGTATTGGGCTGGTAGCAGACTAATATGCGGCCGTCGCCCGGAACATTTGCGTCGACAGCTTTCAATACACCGTCGATATTTTGTTTGTAGAAATTCAGCAAATCCCGCCCCGGCATGTAGAGCAGCATGGTCTGCGTCGCAGTCGCCGGGCTTTGCGATACGGTGACGCTACACTGCGCACCTCCTGCGGTCAGGTTCAGCATCACTGTCCCTAACTTGATGCGGCTGTGGCCTGTATTGTCGTCCTGCGCCCTCACCGTTACCGTCGTCTCCCCGCGGCCGCCTTGGGTGGGGGAGACGTCGAAGCCGCTTCCCGTGGTGGTGAGCGACCACGCTTCGGTCGACGACACCGTGAATGCCGCCTCCGAACCCGCCGTGCTGCGCAGTACCACTTCGTTCTGCGTCGTGATCAGCCCTGCGCGTTCCTCTGTTTTTTCGCACCCGGCGAGCAGCGTCACTGCCAGCAGCAGGCTCAGCGTGCGCCGGATTATTTGTAGGTACGGGGTTTTAGGTTGTTGAATTGCCATGTGCGGTCACGTTTATAGGTATATCCTTCGGGCTTGTTCCAGTATACGCGGCCGAAGTCGTAATAGAGCCCTTTGCGTTTCTTGTCGCCGACCATCCGGGGCGCCGTGAAGGGGATGAATTCCACCGTACGGCTGATGATGCGGCTCTTGCCGTAGGTGTAACCCTCCGATGCCATCACGTCGAGCGCATGGTCGAACATCAGGATATGGCGCGGGGTCTTCTGCGTGAGGGCATCCCCCGAATCCTCGATCGCGCGGAGCACCCCCTTCACCTTGTTGTAATACATCTTCTCCTGCAGCTTGTTGCCCAGCGCCCCGTGGGCATAGGCCATCAGGTTCAGGATCTTGGGGCTGAACGGGTCGCGGGCGAGCGCATCTTCGCCCACGTAGAGCATCGCGTCGAGCGTTTCGGCCAGCGGGTTGTCGGGATCGAGCCCCGATGCCAGCATCAGCAGCTTGTCCAGGTCGGGGTTCGCCTCCATCGGTTTGTAGCTCTCCTGGTGGGCGTAGCCGTAGTAGAGGTAGTGGTAATCCTCGTCGGTGAGCGTCTCGTCGCCCGCGTTGTAGCGCATCATCAGCGATGTGTAGTAGAACGGCGAATCGGGGTCGGACGTCTTGGCGACGATGTCCTCCTCGACGGGGACTTTCGCCGCGGCCAGCGCCGGGAGCAGGAGCAATGTCAGCAGTAAATTTTTCATATTCGTATTTTAGGCACTAACGCTCAAATCAGCGCAAATCGTATTCCGCGATCAGTTTGCGGAACTTTTCGCGCAGCGCCTCCGAACCTTCGACGAGCGGCAGCCGCATCGTCGGGCCGATTATGCCCATTTCGGCCAGTGCGCACTTCACCCCCACGGGGTTGCCCTCTTCGAACAGGGCGTGCACCGCTTCGTCGAGGCATTCGTATGCCTTTTCCGCACGGTCGAACTCCCCGGCCTTGGCGTAGTTCACACACTCCATGAACCGCTTGGGAAAAGCGTTCGCGGCCACCGAGATCACGCCGTCGCCGCCGCGGCGCATCAGCTCGAGCGTCATGCCGTCGTCGCCCGACAGCACGATGAACCCTTCGGGGCGCCGGTCGAGGATGTGCTGCATCTGTTCGATGTCGCCCGATGCCTCCTTGATGCCGATCACGTTCTTCATCCCGCGAGCCAGTCGCAGCGTCGTCTCGGCCGTCATGTTGACGCCCGAGCGTCCCGGGATGTTGTAGAGGATCACCGGCAGCGGCGAGTGCTCCGACACGGTGCGGAAATGCTGGTACAAGCCCTCCTGCGAGGGCTTGTTGTAGTAGGGCGTAACGCTCAGGATGGCGTCGGCGCCCCGCAGGTCGAATTCGCGCAGCTGATCCAGTACCTCCGACGTCGAGTTGCCGCCGCAGCCCATTACCAGCGGTACGCGTCCCGCGATGTGGTTGGTGATGAACATGGCTATCACGGCGCGTTCGGGCATGTAGAGCGTCGGCGTCTCGGCCGTGGTGCCCAGCGCCACGATGTAGTCCACGCCGCCTTCGATCACATAGTCGATCATGCGTGCCAGCGCCTGATAGTCGACTTTTCCTTCGGGTGTAAAGGGGGTTATCATGGCGGCCCCCACGCCGCAGAGCTTGTGTCGTATCATATGATTCTGTTTGGCATTATGTAGTTTTTTATGCGTATTCCTTTTCCGCGGGGCTCAGAACAACTCGCCTTGTTGGACGGGTTCGCCGTCCCCGCTTTCCGTCGCGGCCGGGGCGCCATTGTTCCTACCTCTGGTATTTGCCGTTGTTGCGCTGTCGGCTTCCGTCCCGTTTGCCGCCGGGGCTTCCTGCCCGCCGACCATGGCGATGAACTCCTCTTCGGAAATGATCTTCACGCCCAGCTTCTCGGCTTTCCTGAGCTTCGCCGGGCCCATGTTGTCGCCCGCCACGATGTAATCGACGTTGGCCGATACGGCCGCGAGGTTCCTGCCCCCGTGCATTTCGATCAGCTCCTTCATTTCGTCGCGGCTGCGCGAGAACTTGCCCGACACCACGAAACTGCGGCCTGCGAGCGACTCCGACGCCAGCTCCCGCGCCTCCTCCTCGAACTTCAGCCCCGCGGCACGCAGGCGGCGGATGATGGCGTGGTTCTGCTCGTCGGCGAAATACTCGATGATCGCGTCGGCGATGCGCCCGCCCACCTCGTC
>OGRP01001660.1_pt1 | contig 13562 bp, 15 predicted proteins | sample 1553531 | NCBI WGS metagenome assembly OGRP01 (sample SAMEA2580045, study PRJEB22360) | human gut metagenome | biome: human gut; feature: human-associated habitat; material: faeces | place: Denmark | collected 2008/2010 | reverse complement strand
AGCACACAAACCCAGGGCGTCTTCGTGCTTCCCCCCTGCCATACCGGCGGCAACCGGAATCCGCTTGTCAAGTTTGATATCAAGTCCGCCCTCCAAATGGAATTCATCCATCAGACGTTTGGCGCTTTGATAGACAAGATTATCTTCATTTACCGGAAGATAGGAAAGGTTTGTTGTCAATTTAATCCCCGGCTCTTTTGTCTTTGTGAGTGTCAGCCGGTCAAACAGGCGGATGCTCTGCATAATCATTTTTACTTCGTGGTAGCCATCTTCGCGGCGTCTAATGACATCCAGCCCAATATTAATTTTTGCCGGTGCATTTATCCAAATCGAATCCATTTCATTTCTCCCTTCTGCTTTTGTAAAGAGTGTACCATAAATTCATTTTCCTGCAAAGTGTATAAATAGAAAAGATTCGTCAATGCTATGATTAGACAATATGAAATCAGGAGGAAATAAAAATGACAGGAAAGAAAAAGTGGATTGCGATTGCGGGATTGTTTGTGGTGACGTTTGTTCTCATGTTTTTTTATGCAAGACAGATGAGACAAAACCGAATGCAGAAAGATATTGCGAAGGAAATTCTGCGGCTTCACGTGGTTGCCAACAGCGACAGCAAAAAAGACCAGGCATTGAAAATGGAAGTAAAAGAGGCGGTTGTTACATATCTGCGCGGTGTAATGCAGGATGCAGAAAGTGTGGATGAGGCGCGTATACAAATTCAGAAAAGACTTCCGGAGATTGAAGCGGTTGCGAAGGAGAAAATGCAGCAAAAGGGCTATTCTTATGATGCGGATGCCACACTCTCGTCCTGCTACTTTCCGGTGAAAACATATGGCGATATGATTTTTCCGGCGGGCGAGTATGAGGCACTGAAGGTAAACTTGGGAAAAAGTGCGGGAAAAAACTGGTGGTGTGTGATGTATCCGACGCTGTGTTTTGTGGACTCCACATACCAGATTGTGCCGGGAGAATCCAAGGAAAAATTAAAGAAATGTTTGACGGAAGAGGAGTACAATTCACTGCTTGATGGGGAAAATGGTATCGAAACTTCTTCTTTGTTCATAGAATGGATTAGGAATATTCTTTTTTCTTGAAAAAAAAGGGGTTCCGTGATAAAGTATAGGAGGTGTCATATACTTTTATTAGGTATATGAAAAAGTTACCGGCAGGGTGAAATACCCGGAAAGGGGTCCTATGAAAAAGAGGGTAGCAGTGGTTTTTGGTGGACAGTCATCGGAGCATGATGTGTCCTGTGTTTCCGCAGCAAATGTAATTGACGGACTGCGGGAAGATAAATATGATATTTACCGAATTGGTATTACGAAAGAGGGCAAATGGCTTTTTGTGGAAGATACCGATTCGATTCGAGATGGTTCATGGGTAGAGGGTACGGTGACAGCAGTGATTTCACCGGATCATGGCAAGAAAGGAATCTGGAAAGTAACGGGAAATGATGTGGAAGTGATTCCGATTGATGTGGCTTTTCCGGTTCTGCATGGTAAGTTTGGAGAAGATGGAACGATTCAGGGTCTTTTTGAACTGGCGGGAATTCCGTATGTGGGATGTGATGTTTTAGCATCCGCTGCAAGTATGGATAAGATTTCAACAAAGATTTTTGCTGACCGCATCGGTGTCCGTCAGGCAGCTTATGTGGCAGATATTGCAAGAGATTTGAGTGAAAAAGAAGAGACAATTGCAAAGGTAGAAGAAAAACTGGGATATCCGGTTTTTGTAAAGCCATCCAATGCCGGTTCTTCACAGGGGGTCAGCAAGGCACATAACAGAGAAGAGTTAGAAAAAGCGCTGGCACTTGCGAAAAAACATGACCATCGTGTATTGATTGAGGAAACGATTATCGGACGAGAAGTGGAGTGTGCCATTTTAGGCGGACAAAATCCAAAAGCTTCGCCGGTTGGTGAAATTTTGGCGGCAGCAGAGTTTTATGATTTTGATGCCAAGTACAACAATGCGGAATCGAAGACGGTAATTGACCCGGATCTGCCGGATGAAGTAAAGGAGAAAATCCGGACAAATGCAGTAGCGGTATTTCGCGCCGTGGGCGGTTTTGGATTATCGCGTGTTGACTTCTTTGTGGAGCAGGGAACGAACGAAGTGATTTTCAATGAAATTAATACACTTCCGGGATTTACCAACATCAGTATGTATCCGATGCTTTGGAAGGCAGCAGGGTTTGAGAAAGAAGAATTGTTAGATCAGATTATTGCACTTGCATTTGAAAGATAAGGAGTCAGAACATGACAAAAGAGGTTAAACTTAGAATCTGCGGCATGCATATGCACGGCGAAGACGGCGACCGCGATGATGTGGAAGTGATTTCTGTTGGGCAGATGTGTGAGAGAGATGGATTTGCATGGATTACCTATGAGGAAGTTGTGGAAGAGGAAGAAAATGGACTTGTCTCCGTTGTGAAAAATCTGGTGAAATACAAAGACGACCAGTTAGAGATTATCAAGCATGGTCCGGCGGAAAGCCATATGGTGTTTGTGCCAAATGAGACGACGTATTCATATTATTCGACGCCGGTTGGGGAACTGGAGATTGCGCTTAGCACGAAATCGCTCCAGAAGATACTCACCGAGCGGGGATTTCATTTGAAGTTAGATTATGATTTGGAACTGAACCAGACATTTTTGTCTAACTGCAATGTAGATATTTTCATTGAAGAATAAAGGAGGAGTTGTGTGAGTAAATTACATTTTACGAAAATGCACGGAACCGGCAATGACTATGTTTATGTAAATTTATTTACAGAACAGGTAGATGATGCATCCAAACTGGCGGTTTTTGTGAGTGACAGACATTTTGGAATTGGCTCCGATGGCTTGATTCTGATTGCACCGTCTAAAACAGCGGACTGTCGTATGATTATGTATAATGCAGACGGCTCGGAAGGTGCAATGTGTGGAAACGGGATTCGCTGTGTTGCAAAGTATGCGTATGAGCATGGAATAGTTCATTCGGATGAAATCACGATTGAAACGAAGAGTGGCATAAAAGCGTTGAAACTTACTGTGGAAAACGGATTGGTTACTTACATAACGGTTAATATGGGACAGGCGGTATTGGAACCTGCAAAAATTCCAGTATCCGCAGAAGGCGACACATTTGTTGCTAAAAAACTTGTGGTTGACGGAAAAGAGTATGAAGCCACTTGTGTTTCAATGGGAAATCCACACTGTGTGATTTTTACAGAGGGAATTGATGATTTAGATTTGGAGAAAATTGGTCCGTCCTTTGAAAATCACAAGCTATTTCCGGATCGGATTAACACAGAGTTTGTTGAGGTAATTGATGACCACACGATAAAGATGCGGGTGTGGGAACGCGGCTCCGGGGAGACGATTTCCTGCGGAACAGGCACATGTGCATCCGTTGTAGCGGCTGTTTTAAATGGCTTTTGTAAACGGGGAGAAGAAGTCGAGGTACAGATTCGCGGGGGTAAACTATATGACACGTATTTAGCCAATGGCGAGGTACAGATGAAAGGACCGGCAACGACGGTTTTTGATGGAGAGATTGACGTATGAGATATATCAGTATTGACAGTGCACAGCCCGGAATGATTGTTGGAAAATCCATTTACAATGAACAGGGCAGCATCTTAGTGAATTACCGGGTCAAATTGACCGAACGGTTAATTTCAAGAATGCGTGATATAGGCTTGGTGGGGTTGTATATTGAAGATGAGATGTCATCAGATATTACAGTAGAAGATTTGATTAGTGATGAATTGGGGGTAAAGGCGACTAAGGCGTTGACAAAACTTGATATTGATGCCGCACTTAAGGTGGCAAGTGACATCACGGAAGAGTTAAGTTTAAATGGTGATATTAATGTCAACTTAATCAGTATGCGGACAAACTCAGATTATACTTACAAACATTCGGTAAATGTAGCGGTATTGTCGGTGCTCACAGGTATCGGTATCGGATTGAAAAAGTCGATTCTGAAGGAGCTTTCGGCAGCAGGACTTTTGCATGATATCGGAAAACTTAATTTGCCGCTTGATTTATTGGAAAAGGCAGGTCCGCTTTCTGAGGAAGAGTATGAAACGATGAAAACGCACTCGGAGCTTGGCTATGAAAGACTCAAAGAGAACATTAACATCAGTTCCAAAACGAAAATGGGTGTTTACATGCACCATGAAAATGTAAATGGCTCCGGTTATCCATTGGGGCTGCGCGGCGACCAGATTTATATGTTTGCAAAAATCATTCACATTGCGGATGTTTATGATGCGATTACAAGTGAGCGTCCGTATAAAAAAGCGTAGTCGCCAAAAGAAGCCATCGAATTTTTGATGAACAATGCCGGAAAAATGTTCCAGCCGGAATATGTAAAGGCATTCATTACTTACATACCGGTTTATCCAAAGGGACGTAACGTGATATTGTCGGATGGTAACGTTGCGGTCGTGGTAGAGAATCGCCAGTACCATACGCTCTACCCAGTTGTGCGCCGGTTATCCGATGGTGAAACGATTGATTTGGCAGAACAAAATGAGAATCTTAGTGAGCCACTTTCGATTTTGGATTTTGAGAGGTAATAAAAAAAGACCCGCTTTGAACCCGGGTCTTTTTTTATTCGAGAAGGGGGAAGGGAGGGGTCTTGAAAAGGGAGATACGAAAAGTAACGTTCCTAATCTGCAAGCTTCTCTTTCCCTTATCCGCAAGCAGAAACATAGAAAAACAGCAAGCTATATTTGCGAAGCAAATATCCCGCTTGCTGTTTTTTCTATCTTTCTGCGATATTTATCTTCCTGCCTTTTTCAATGCCTTCAATTTACTTCTTTGCCAGAATCCGAGTTTTTCTTCCGGATTGTCAAGCACGTTACGTCCTTTGACGCCCATAATGTAAATTCCGCTGATGACAACTTTTAATTCTTTCTTTACCGGGAGAACCGGGAAGATTTTTTCGTCGCACATCAAAGACATTACTTTTGGTCCGATTTTAGCTTTGACAATCGGTACTTTTGAGCCACGGAGATATTTCGGTGTGTTTTCCAAAACCATCTTTGGAAGACCGGAATCTTTTAATTTCATCCGTTTTTTGTCAATGACAAGAATGGTTGCTGTCTGGGATGCGGCCTGCATCTGTGCCTGCGATTCGTCCTGCTTCTTCTGCATTTTTTTGCCTAAGAAGTAAAGAACGACCATGACAACAACTAATACAATGGCAACAATTGCTAAAATAGTTAAAAAAACATGCATGGTTTGCGATTCCTCCACTTCATAAAAATTTCAAACTGGAACTATTCTATCATGGAATGGGAAAAAAAGAAAGGTTTAGCTGATTTTTTTTCGATTTTCCTCATACATTTCCTCAATAATTCCACGCACGTAAACGCCGAGGTGTTTTTTTGTTTCCTTATCCAGCTCTTCCGGATAAATTGGTTTTCCATATTCAATCAGGATTTTTCCCTTTTTAATCCAAGGCAGATTATTTTCAAAAATATTTTCGGTGTTGCATAAGCAGACCGGGATAATCGGACATTTTCCCTTGGTGGCAATCTTCATACTGCCTTCTTTAAATTCAAGCAGTGTATCGGTTGCATTTCGGGTTCCCTCCGGTGCAATGTAAATGGAATAGCCGTTTTTTACGAGTGTGATGGCAGATAAAATAACCTGCAGATTCTGTTTTACATCACCACGGTCCATAAACAGACAATTTAAAAAATACATCCACTGTGCGACACAAGGCATTTTCTTAATTTCCATTTTCGAAATAAAAGCGGTCTGATTCGGAACCGTTGCGTAAGCTAAAATGATGTCATAAAAGCTGCGGTGGTTGGCGGCATACATTACCGGTGTGTCTTTCGGAATATTTTCTACGCCAATAATGGTCTTTTTGCAGCCCGAAACAAGCATTACAAGATTAAAAGCTCCCTTAACAATGACTTGTGCGATGTGGGCTGCCGCACGTGGGCTGATAAGCCGCACAATTGCTTCAATTAGGTACATTGGAAGGCTTAAAATCGTAATAACAACATATAAAATTAAAATAATAATGGTTCTCATACAAGTACCCCTTTTCTATTGATTTGGTGCTGGAGACGGCGGTGAGGTTTCATATTCATCGGGATTCTCCACATCGACTTTCGGTGTATTTTCATCCGCTTTTTGGTTGACACCATATAATTCCTCAAGTGTCAGCTTATTCTTTTTTAAGTAACTGGCATAGCTGACGCCGACATAGCGAATGTGCCATGGTTCGTAAGAATAGCCGGTAAGTTTTGTTTTTCCTTTCGGATAGCGGATAATATAGCCGTATTTGTGAGCATTTTTGGCCAGCCATCTGCCCTCTTTGGTAGAGCCAAAACGCTCGGTCAATAAGCAGCCTACCGAACTGGCGGAAACATCAATTGTAAGACCTGTTTGATGTTCACTGCTGCCGGGTTTTGCGGATAAAGAATCCGTCGCTTTTTTTCCATGCAGTGCAACGTTTCTTGAGTAAATGGATTTCTGGCGTTCATACGAACGGTAGCCCGAAACACCATATAAAATAATGCCCTTTTTCTCGGCGGCACGAAACATTTTTGACAGTGCTTTGGATGCAACACGCCGCATTTTTCGTTTGTCGTCGTGTGAGTTCGAACTGAATCGAACGGAAATCTCGACCAAACCTTTTGGTACATAGGTCGATGGCAGCAGATAGTCGCGGCTTACAAGTGCCGTGTAACTGCCGGGTACTACATCTAAGGGAACCGTAACATTGTTTGTTGTAATGCTCTCAAGGTTTGAGGGAAGTAAAGGTGGCTCAGTCGGTTCCGGTTTTGTCGCAGATGGTGTTGTCACACGGGGCGTGGAAATGGAATCGGACGTTGTTTGTAAGTGCGTCTGTCTCCAGTAATAAATTCCTGCCACGGTGACAAAGAATACTGCGAAAATCAAAAGTATTCGCTTCATAAGTGTCTCTATCCTCAAATAACTGAATATTATCGTGTAAGCACGAAATTTTTATCCTAATATTACAATTATACCCTTATAAAGCGTAAAAATCAATGCCTCAAGGCATTTTTAGAACAGTGTATGGTTCATTTTTTTTAGTGCTCCGTATAAAATCATGCCGAGTAAATAACAGGAAATAATTTCTCCTGCGCCAACGGTTGCTATCATAAAAGGAAATGCGTCTGTTGCACCATAGGCAAAACGAAGGACAAATGGCACAATAATCATATTGGAAACGATTGGCGGAATTGGCACCAGCCATGTATGGCGGCGAAGTGCATACGAGCCGAGTGCACCGATTAAGGTAGCAACGCTTCCGAAAATAATATCGAGAAGAACACACCCGGTCAGGGTATTGCTCAATAGACATCCGATGACAAGTCCCGGAATTGCTGCCGGTGTAAAGGCTGGCAGTATGGTTAATGCTTCGGAAACACGAACTTGAATAACGCCGCTTGCAAAGGCGCTGAATACATAAGTCAACACGACATAGAGGGCAGCGATAACGGCTGCCTGACAGATAAATACTAATTTTTTGCTTTTCATTTTTTTCTCTCCTTAGTTTTGTTTAATGAGTGGATGGTTTCGAACACTCAGTCAAAGCAGACCAATTTCTACTAGGCATTGGCTGCTTTTTCAGCCTCATAGGCTTCTCTGACTGCATGAGCCAGCTGGTCGCCACAGGAAGTGCCTTTAAATCCACATTGGATGCCGGATAATTTGTTTGAAATTTCATCTACGGTTAATCCATCAACCAGTGCAGGAATGGCTTTTAAATTTCCATCACAGCCACCATAAAACTTTACATTTGTGATAACGTCACCATTAATTTCCAAATCAATCTGTTTGGAACAAGTACCTTTTGTATAATAGGTGTAATTCATTATCCTTCCCTCCTTTCCTTCGCTCTACATTGTAGCGAAAATATGCTTGTTTGTCAAAGGAAAAAGCGGTATAATATGTTTGGGTGATAACGTGAAAATTCCTGAACAGGTAAAATCGATTATTGAGACATTAGAAGAAAATGGTTACGAGGCATATGCCGTGGGAGGCTGTGTCCGCGACACACTTTTGGGGCGCGGACCGGATGACTGGGATATTACAACGTCTGCGAATCCGATACAGGTGAAAGCCCTTTTTCGGCGTACCATTGATACGGGAATCCAGCATGGAACCGTGACGGTTATGATTGGTGATGACGGTTATGAAGTGACAACCTACCGCATGGACGGCGAATATGAAGACCACCGTCACCCGAAAGAAGTTTTATTTACGCCCAATTTGAATGAAGATTTAAAACGCCGTGATTTTACAATTAATGCGATGGCGTATAATCCGCGTGTTGGAATCGTAGATTTATATGGAGGGCGTGAAGATTTAGAAAAAAAAGTAATCCGCTGTGTCGGTGAGGCAAATGAGCGGTTTGATGAAGATGCACTCCGAATGCTACGAGGGATTCGGTTTGCCGGACAGCTTCAGTTTGAACTGGAAGAAAAAACATTTTTGGCAATAAAGGAAAAAGCACCGACTTTGGTAAATGTGAGTGCCGAGAGAATCCGCACCGAACTTACTAAGCTTATTGTTTCAAAGGGAAGTGACAAATTGCTGCTTGCCGTGGAGACGGGATTAAGTACATATTTTCTGCCGGAACTTGAAAAAATGCTTGCCACGACGCAGGAAAATCCACATCACTGTTTTGATGTCGGACATCATTCGTTAGCGGCCATTTCCCATATTAATGATTTGGGAGAGCAGGCGGGATTTCGCACAAAAGAGCGGGTAATGTTAGCTTATGCTGCGCTTCTTCATGATGTGGCAAAACCGGACTGTAAGCAGGTTGATGACGAAGGAATTGCCCATTTTTATAAACATCCGGAGTACGGAGCTAAGAAGGCGAGGGGAATTCTCCGACGGTTAAAATTTGATAATGAGACCGTGGCAACGGTAACGACCTTAATTCGTTATCACGACAGACGTCATGAAAACTGCGTTTTGTCAGATGAGCCGCAGCCAAGAAAAGCAAAGCAGGCGATGCGGCGGCTGATGAATCAGGCAGGGACGGATTTAATGCCGCTTTTGTTTACTTTACAGCAGGCGGATTTGTTGTCACAGAGTGAATATAAACAAAAGGAAAAACTGATGCGCTTAGAGGCTGCGAAGCGCTGCTATCGGGAAATATGCGAGGCGGGCGAGGCAGTCTGCGTGAAAGATTTAGCAATTGGTGGACGTGAGTTGATACAGATGGGGATGACACCGGGACCGGCAATTGGCGAAATGTTGCAACAGTTATTGGAGCATGTGTTGGCGCATCCGGAAGATAACGAGAAAGAGAAACTGCTCTTTTTAGCGAAAGAGTGGAAAAAATAAACGGAGAGGGAGTGATTCGATGTTTCATAATAGTCGAAAAACGATTGGTGTGTTTTTGGAGCGTTCTGCGAGCGAATTTCAAAATCGCCTATGTCAGGGAATTATTACCGGGGCAAAGGAACTTGGTTATAATGTTGCTGTGTTTTCCGATTATGGTAATTATGGACAGAACCACCGCTATTTTATCGGAGATCAGACATTGTGGGAATTGCCGCCTTACGAAGAGTTAGACGGTGTTGTTTTAGCGCTTGATACGATGGAGGAAATCGACAGCAGAGAGCATGTTATTAAGAACATAAGAGAGCGCTGTCATTGTCCGATTATCAGTATCCGCGAACTTTTGGTCGGAGTAAATAATCTGCTTGTGGATAACAGCAGCTGTATGGAGGGGCTGATTGACCATTTTGTCAAAGAACATGGGATGAAAAAGCTGTGTTTTATGACAGGACCAAAAGACCACTGGGATGCACAGGAGAGGCTTCTTTGCTTTAAACGTAAAATGGATGAATATGGACTTTCCTATGGTGAGCATCAGATTTTTTATGGAGATTTTTGGAAAAATAAAGGTAAAGAGGCATGTGACTGGTTTTTAGCAGAGGGTGAGCCGCAGCCGGAGGGAATTATCTGTGCCAATGACCATATGGCGACAGCCGTTGCTAGTGAATTGATTCACCGCGGCTACCGGATTCCGGAGGATATTGCGGTGAGTGGATATGACGGCATGCGCAGTACACTTTCCTTTACCCCATGTATTACGACGGCGACAGTTCCGTTTTTTGAAATGGGTAGGCGGGCAGTACAAATTATTGATAAAAAGCAGGATTGCCCAGAAAAAGTGGAGAATGTGTTTTTTGACGCTGTTTTGCAGCCGAGAGAATCATGTGGCTGTATGGCAAGTGAGGGACAGGAGGTCATGCAAATCCGTCAGCGCATGTACGAAACGGATAATATCAGCCAGAACCGAGAAATGCAGTTCCATTTTATGTCGATTCATATGAGTGAATGTCATACGATTGATGAAGTCGGACAGAAAATCGGACGTTATATTTATAATATTGAAGGCTTTAAAGATTACTGCATGTGTTTGTGTGAGGGCTGGCTGGAAAAAAAAGAGTTCAAAGGCTTTACTGATAAAATGGAAATGCCGATTGCTATTCGTAATCGGGAAAATATCAGCCCAACGAGAGAACGTTTTGACCGCAGAGAACTGATTCCTAAATGCATGAGCAGCGAAGAGCCGCAGATGTGGTTTTTGGCATCGCTTCATTTTCAGGATTTATGTTTTGGCTATGAGGCGCTGCAATTTATAGATGCCGAAACGACGGGACGGCTGTATATGTATTGGAACATTATTATCGGCAATCTTCTTCAGGACATTATGACATATCAGAAAATGCAGAAACTTGTTGTAAAACTGGAAGAAATGTATGACCGCGATGCGCTGACCGGGATGTACAACCGACGCGGTTTTGAGAACCGCGGGAATCCGATGTTCGAGCAGGCAAAAGAGGAGGGAAAGCAGATTTTCCTTGCGATTATCGATATGGATGGCATGAAACAGATTAACGATAATTATGGTCACATCGAAGGCGATTATGCATTGAAAAAAGTGCGCGAAGCGATTCATCATGCATGTCCGGATGCGGTGATTCAGGCACGCACCGGTGGTGATGAATTTGAAATTATTGCCGAAGATATTGCAGAAAATGAGGGGGTTCATTATCTGGAAGAATTGGTTGCTTATCTGGATGCGTTCAATGAGAGTGGCGGTAAAGAATGATATTCACGCCAGTTATGGGTATGCCTGCCGCGTTCCTTCGCAGCAGGATACCATGGAAATTTTCATTAAAGAAAGTGATGAAATCATGTATCGGAATAAAGTAATTAATAAAATTAACCGTGGCGAGGCGTTACGATAACTCGTCAGCAAATGGGGCGATACTTCTTTTGAGTACGCCCTTTAATTGTGCAATCATCGTGCCATAGTTGACAATTGGGACATTCTGGTCTTTTGCTTCAGCGATGCGAAATGCCATTTCCCGCTTGCTTAAGGTGCATCCGCCACAGTGGACAATCAGCCGGTACGGACTCAAATTTTCCGGAAATCCACCGCCGCTTGATGTGGCAAAGTTTAATTTTTTACCGGTGTACTCGGAAATCCAGCGTGGAAGTTTTACCGTTCCAATGTCATCGCACTGTCTATGGTGTGTACATCCCTCTGCCATCAGAATTGTGTCGCCGTCTTTTAATTTATCAAGCATTTTTACTCCATCAATCTGTGTCTGCAAATCTCCCTTATAGCGGGAAAAAAGAATCGAGAAAGAAGTAAGAGGAATGTTTTTTGGCGTGTCTTTTGATACACTTGCAAATGCCTGGGAGTCCGTAATGACAAGTTTTGGCGACTGACCGAGTTTTTTTAAAGTGTCCGCAAGTTCGGTATCCCGGCATACAATAGCGGTCGCACCGGATTCCAGCACATCTCGAATTACCTGCTGCTGTGGCAGAATCAGGCGTCCCTTTGGAGCCGCAGAATCAATCGGAACGACAAGAACGACAAAATCAAGTGGGGAGAGCAAATCACCAACGATTTTTCCGGTCTGGTCATCTGTCGGCAGTTTTGTTGTCATAAGTTCTTTCAATTCGTGAATGTGATACCCCGTTTTGGAACTAACACATAAATCTCCATATGCCTGAATTGCTGCTTCATTTCCAGCCCATAAATCCTGTTTGTTCAACACAACAATTGAAGGAATATTTTTCTTTTTCGTCAGGGCAAGAATCTGGTGCTCAAAAGAAAAATCTTTTGCTGCCTCGTTTCCATCGGCAACAATTAACGCTAAGTCCGTTTTATTTAAAACGCTTCGCGCCTTTTTGATGCGCTCTTCGCCCAACACGCCTTCATCGTCAAGTCCCGGTGTGTCGATTAGCATAACCGGACCAAGCGGTAAAATTTCCATTGCCTTGTAAACCGGGTCAGTTGTGGTTCCCAGTACATCGGATACAATGGCTAAGTCCTGTCCGGTTATGGCGTTAATGAGACTTGATTTTCCGGCATTTCGCCGTCCAAATAAAGCAATGTGGATTCGTTCTCCCTTTGGTGTTGTGTTCATTGACATAATCTGTCATCCTTTCTTAAAAAGGCGGTATCTTGTAAGATAACCGCCTTTGGTCTGCTATAATAACTGTTTATTATTTGTAAAGAGTGATGCCTCCGATAATCGGAAGTTTCTTTGGCTCGCCGGAGCAGGCATTTACAATACCAACGATAGCAAATGCTAAACATACTAAGCCAATCAGTCCGGTTATAAGTGTTCCCACAAATGATAAGATTCCGAAGCTTGTAACAGAGATTACCAAGGAAATACCATTGCTGATTATGTTAAGTGCTACACTGAAAATGAAAAGCACAATTCCCTGATTTGTATGGAATCTTGCATATTGTGAATCTTTCGCTGCAAGTAACGGAATCAGAAAAAGAATTCCGAAATAAGCTAAAATCCCCATAACTTTGTTACTTTGTACATCCTCTGAATTAAAAACAATGTTTTCTTCGTTCATTAATAAACTCCTTTCGTTTCTGACTTGGCAGAAATTGGTTTCGTATGGTACTATCATAGCTTATGTGGGGGGGATTTTCAAGGGGTGTTATTTTTTTGTTTTCCGTAATTCAGTAGAAAAACTTTGCGTCTCGTGGGCGCTCTCGCTCGTTGAGTGCGTAGCGGTATGGGCACTGAAACTACCAGTGCCTCATACCGACGTACTCAAAACCCACTTGTCACAAAGCTTTTCTACTGAATTACGGAAAACAAAAAAGATAACACATCATATGGGGAAGGCAGGGTTGGAGCCAATTAAATTATTGAACCTGAAACATTCCCTTGTTTATCATATCGTAAATACTCATTGACAATGAATCTTGTTCGTACCATCCGTCACCCATAATACATGCCTTACAGCTATCCATCGCCGGAATGACCATTCCGACGGTTCCATCTGCTCTCGTCAGGTACATGACATATGTAAATGGACAGGCTGACATTCCATATCCCTTTTTTGCATTTGCATAACCGTTTTGAATATCAGCAAGCACTTCCTTGTCTTCACATACATAATGCTTTCCTTCGTAATTGATTTCAGCTCGCATAATGTCATATATGTCCGAACTATTGAAGTACGATGCATTTTTAAAATTGTCTTCGACAAATAGCGGAAATACTAAATTAT